>Ga0181607_10001436_pt1 | contig 21316 bp, 26 predicted proteins | sample 041ome_9_FD_132420 | JGI IMG/M metagenome (GOLD analysis project Ga0181607, IMG submission 132420) | Coastal salt marsh microbial communities from the Groves Creek Marsh, Skidaway Island, Georgia - 041413US metaG (megahit assembly) | ecosystem: Environmental > Aquatic > Marine > Intertidal zone...
AGGTTATCAAGGCCTTTTTGGAAAAGGGCGTAAGCGAAGCCCAGCTCGAGAGGGTGAGGCGACAGGCCAAAGCGAGTCAGGTCTACCAGCAGGACTCACTCTTTTCGCGCGCTATGGTGACAGGCCGCCTGGCAATGACAGGTCGCCCCCTTTCTGACCGAATGGCCTGGCTTGTCATGCTCGATGAGATCAAGGCCAATGACCTGAATCGCGTGGCGGCTCAGGTTCTACGCGATGAGAATCGCACCACCATTACGCTTAAGCCCACCGACCCAAAGGCGGCAGCTCGTCGGGGGCTAGGAAGCTCCATCCTTCGTCATTAGGTCAAGGTCAGCCAGTTATGAACACACGGTCTTTCGCAATTTCTTTGACCCTCGGTCTATATCTTTTTCTTTCAAGCTTGAGCGGACTTCAAGCCAATGAAGTAAGCGCCCCCAAGCCGACCATCGAGCCGACAGCAAACGTCCAGTCCAAGCCCAGCCTGAGTCAGTTTGTCTCTGCAAAGAACAGTCGAGTTCTGTTTCAGCAGGCGCCCGACATTCCCATGATTGACCTTGCCATTGAGATTGATGCAGGCAGTCGTTGGGACCCCGAGGGCCTTGAGGGCTTGGCAGACCTAACTGCACAGATGGCCATGGCAGGGGTTCGCTCCGAGGCCAATCGCCCCGCCCTCAGTGAGGCAGAAATTGGAGAGGCCTGGGCAGATCTTGCTGTGGAGCAATCCATAAGCACCTCGCGAGACCGCGTTAGCCTGCGGTTTCGGTTTCTCTCCGACCCCAAGGTACGCGATGCGGCCGTTGCTCTTATTGCTCGGGTTCTTGCGGAGCCCGGCATGGTCGAGTCTGTTTTTGAACGTGAACGATCAACTGGTATTGCAAGTCTGAAAGAGTCCTTGGCTCGACCACAAACCCTTGCCACACGAGCCCTATGGCAGGCCATGTACCAAGGCCATCCCTATGGAGCCCTGTTTACAGAGGCCTCCCTTCAAGCGCTTTCGCGCGATCATCTTCTTGCCTTTCATGGCTTTTATTGGAAGCCCGAGCGAATGAGCATCGCCATTGTGGGCAATCTTGGCCTCTCCGAAGCGAAGCAAGTTGTTGAGCGTACGCAGGCTTTGCTGAAGCCAAATACGTCCGAGAGGGACCAGACGCTTGCAACCCTCACCAATTTCCGGTCAAGCCTTGGGCCAGCGCCCAAGGCGGGGCAGTCAGCCAGTACGATTACCATCGACCATCCCGCAAGCCAGGCGCATATTTGGATAGGGCTTCCATTGCTTGCTCGGCACGAGCTTGACGACTACTTCCCACTTCTCGTCGCAAATCATGTCCTTGGGGGCGGTGGCTTCGTCTCTCGTCTTACCAAAGAGATTCGAGAAAAGCGTGGCATGGCTTACAGCGTCTTTTCCGCCATTCAGCCTTTGGCGCAGACAGGGCCCTTTTTTCTTGGCCTGCAGACGCAAGGTGCACAGGCTCCTGAAGCCGTGAAGGTTGTGAATGAGACCCTGGCGGACTTCATTGCCCAAGGTCCCTCCGAGGAGGAGTTGGTTGCCGCGAAGAAGAATCTTATTGGAGGCTTTGCCTTGCGGCTTGATAGCAATCGCAAGCTTCTTGATAACCTTGCCGGCGTTAATTTCTACAGGCTTCCTGTCAATTACCTCGATACCTGGACAGATCGTATCGATCTCGTGACCCAAGAGGACATTCAAAACGTGCTTAGGCAACGTTTCGAGGGCCGCGGCATGGTGACGGTCATTGTGGCGGGCCAGCCCGGCCCTTAAGCCAACTAAGGCACCCAAGGCATGGGACAGGTTCGCATTATTGGGGGCCAGTGGCGGCGTCGAACACTTCAGGTGCCCGATCGCCCTGGCCTGAGGCCCACCCCCGATCGAGCTCGAGAGACCGTCTTCAACTGGCTTGAGTCGTGGCTTCCCTATCAATGGTCCGACACACGAGTTCTGGACGCCTTTGCCGGTTCGGGGGCTCTTGGGATTGAATCCGCGTCGCGAGGAGCCCAACAGGTCATTCTCGTCGATTCCGACCGTATTGCCACGCAGTGTATTCAGACTGCTATTGACGACCTCAGAGCAGGTCCGCTTGTCCGGGTCATAAATGCTAGCCTCTATGCCCTTGCCAGAGGCGGGCCCGATGGGCCACTTGGGGGTTTGTTCGACCTCGTCTTTGTTGACCCCCCCTTTAAAGAAGAAGCACAGGACCAAGCCCTTGCAGTGATTCGTCCTCTTTTGGCGCCTGAGGCCATGGTGGTGCTTGAGTCACCGCGAGCGTGGCCCACCTGCGTGGGCCAAGAGGAGTCTGCTCTATGGCAATGCCATCGCCAGACAAGCGCAGGCCAGTCCCATCAGAGCCTGCTTAGCCGGTCTTTGTCCTAAGGAGTTCGGGTCGACCCTGCTGATCAAGCTTTCGAATGAGCCACTCTTCCACCGAGGGAAAGACAAACTTGCTGACATCGCCACCAAGCATGGCGATCTCTCGAACAATAGAGCCGGAGATGAATTGGTACTGATCGGAGGGGGTCAGAAACATGGTCTCTACATCAGGTAGAAGATAACGGTTCATCCCGGCAAGCTGAAACTCGTATTCAAAATCGGAGACTGCCCTAAGGCCGCGAATAATGACCTTGGCATCGTGGTCGCGTACAAAATCTTTGAGCAAGCCTTGAAACCCATAGACCGTGACATTGGGGTAATGACCGAGGATTTCCTTGGCAATCTGGACGCGCTCCGACAAGGAGAAAAAAGGACGTTTAGAGCGACTATCTGCCACACCAACTACGAGGTGATCGAATAATCGAGAGGCCCGGCGCACAAGGTCTTCGTGCCCTCGAGTCAAGGGGTCAAACGTGCCTGGGTAGACGGCAGTTGTCATGCCTCCGCTCCTTTCTTGTCCTCAAAAGGTGGGTCAGTCTAACCCGGGATAACCCGAAGGTCCAGCAGGCAAGAGTCCCAGGGCAAACTAAGCCCCAAGCAGGTAATGGTCGGCCAGTAAGAAGGCGAAGAGCAGCGCGAGGTAATTAATTGAATATCTGAAGGTTTTTTTGGCTAAGGCCTCTGAATACTGCTTGTAGAGGCTGTAAGACAACAGGCTAAACCAGCCTCCCAAGGCAAGGGCCGAAACCAGGTAGATCCAACTGGCCATGCCCATGGCCACTGGCAAGACAGTGGTGGCCACCAGCAACAAGGTGTAAAGCAAAATCTGCAGTCGGGTGAACTCCGAGCCATGGGTAACCGGCAACATGGGCAGGCCTGAGCGCTTGTAATCGTCCACCCGGTAAAGGGCAAGCGCCCAGAAGTGCGGTGGGGTCCAGACAAAAATAATCAGGAACAACACCCAGGCCTCAGGAGGGGCCTGATTGGCCACCGCCGCCCAGCCTAGAACGGGGGGCATGGCCCCGGACGCACCGCCAATGACGATGTTTTGGGGCGTGAGCGGTTTGAGAAGCATGGTGTAAACAATGGCGTAGCCTACGAAGGTGGCCAAAGTAAGCCATGCGGTGAGCGCATTCACCCAGGTAAACAAAATGAATAGGCCAAGGCCACCGAGCAGGCCAGAGAACACGAAGACCTGCGTCACTGTGAGCGTGCCCGAGGGCAGCGGGCGCCATGAGGTGCGCGCCATCTTGGCGTCGATATGGCTTTCAACCAGGCAGTTCACGGCGGCGGCGGCCCCGGCGACCAGACCAATGCCTAGGGTCGCAAGAAGTACAAGGCTGAGACTGGGTAGCTCGGGCTGGGCCAAAAGCATCCCAATGACCGCGCAAAATAGAATCAGCGCATTGACCCGTGGCTTGGTGAGCACGTAATACTGCTTAAGTAAGGAGCTTGGCTGGGAAGGCGCAGAGAGGGTGGTCATGGCTTTCTTGTTGATTCTTCAATTAATTTTGATTCTTAGCCTATGCGTGAAGCCTTTAAAAGCCGAATCAAATCCTTCTTCATTTTCGCAGGATCTGGATCCTGAGGAAAACGCATCATTAAATTTCCTAAGGGATCGACAAGCCAGAAGCTTGTCTCCGCGCTTAAGGGATTGAGACTCTCAAGCTCCGAAACAGTCTTTGAGCTTACACCCTGCAGACTGACCTGCCCGGAGAGCTGCGCTGGAAGTTGCACCTGCTGCGACCAGGCTGTCTGCACCGCCTCTGGGCTTACCCCAAGCACCCAAGTGCCCTGATAGTCTGTTAGCACGGTCTGATCGGGCGAGGTGTTGTCAGTTACCAGCCAGAGTCTCTCAACACGGTCTCGGTCACGACCCGTTGTTAGACGCACCTGACGCATTATCCATAGGGCCTTTTGGCAGTCTTCCCCACAGTTTGAAGGACCAACACGAATAATGAGCCACCTCCCCCGAAAGTCTTCAAGTCGATCGAGCGTTGCGCGGGGCTCAGACCCCTCGGTTACGCGAAGCACATCAAGAAAGCCAGACTCGGTCTCGGGCTTGATCAAGGGGGTTATGGGCAGCGCAGCTAAGTTTCGCTGGGGCTGAACCAGAGCGCCGTAGTTGGTTCGCTCGTCGGGTCGAACGCCGTAGTAAAACATGTAAGAGAGCACAACCGGCGCAATGCAGACAGCAACGATTAGCCAAAGCGTAAATCGAGATCTCATGTTGTCCTTTCTTTATGAACCATGATCTAGGCGTCGGCTGCTATGGTTTTTCGCCCAAGCTTCCAGGCAAAGAATAACGCGACCAGGGTTAGCAATACCCACTGAAAGGCATACCCATAGTGCTTGGCCACGTCGTCTTGGGCGAGCCGGGGAGGTTGTTGAACCAGGCCGTCGTCGAGTGGGCTTGTTGCCCAGAAAATCACAGGCCAGACCCTAAGGGTGTCATTAGGTAGGAGGCGACCTAACCGCTCCTCGGCTGCCTTCGCATCGAAGTTCTGCCAAAGAGCCCCTTGACGTAGTACCTCATCATTTTCAGAGAGCTCCACGCGGCGCATTAGGCTCTGATGGGCAACGACCTCAAAGCCCTGATCCAGGGTCGCCTGATTAGGCGGATGGACAGCCGCCTGAATAAAAGGCTCTGCAGACGGGCCTTGGCTGCCTGGCATCTTTGACGCCCAACCTCGGTTCACCCAGGCAACCGAACCGTCCTCAAGGAGCAAAGCGGTAAGCACGTGAACCCCCGCGCGCCCGTTAAGGGCCCGGTTATCAAGAAAAATTTGAGAGCCAGCAATCCACTCACCCCCCTTAATACGGTAGGTCTTCTGATCCAAGGAGTCCGCAGTTTTTTCCAGCGACCATAAAAGGCCCGGCCCTCCTAACCGGGTTGAGGTCCTAGACCCCGAACCAAGGGAGTTGGTTTGGGTTGCGCGCTCGATCTGTTGCTCCTTGTACTGCGCTCGACTCCACTGCCAATGAGCTAGAACAAGCCCAAGAAGGGCTAAGCCAAAACAAACCAGAACCGCAGGGTTTAGCCGATAATGAGTCATATGAAAATCTTTGTTGCTATTGCCTTCGTGCTAATAATTGCCAGCCTCGGTTCGGCACTTTTTTACCTTATGCGTGACAAGGGCCAAAGTAACAACACCGTCAAGGCCCTTGCCATTCGGGTTGGCCTTTCGGTTGCGCTGTTTATTTCACTGCTCATTGCCCATTGGCTAGGCTGGATTGAGACAACAGGTCTGCGCTACTAAACCAGCGCTTCTAAATCCTGTCTGGGTTCAGGCGGAAATAAGTTCATTCCATTCGTTCCCAGTTCCGCCTGAATAAAAGTAAAGAAGTTGGGCAGTAACCAACTACAGCCAATAGACAACCACGTAAAGGCCGAGCCAGACCACATCAACAAAGTGCCAGTACCAGGCCGCGCCTTCAAAGGCAAAGTGCTTATCGGCACTAAAGTGACCCTTCACAACACGAAACCAGACCACCAAGAGCATAAGCGTTCCAACCAGCACATGAAAGCCATGAAAGCCTGTAAGCATGTAGAAGGTGGAGCCAAATATACCCGATGAAAGCTTAAGGTTTAGGTCGCGATACGCGTGAATGTACTCATAGGCCTGGAAGCCCAAGAAGACACTGCCAAGCACAATTGTCAGACCGAGCCAAAGGACAACTTTTTCGCGATGATTCTCACGCAAGGCATGGTGGGCGATGGTTATGGTGACCCCCGAGGTGAGCAGCAGGGCAGTATTAATTGTTGGAATCCAGAACGGCCCCATCGTTTGGAACGACTCCACCAGGCCGGCAGGGCCAAGATTAGGCCAGTGCGCAGAAAAATCGGGCCACAAAAACGCCTTGTGATCAAGGTCCCCAAGCCAAGGCATTGCAATAACTCGGGCGTAAAACAAAGCGCCAAAGAAGCCAGCGAAAAACATGACCTCACTGAAGATAAACCATCCCATACTCCAACGGAAGCTGGAGTCAACTCGATCGTTGTAGCGGCCCTGCTCCGACTCGTGAATGACCTCAGCGAACCAGCCGAAGAACATGTAAGCAAGAATGGCTAGACCGAGCGCCAAGACATAGGGCCCATACACTTTGTCATTAACCGTGCCTGACATGCCGATCATAAAAAAGAACATACTTATGGCGCCCACCATAGGCCACCGACTTGGCGATGGGACGTAGTAATAAGGCGCGTGACCGTGCGTTGCAGCTGACATGTGCTCTCTCCCTTCAGAAGCCTTTTCTAAAAACTAACTTGTAATAAAACGGACGAGCCCGATCAGGCTCAGAACAAAGATAAATGCGGCAATGACCCCAACAACAATGACATGCAGGGGGTTTAATTGAGCCATATCCGACTCATGATTGGCAGAACGTCTGACGCCGAAAAAAGACCAAAGCACCGCCCCCAAGGTCTGCTTGAAGCTTCCTTTTCTTGCGGTCGCTTGTTTGATATCGGACAAGCCCGAGCCCCTACTGCACCACGCTTGACCGCGATTGTTTTGAGGTCTGAGCCTCAGGTGCACGGGCCACGGGACTACCCACCTCGAAGAAGGTATAGCTCAACGTAATGTTACGAATACCATCAGGGAGGGCGGGGTCCACCACAAACACAACAGGAAATTCCATAGTTTGACCCGGCTGTAATGTCTGTTGCTCAAAACAAAAACACTGCAACTTTTTAAAATAAGATGCGGATTGCTTGGGTGCATAACTCGGAATGGCCTGCCCAGAAACCGCCCGGTCAAGGTTGTTTGTAATTTCGTAGACGACCGTTAACAACTCTCCAGGATGCGCCTCAAGGACGTTGTTACGGGGCTTGAATGTCCAGGGTCCATGGGCATTGGCATCAAACTCAACCGAGACAAGTCTGTTGATATCTACCTGAGTATTCTCGGCAAACCGTTTTGCTTCGTCGTAGTTAAGCCTTTCTTTGGCTGTGAGCACATTAATGCCCGTCACCTCACAGATCTTGTTGTAAAGAGGAACGAGCGCGAAACCAAAAGCAAACATAAGAATCGCCAGCATTAACAACTTCCCAAACATCTGGGAGTTGTCTTTCTGTCGAATCCCTGCAATTTCGCTCATCAATCCCTCAGTTCACCGGGTAGAGAACGTACTTGATGACGACCCCAAAAAAAAATACGGCGGCCACCGATGCAAGGATCAGGGCCAGCCGAAGGTTATTGGGTCGTTGGGAGTCAGGCACGCTTTACTTAACTGTGGGAGGTGTTTCAAAGGTATGGAAAGGTGCAGGCGAGGGTACGCTCCACTCCAAGCCTTCCGGAGCCTGCCATGGGTTATCGGCTGCCTTCGGACCACCTTTAATGCACTTAATAACAACGTACAAGAGAATGAGCTGAGACAAGCCAAACCCAAATGCACCCACCGAAGCGACCATATTGAAGTCGGCAAACTGCATGGGGTAGTCAGCGTAGCGACGTGGCATACCGGCAAGGCCCAGGAAGTGCATGGGGAAGAAGGTGATGTTAAAGAAGATCATGGAGGCCCAGAAATGCACCTTGCCCAGGGTCTCGTCGTACATGTGGCCCGTCCACTTGGGAAGCCAGTAGTAGACACCGGCAAAAAGCGCGAACAAGGAGCCCGCGACAAGCACATAGTGGAAGTGCGCTACAACGTAATAGGTGTCATGCAATTGAATATCGAGCGGTGCTACCGAAAGAATAATTCCTGTAAGGCCGCCAATAGTAAACACAACAATAAAACCAATGGCAAAAAGCATTGGGGTCTCAAAAGTCATGGAGCCTCGCCACATTGTGGCAAGCCAGTTAAAAATTTTCACACCGGTGGGCACCGCGATCAACATAGTGGCGTACATGAAGAACAACTGGCCAGTGAGCGGCATGCCGGTTGTAAACATATGGTGAGCCCACACCACAAACGAAAGGATGGCAATGGAGGCTGTGGCGTAAACCATAGAGCTATAGCCAAATAAACGCTTGCGGGCGAAGGTGGGAATGATCTCCGAGACGATTCCGAAGGCCGGGAGAATCATGATGTAGACCTCGGGGTGACCGAAGAACCAGAAGATGTGCTGATACATCACAGGGTCACCACCAGCCGCCGCATTAAAGAAGGCGGTACCAAAGTGACGGTCGGTAAGTGTCATGGTAATGGCACCTGCAAGAACAGGCATCACCGCAATAAGAAGGTAGGCGGTAATAAGCCAGGTCCAGACAAACATGGGCATCTTCATCAAGGTCATACCAGGCGCACGCATGTTTAGGATGGTGGTGATGATGTTAATGGAGCCCATGATCGAGGAGGCCCCGAGAATGTGCATGGCAAAAATACCCATGTCCATCCCGATACCCATCTGCAAGGTAAGAGGGGCGTAGAGCGTCCAGCCGGCCGCAACAGCGCCGCCAGGAACGAAAAACGAGGCGACCAAAAGGAGTCCGGCCGGAACCAATAGCCAGAAACTTAGATTGTTCATGCGAGCAAAGGCCATGTCTGAAGCGCCAATTTGCAACGGAATCATCCAGTTCGCAAAACCCACAAAGGCCGGCATGATAGCGCCGAACACCATAATAAGGCCGTGCATGGTAGTGAGCTGATTAAAGAGCTCAGGCTGAATAAGCTGCAGTCCCGGCTTAAAGAGTTCTGCGCGAATACCTAGCGCGAGAACGCCTCCAATCATAAGCATCGTGAAGCTAAACCATAAATACAGCGTGCCAATATCTTTGTGGTTCGTCGCGTAGACCCACCTGCGCCAGCCATGCGGATGATCGTGGTCATGGCTGTGGTCGTGACCGGCTAGGCCCTGGGGTTCAAGAACTGCGCTCATAAAACTCTCCTGTTTTCCTTTATGTCGGAACTAAAACTAAAAACCCAGCCTACTGAGCAGCCTGCGCCAACTGCGCGCTCGCCTGACCTTGTGCAGTCTTGGCTTTTTGCCCATTCACCCAGGCGGTGTACTCCTCGGGCGTTACCACCTTAACTACGATAGGCATAAACGCATGGTCTTTGCCACACAACTCCGTGCAGTGACCATTGTACGTGCCAACCTTTTCTGCCTTAAACCAGGTGTCGCGAACAAAGCCGGGGATTGCATCCTGCTTAACCCCGAAGGCCGGCACCATCCATGCATGAATCACATCGTTTGCAGTGGTCACCACCCGAATTTTTTTGCCCACGGGCACCACCATTGGGTTGTCAACCTCAGACAAATAATTTTCTGTCTTGGGCTGCTGGTTTATGCGCTGCTCGTAAGGGGTTGTAAGGGTGGACAAAAAGGAGATGCCCTGGCCTTCACCCTTCAGATAATCGTAGCCCCACTTCCACTGATAGCCCGTGGCCTTAATAGTAATGTCGGCATTTGTGGTGTCTTTTTGCGCCATAACGATAGGCGTTGCGTAGACACCAATAACCACAACAATAAGAAACGGGACCACCGTCCAGGCTATTTCAAGGGTATGGCTCTCGTGGAAATCGGCGGGCTTGTAACCGCGAGACTTGCGGTGAGCCCACATGGAATAGAACATGACCCCAAACACCACCACAAATATGACAAGACAGACCACAAGCAAAAAGTTATGCAGGGTGTAGAGCTCCGCGGCAATGTCCGAGGCGGGCGTTCGTAGGTTGTACTTCGTGGTCATGTCGTTGGCCATTGCCCAGAAAGGCATAACAAGACCTGCTGTCAACAGACCTAGTTTTTGAGATGCAGAAGTAATTAACTTATTCACGCTTGATGCCCCCTAGAACAATCAGATTCCAACACCCGCTTGATGAAAAAATGGCTTGTTTGGCTCCGCCAATGCGCGGAGAAGATCTTTCAGAAACTGCTGTCGCTGTGGCCTAGTGAGAAACCGACCAATGCGCGACTCCTGCCCCTGGCTTTGAATCGCAATTAGACCGGTTAATTCATCAAGCTTAACTCTCAGGCCTATTCGCGAAAAACTAAGCCGAACTACTTTCGAACCCGAATGATCGTCAACCTGAAGTTCGCTGGGCGTGACCACAACCCGCTCTCGATCTTGTGCATGACGACAATAAAACATAAACGCCAGCCCTAGGGCCAGACACTCCAGCACAGCAAAAGGCAGAATGGGCCAGTTTCCCTGCCATGCCCAAGCCAAGGCCACACCCATCGACACGCAAGCCATCGAGGCAAACAAGCCAAGGAGTTGATAGGGTGAAAGAGAACAGTTTCTCTTAAGCTCCCAGCATGACTGACCTAAAACTGCTAGCACGACGCCCCCTTGCGTGTAACCGACTGAAACCCCTCTTTTGGCGCTATGGCACTACTACGCTCTTCTTAGGTGATAGACAAAGTGGTGGGATTATATGACGACAAACGAATAAACATCCAGACCTGACTGAGCGTCGCCTAGGGCTTTTTGCGGAAGAACTTCAGCGGCGAGAAGCCTGAACCCTCAGGTTTCTCGCCTGGCTTCTGCGTTGACGCGGGCTTCCAGGCATGTCCAACAACCATCTCCCAGTCAAGAACCAGGCCCCCTGACTGCTCAGAAAGGGCGGTGAAGCTGGCCCTTAGTGCCTGTAAGCCAAGCCCCGAAACCTGCTTCGTCCGGTCGGTGGCTTGGTGATTCTTTCGACCGGGCCAGGCCCTCAAATCGCCAAGAAACTGTCGCGACGTCTGGTAGCTGAAAAAAAGAGCGTCGGATTCCATAACGGGACTCACCAGCCCTGCCTGCTGAAGCTGATCGCCCAGGTCATGCATATCTGTCCAGGCCTCGGTAAGACCCTCGGGCAAAAGGCCAGCCGAGCCCTGGCCCGTGCGCTCAAGTGTCCGGCGTAGATTGCCAAGACTTGAGGGTCCAAGACTGGCAAAGAGATAGACCCCACCATCACTAAGCATATGATTAACTGTAGAAAACCAGTCCTTACCCAGGCTATTTAACGGCCATGACCCCGTGTCAATTACGACGGAATAGCCAAGCTTTGGGGGGTTGGGCATCCTCCCTTCAAGGGGTTCACAGTGGGCCCAGCCGGCTTCCTGGGTCTCCGAGAGGCCGACTGGAAGGGGGCCAAACCAAAGCCTTGGTCCCGCAGGAGGCCGCATAAACTGCAGGCGATCAAGGCAGGCCTGACCAAGGTAACCAAAAACAGGATGGGTGAGAGAGGCGCGCACGTGCCCAAAAGTATAGTCACCCGCACGATGACCAGCCCTTTCAGCCCTTTCAGCCTTCTGCATGCCCTTAAATGGCTTATTGCCGACTCAAACCAAGAGCTCGTTCCCGCTCGCGAGCTTCCGGCCTCATGGTGAGCAGCACGCACGGAAGCACGCCTCAATCTGCCAGTTTTGGCGGCCTTAAGCTACAGCCCCGAGGTCGCCAGCCTTCTGAAGCGAGCCAAGTACAGGCCTCAATGGTCTGCAGCGCAGCGACTCATAAGGCTGGCGGGCAGGCTTGAGGCGCCGGCCTGGCTGGAGCGGCGGTGCTGCCTGGTCCCCGTTCCTGCCGACCCAAGCCGACTTATCGAGCGTGGCTTTCATCTTCCGAGCCTTCTCTGCCAAGTTCTCGCCCGGCGCTGGCGCCTGCGCTACGACCTCTCTCGGCTGGTCAAAGGTCAGAGCAGTCCGACCCTTGCCTCACTCACAAGACAACAGAGGCTTTCCGAACTTCGCGGGCTCATTGCCCATGCCTCAAAGCATGACTTGAGCGCAGCAAGCTCTCAGAACAATGAGCCCGTTGTGCTTGTGGACGATGTACTCACAACCGGCGCAACAGCCAGCGCCTGCATTGAGGCCCTAAAGTCAGGGGGCAATCGAGTCCTTGGCTTGGTGGTCTTGGCCCGTTCGGGCTGAACCCGCTTGGCCAGACACCCTAGAATCCCTGTCATGAATACCTTCCCAAGAGACCCACAAACCTTGAGCAACCCACTCGACCTCAATGTCGTTCTTGTTGAGCCTGAGATTCCTCCCAACACGGGCAATATCATTCGTCTATGCGCAAACACTGCGGCTAAGCTGCATCTTATTGAGCCACTGGGCTTTCCATTGGATGATGCCAAGATGCGACGGGCGGGTCTCGACTATCACGAGTTCTGTGACATTCAGGTGTATGCAAGCTGGGAGACCTTTTGGCAGAAAAGGGGCCTTACCCCGGGTGACTGCCCAAAAAGCCTTGCCTTCACTACCAAGGGCCACCGAACACTTTTTGACTGCAGGCTTCTGGCAGGTGCCTGGCTGTTTTTCGGCTCTGAGACACGGGGGCTTTCGAACGAGCAACGCGGCTGCTTTCCCGAGGCCCAGCGAATTCGAATACCCATGCGGCCGGAAAGCCGAAGCCTGAACTTATCAAATGCGGTTGCCATTGCGGTCTACGAGGCCTGGCGGCAGCAGACCCACGCGTGCTAGGGGGTACTGAGGTCTTTTGCAGCCTCGGCAATACTGACATCGAGCTCATCCACGGGGTCTCGGGATAAGAGCTCCGAAAGAATGGCTTTGGCAGACTGCTCCCCAGACAATAACTGGCAGACCGCCTGGACAATCGGCATATCAACCTGATGGAACCGGGCAAGGCCCGCCACCGCCCTCGAGGCGTTAACGCCCTCCGCTACATGGCCAAGAATTTGAAGAATCTGCTGGAGGGGCTCTCCCTTGGCCAGGCCCAGACCCACGCGGCGATTACGCGAAAGGTCGCCGGTGGCGGTAAGTACGAGATCGCCCAGAACGGCCAAGCCCAGCATGGACTCGGGCCTTGCACCCAAGGCGACCGCAAGCCTGGCTGTCTCGGCAAGGCCTCGCGTTAAAAGCGCCGCACGGGCGTTGGCACCAAGGCCTAGGCCATCAGCAACTCCCGCCGCAATGGCCATGATGTTCTTTACGGCACCCCCCAGCTCAGCGCCCAAGAGATCGTCGCTGGCGTAAACGCGCATGCCGCCACCATGGCAAATGCGAGAAAGCCTTCGTGCAAAGCCAAGGTCCGCACTTGCCGCAGTAAGGGCGCAAGGCAGCCCTTTGGCAACCTCCATAGCAAAGGATGGGCCTGTCAAAGCGGCCATGGGCCAGTCGGCCTTCATCGCTCGACGAACAAGGTCGGAGGGCCAACAAAACGCATCGCCATCTTGAACCAGCCCCTTGCTTAGCCATAGAAGGCCCTCCCCCGGCTGAGCAGGCCCTAACGTCTCGGTAACCTCCGCCGCCAACTGAGATAGGCCTGCAACTGGGCAGGCAAGAACAATGAGTCCCCCAGGGGTTTTGGCATCGCACTGAGACCGCTCTCGAAACGCCAGTAAGGCGGCCTTCAGGTTCGGGCTTAGATCGAGGGTGTCGGGAAGCTTGACACCAGGAAGGTAGCGCTGGTTTAGCCGTGTCGCTTCAAGCTCTTTGACGTGCTCGGGGCGTCGCCCCCAGAGGCTCACCTGCCCAGGCTGTGCGCGTTTTGACCAATGAATTGCCAGGGCCGTACCCCAGGCACCTGCGCCAAGAATTAAAGCGGGAACGGAGAAGCGCTCAGAGACCGTCACTGACGGGTGGCCTCCGACTCGGCCTTTTGGGCTTGCTTTTGTTGATAAAAAGCCTCCCAGTTAATCTCTGCAAGATGGAACGGGGGGAAGCTTGAGCGTTGAATGAGGTCGGAAAGGTTCGCGCGAAGATAGGGGTAGACAATGGTGGGACAGGTGATGCCCTTTAACAAAGCGCGCTGTTCATCGCTCACGTTGGCGATTTCGAAAATGGCAGCTTCTTTCGCTTCCACCAGAAAGCCAACCCGGTCACCAAATCGGCAGGTCACGGTACAACGAATCAAGACTTCAACCAGGTTATTGCCAAGTTCTTGTTCGGCCGTGTCAAGTTGGAATTCGAGTCGCGGCTCTTGGTTCTCAAGAAAAATGTGGGGCGCGTGGGGCGCCTCAAGTGAGCAATCTTTCAGGTAAACCCTTTGCAGGTTGAATACGGGCCTGGCCGCATCGGCCTCGCTACCGGCGGCCTTATTGGTCTGGGCTGGCGACTCTGGCGTGTTGTTGTTATCGGTCATGCAAGGATTCCTAGGTTACAAGTGGTCGGCGTTTAACAGGGGCACAAGCCCGCCCGAGGCATCAAGTGCCAACAGGTCATCGCATCCCCCAATGTGGCGCTCGCCAATAAAAATCTGTGGGACAGTGTGTCGACCGGTTCGCTGCATCATGGCCCGGCGTTCTTCAGGCTCAAGGTCGACGCGAATTTTTTCAAGCTCAGTCACACCGCGCTGGGCAAGTAGCGCCTCAGCTCGTATGCAGTACGGACAAGTGGCTGTGGCGTACATGATGACCTTGGCCATGAGTGCCCCCTAGCCCTTGGCGCTTCGCTGAGACACGGGCAGTCCTGCCTGCCGCCATGCGTCAAAGCCGCCATCAAGGCTGAACACCTGCTCGAGGCCCGCCTTACGAAAACGCTTTCCGAGCTGCGCCGAGCGCCAACCGCTGGCGCACATCAAAATGACAGGCCTTGTCTTTTTGCCCGAAGTTACCCTCTTAATGATCTGATCCATCTGACCGTCCATGGTCGACATCGGAACATGCTCGGCAAGAGGCACTGAGCCCTTTGAAAGCTCTGGACTCTCACGAATATCGATAAGTAGGGCGTCCTCGGCGTTCATAAGTTGGGTTGCCCCAAGGGTGTTGACCTGCCTCGCAGCAGACCCCCGCACCACCATGGGCCATACAAGAAGAGCACCGCTCACAAAGGCCGCGGCAACAAGGAAGATATTGTCAATAAAAAATTGCAATGCAGACCCCTAATTTCCTCACCAGTGAGGGCGAAACGTTAGAATGAGGGCTTGCCTGAATATCCCAAGCAAACCTCTGGCTCTTTAGCCTTATTCTCAGATACCCCAGACAATCACAACTTATTATGCCCGTTCCCGTCATTATTCTTCGCCATGGTCAGAGCCAGTGGAATGTTGAAAACCGCTTTACTGGTTGGGTGGATGTCCCCCTAACGTCCAGAGGGGAAGAAGAGGCTAGGCAAGCTGGGGCGCTCATTCGCAGTAAGGGGCTCAAGGTTGACCTGGCGTTCACATCCTTTCTAAAGCGAGCAGCAAACACCTGCGAACTTGTGCTTGAAAGCCTCGATCAGACAGGCATCCCCATTCATGCCGACTGGCGGTTGAACGAGCGACACTATGGCGCCTTATCGGGGCTCAACAAATCAGAGACCGCTGCAAAGTATGGGGAAGCCCAGGTTCATTTGTGGAGGCGAAGCTTCTCGGTAAGGCCCAATCCTATGACACCCGATCACCCTCACTTCACGGCGATCGATCCCAAATACCTTCAGGCAGGCCTGTCCGAATCCGATATCCCTCTTACCGAGTGCCTTGCTGACACGGTCGTGCGTGTAGAGGCCTTCTGGAATGAGCAGCTTCTTCCCTGCCTTCGATCGGGCAAAAAACCCCTCATTGCTGCCCACGGGAACTCCCTGCGTGCGCTACTCAAACTTCTGGCTGGGCTCTCCGAAGACGAGGTGCTTGAGCTGAATATCCCTACAGCGCAACCGATGGTGCTGGAGTTTGATGACCAATTTAAGCTTCAATCACGTCAGTACCTGGCGGATCCTGCAGTCATCGAGGCAGCTCTTGCCGAAATCGCTCAACAAGGAAAGGCCCAGCCTGTGGCGCTGGGGTAGAAGATATGGCTATGACGAATCGCTTAAAGGCAGCCGGCTGGGTTGGCCTTGGACTCATTGGTGGGGTAGCCCTTAGCCTCGGAATCTCAGCGGCCGCGCAGCGTGACGGCCGGCTTGCGCTTCCCGTAGAAGAGTTGCGCCAGTTTGCCGATGTCTACGGGGCAATCAAGGCCCATTACGTTGAGCCTGTAGAAGACAAAAAGCTTATTACCGAGGCCATCAGTGGCATGCTTTCTGGGCTCGACCCTCACTCTGCCTACCTTGATGCAGAGGCCTTTAAAGAGCTGCAGGTCGGAACCCAAGGCGAGTTTGGTGGGCTTGGCATTGAAGTGGGGCTTGAAGATGGTTTTGTGAAGGTGGTCTCACCCATCGAGGACACACCGGCTGCTCGAGCAGGTGTTCGCGCCGGCGACCTTATTATCAAAATAGACGACAAGGCCACCAAGGGTATGAACCTTCAAGAGGCCGTGAAGCTTATGCGAGGCAAGCCCAAAACCTCCATTAACTTAACACTCTCAAGAAAATCGGAGCCACTCCCCATTGTGGTCACCATCGTTCGCGATGTGATTCGCGTTCAGAGTGTTCGTTCGAAATGGCTCGAGCCTGGATACGCCTACATCCGAATCACCCAGTTTCAAGAGCACACCGTTAGTTCTACCGTCAGCCACTTGAACAAACTCTTGCAGCAGGCCGAGGCCGATCCCAAGAAGCCTGTGAAAGGTCTTGTTCTCGATCTGCGTAACGACCCAGGTGGACTGCTTCATGCGGCAGTCGGCGTCTCTGCCGCCTTCTTGCCGGATAACGTCACAGTCGTCACCACCGACGGACGCCAGCCCGATGCCAAGCGCGCCTTCGCCGCCAAGCCCTCCGACTACCTGCGCGGGGGGGCAGACCCCTTAACAGGTCTCAACCCCAAGGCCAAGAGCCTGCCCATGGTTGTTATTGTTAACGGTGGCTCGGCCTCAGCCTCCGAAATCGTGGCCGGTGCCCTCCAAGACCATAAGCGTGCCGTGGTACTTGGCACGCAAACATTTGGTAAAGGCTCGGTTCAAACCATCCTTCCTCTGACGAGCAGCACGGCCATCAAGCTCACCACGGCCAGGTACTACACCCCCGCAGGCCGCAGCATTCAGGCCAAGGGCATTCGACCGGACTTCTGGGTTGAAGAGTCCGAGTCTGGTTCAGTGACCGAGCAATTCCGTGTCCGCGAGGCTGATTTAAATCGACACCTGGAAGATAAGCGACAGGCAGAGGCATCGCCTGCCAAGCCTGGCTCGAAGGCCTCGGCGGCGGGAACGAGTTCTGGCGTTAACGAGGTTGGCGCAGCGAGCCCCTCAAAAGACAGTGCAGCTGCTGAGCAGGCCAAGCCCGCTACGAAGCCCATTGAATTTGGATCGAAAGACGACTTTCAGCTCGCACAGGCCCTTAATCACCTCAAGGGCCAACCCGTATTAACCTCTGCCGTACCGCCAGGGCTCGATTAAGTTCAGAATAGCCAGTGACTCGAGCACGATGCAGCCCTCGGACACCGACCTGCTTCGCTTTAGCAGGTTCTTGCTTGCCCCGGAGGTCTCGGAGAAAAGCCTTGAGCAAGTAAGATCCTCAACCGCAGCCATTGTTGGCCTTGGAGGGCTGGGCTGCCCGGTTGCTCTCTATTTGGCGGCCGCCGGTGTTGGAAGGCTTCGACTTATCGACCCCGACACGGTTGAGGTCTCTAACCTACCTCGACAAATCCTCTTTGGGCCCAACCACACTGGGCATAACAAGGCCGTTGCAGCTGTCGAGCAGCTTAAGCTGCTTCATCCCCACGCCCAGATTGAGGCCTTTAATGAGGCAGTCACTGCGGCCAATGCGGCAAGCCTTTTCATGGGCAGCGATATTGTTATTGACTGCACCGATCGCTTTGCCTCAAGGCATATTGTTAATCAGGCCTGTCATAGGCTTAGACTGCCGCTTGTTATTGGCTCAGCCCTGCAATGGTCTGGGCAGCTTTTGGTGGTGGATCCTCGGCAGAATCACTCGGGCTGTTATGCCTGCCTCTTTCCCCAGGGGGGCGAGGGATCGTCGGTGGTGGATGCGGCCTGCGGTGCCTATGGCGTCGTCTCAACAGCCGTTGGGCTTGTTGGCCTTATGCAGGCGAATGAGGCTCTTAAGCTGCTTATGGGAAGACCGGCGCCAACAGGACAGCTTTGGCAGTTTGAGGCGCGTAACCTAAGCCTTGAAAGCATGCGCTTTCAAGCACGAAAAGGCTGCCTAGTCTGCGGCGGGCTTGGTAAAAAATAACGCGTCAACAATGGACTCAGCCGACTCACTGGGCACAGCCCGAAAGGCTGTCTTTGAAAAGCGCAGCCAGCGGCCTTGCACAAAGGAAATAGCAAGGCTCGCCTGAAGCGCTGGGTCAAGTAGACCTGGCTCTTTTTGGAGCTTGAGGCATTGACGCAAGGAAGCCTCGGTGCGGTCAATAAGCTGGTTCACGCGGTGTTGAAGACGAAGGTTCTCGTAGGCAAGGGCCTCCCCAGTGAGTACGCGGGTCATACCAGGGTTGGTTTCCGCAAAATTCAAAAGCATAAGAACGATGGAACGGGCCTTATGCTCAGCGGGGTCGGGTTCGGAATCAATTTGATTAATCAGGCCGAAGATGGTCTGTTCAATAAACTCCAACAGGCCCTCGTACATCTGGGCTTTGCTGGCGAAGTGCCGATAGAGCGCGGCTTCCGATACCTGCAGCCTTGCCGCAAGGCCAGCAGTTGTAATGCGCTCCGACTCTTCTTCAAGCATGGCGGCAATCGCCTGCAGAATCTGAAGCTTGCGCTCGCCGGGCTTTAGTCGCTTTCGTGAGCGCTCGGGTTCTTCAACGTCGGTCATGACAGAACTCCCTATAAGGACTGGGGACGCCCAATCCTTCGCACCAAGGTCGACCATGAGTTTACTTGATGCAGAACAAAACTGGGGCGTCGGGCCGAAAATGGCCTTCCAAGCCGCCAGCCCAATCGGGCATGACTGTCAGATCCGTTAAAGCGGATGGTCTGAAGGCCTTGGCGGTAGGCAGACCGAAGATTGCCATCGCTATCGTCCACGAAAAACCGTTGACGGCCCAAAGGGCTTGTTTGACCACCCACCAGCCGAGACCTGTGACGGATGCGTGCCCAAAGCAGCCGAGAGGGCTTGGGTCGGAGCCGCCCATGAATCTGCATGTCATCGATGTAAATGGCCGCATGAAAAAAATGCTGAAGACCGAGCCGCTTAACAACCTCTTGTGCGTAAGATCGGGGCGCATTGGTCACAAGCCAGCGCTCGCCCTTTAATTTTGCGAGCCTTCGCGCAAGACCAGGATTCGGCAGAAAAAAATCATCAAGCGTCTCGATGGGATGGGTCTTCTGAAGGAAGTCGGCAGCATCCACGCCGTGATGGGCAACCAGCCCTAAAAGGGTAGCCCCATAACGCTTCCAGTAGCGGGCTCTAAGCGCCGAGGCCTCGGCCTGATTGAGGTCAAGCCTCGCCTGTATGTAGAGCGTCATACGACGGTTAATTTCCGACATAAGCCGCCAGCTTGCATCATGCAGCGTGTTGTCGAGGTCGAATAGCCAGAGTCGGGCGCCACGGGGGTTCTGCCCAGTGGAAGCCTTGCTGTAGCGACGCTTAAGAACTGCCATCAAGACTCAATCACACCCAGTTAGTGCGATCGAATCATTGTGCCTACGCCTTCAGCCGTAAGGATTTCGAGTAAGAGACTGTTGGGAACCCGACCGTCAATAATATGAACCGAATGTACCCCAGCCTTGGCAGCATCAAGAGCCGAACTAATTTTGGGGAGCATGCCACCCGATAAGGTGCCGTCTGCAAAAAGAGTGTCCACCTCTTTGGCTGTGAGGCCCGTTATAAGCTGACCGTTGCGATCGAGCACGCCTGGGGTGTTGGTCATAAGAACAAGTTTTTCGGCCTTCAGTATCTCGGCAATCTTTCCCGCAACCAAGTCGGCATTAATGTTGTAGGTTTCGCCTTGGTTGCCCGAGCCGATCGGCGCAATCACTGGAATGAACCCTGACTTCAAGAGCGAATAGACGATATCGGGGTCCACCTGCTCAATCTGCCCGACATGACCGATGTCAAGTAGCTGGTCGGGAACGTCGTTTGAACTAATCATCAGCTTGGATGCCCGAATCAGGCCCCCATCTTGGCCGGTAAGCCCAACGGCCTTGCCGCCCGCGTGATTAATAAGCTCAACAATCTCTTTGTTCACCTTTCCCGCAAGCACCATCTCGACAATGTCCATGGTCTCGGAATCAGTCACGCGCATGCCCTGAATAAACTCGCCCTTTTTACCAACCCGGCTTAAGAGTTCCTCAATCTGAGGTCCGCCCCCATGCACCACAACAACATTAATACCAACCAGCTTTAGAAGAACAACGTCATGGGCAAAGCCACGCTTTAATGCCTCGTCGGTCATTGCATTGCCACCGTACTTCACGACCACCGTTCTGCCATGAAAACGACGAATATAGGGGAGTGCCTCTGCAAGAAGCGCTGCTTTTTGGCCAGCCTGAAGGGTAGGCTCGGTCACGATCGGCTAGGTAACGTAAGGGGGTGGGTTAGTCGCCGAACTGTTTCTGTCGAAGCTCTCGACGCTCTTGCGCTTCAACAGAGAGCGTTGCCGTGGGACGGGCAAGAAGTCTTTGAAGCCCAATGGGCTCGCCCGTCTCCTCGCAATAGCCATACTCCCCCGCATCAATTCGGGCAATGGCCTGCTCAACCTTCTTAATAAGCTTTCGTTCCCGATCTCGTGTTCGTAACTCAAGCGCATGCTCTTCTTCAATGGTGGCGCGATCGGCCGGGTCGGGAACCAGAACCGTCTCACGAAGATGCTCGGTGGTCTCACCCGCATTCACCCGAAGCTCGGCCTCCAGAGCCTGAAGTTTTCGTCGAAAGAAATCGAGTTGTGCGGGGCTCATGTACTCGGAGCCTGGCTGTGACAAAAGCTCTTCATCCGATTCGATGGGTTGTTGAACGACTTCTTTCATAACGCCTACTTTCTACAAAACAAAAACCTCTAAACCAGGCACTGCTGCAAACCTTTTTCAATTGTATCCCTGGGCAGGTCTCGGCCTATAAATACAAGCCGACTTTCACGAGCCTCTTGAGGCTTCCAGGCTCGACCCTTATCACCCCCCATGAGCATATGTACGCCTTGAAAGATCATCTGATTCTCATGGCCCCTGAGCCAGAGCAGGCCCTTGTACCTAAAAAGCTGGGGCCCGTAGGTCTGGGACACGGCTGACATAAAGGCTTCAAAACGATCGGCATCAAAAGGGCGGTTGGCCTTAAAAATAAACGAC
>Ga0181607_10001441_pt1 | contig 21302 bp, 28 predicted proteins | sample 041ome_9_FD_132420 | JGI IMG/M metagenome (GOLD analysis project Ga0181607, IMG submission 132420) | Coastal salt marsh microbial communities from the Groves Creek Marsh, Skidaway Island, Georgia - 041413US metaG (megahit assembly) | ecosystem: Environmental > Aquatic > Marine > Intertidal zone...
AAAACCTCCGCCGATGCCTTTAGCAACCATCATGATATCTGGCGTTATCTCGGCCCACTCATGTGCAAACAGTTTGCCGGTCCGACCAACACCGCATTGCACTTCGTCCAAGATCAGTAAGATACCATGTTTGTTACACAGCGCGCGCAGCCCTTGCAGACACTGGGTCGGGACAGGGCGAATACCTCCTTCACCCTGAACGGGTTCGATCAAAATAGCAGCAGTCTTTGATGAAATTGCAGCTTCGAGTGCGTCATGATCGTTCCAGGCCAGATGCACAAAACCGGGCAGGATTGGACCAAAACCCTTGATCATTTTCTCTGAACCCGCTGCGGCAATACCTGCCGAGGAACGACCATGAAAGGATCCTTCAAAGGTGATAATTTCAACCCGCTCTTTTTCGCCTTTTTCATACCAGTATTTACGGGCCATTTTGACGGCGAGCTCACAAGATTCTGTGCCTGAGTTGGTGAAAAATACCGTATCCGCAAACGTGGCCGCAACCAGTTTATCAGCCAAAGCCTGCTGCTGTGTGATGTTGTACAGGTTTGAGACATGCCACAGGTTTTGTGCTTGTTGTGTCAGTGCCTGCACCAAGACTGGATTTGCATGGCCCAAGACATTGACCGCAATTCCTGCGCCCATGTCTAAAAATCGGCGGCCGTCCGCTTCGATAAGCCATGCGCCTTCGCCTTTGGTAAATTGCATCGGGGCGCGTGAATAGGTCGGCAGAACGGACGATATCATAGGAACGATCCTTATTGTTGGAACCCTTTTGGTGCCGTAAGGGAAAGGGCAAGTCAATGTTTGATTAAGCGGGGGCGTATACGAACGCAATGAACATGGCCAGACGGCCCTTGATATTAAAGGCTACGTCGGCGTCGCAGAGCGGGATAAGTCATCATGTTCATGATGTGCGCTCTATACATAATAGGCGCACAAATCAAGCACTATGTATCATCGGGGCGCGACAGGGTAAACAGATCGCGAATAATCGTATAGTCACGATAGCCCAGACGGGACAGCGGGTGATAGGTTGTGATGTCAAATCTGCCATCCACCAAACAATCATCGCGCATATGCACGCCGACGACTTCGCCAAAGACGGCATAGTTTTCATCCCCCTCGAGCGTTAAGATCTGGGTCACTTTGCATTCTAATGCGGCCGGCGCCAACGCGACGCGGGCACAGGCGATTGTTTCGCACGCGGCCTTGTCCAAACCCGCATGCGCAAATTCATCCACCTCTTTGCCCAATGTGGCCGAGGTCGCGTTCATGGCATCGCGCATGGCATATTCTACGATATTGACGCAAAAAACGCCAGTCTCGCGTATATTTGCAACGCTGTCTTTTGTCCCGATTTGGTCGGCTTTGGACGCGGTTGATGCAAACATAACCTGTGGCGGGACATAAGCGACCGCATTGAAAAACGAATAGGGGGCAAGGTTATCGATGCCTTGTGCATCGCGTGTCGAAATCCAACCGATCGGACGCGGTGTGACTATCGCGTTGAAAGGGTTATGTGACAGTCCATGGCCATTTTTGGGTTCGTAAAACATCGGCATAAAACTCCTATTTGCTATGGGCTTAACCTCATGTTAGACGGCTTTCCAGAAAAAAGTTAGAATGGCGGTGCAGTGTACGACATCAAAGCAGAAACTTTGTACGATTGGTGGGAGGTCGAGGCCCTATACGATTTGTGTTTCGCACCAGGTCGCGAGGCATTGTCGTCCTACCGTCTGCGTGACGGTGTTTCACCTGTCGCTGATCTGTGTCTTGTGGCGCGTGATGAAGCGTTGATCCTCGCAGGGGCCATTCGGTATTGGCCAATTTATGTGGGGCAGGTACCGGCTTTATTATTGGGACCTGTGGCAGTTCACCCGACACGCCAAGGCGAAGGCTTGGGTGGTTTGCTTATTCACCAAAGTTTGGAAATTGCTGCGTCCTTGGGATGGGAGCGTGTGATTTTGGTTGGTGACGCGCCTTATTATTCCAGGTTCGGTTTTGACAAACTGGACCATGTTGAAATGCCGCCTCCAACAAACCCGGATCGGGTGTTGGGCTATCCTCTGTTGCCCAATGCGTGGGATGGCGTTTCGGGCCGCGTGCGACGGTTTGTTTAACTTGGCTCTTTGTCAAAAACACCAGTCAGGGCGCGTTGTAAAATGGATGAGACACGCGGTTTATTGTGAACATGGAATGGCATTGGGCGACAGACATCGATAGCGGCACGTCCAACGCGCGCGGTCAATGCAGCGTTGATCATACCCTCTCCAAAGCGGCGTGATAGTTTTGCCAAAAGGCTGCCACCAAAGATGGATCCTAGCCAATCATCCCCGACCGCAACTGCGCCTGTCGCGACCAAGTGCGACATCACTGCCCGCAATAGGCGCCATGACGCGATCATCCCGCCACGGCCACCATATATTTCGGCAATGCGGCGGATCATACGAACATTGGTTGCCAATGCCACAATAACATCCGCCATTGCCAGTGGTAAAAATGCGGTGATTGTCGCGACTTGGCGCGATGCCTTTTCGATTTCAGCACGCGCTTGTAGATCGAGCGGCCTAAGCAGTTTGGTTTCGGTGACGTCCAAAAGCGCAAATGCATCAAACTGATCTTGTGATTGCCGTCTTAAGTCGTTGATATCAGAATGCAATTCTGGTCTGTCTGCATATAGCACAATCAATGCGTCTTGCACCTTTTGGGCCTGTTTTGGATCATTGCTTAACCGGGCGTCTTGCGCGTCGGATGATAACCGATCCATGGTTTTAAGCCGGACAATCGCCAAGATTTCTGCCGTGATTGCTATGACCATCACTGTAAATGTTGTGCCAAGAAGCCCTAGGAAAATCCACCCAACACTGTCATTTCTTGCCATAAGGGCCCAAGCGAAATCCCACAGTTGAATTGACATATAGGTGAAAAATAATGACGCCAAAAGCGTTGCAAGCCATGTCCATATACGCCCGCCTGTCTTTGCATAGGGCCTTTGGATAACGGTGGATAAGTCATCATTGATGACAGGTGCATCCGCAGGGTGGGGGGCAGGATCGGTTGGCTTAATTTCGATAACAAGGGGTGTGTGTTTTTGGCTCATTTTGGTATCCTAAAGCTTGTCCCCGAATAGAAATTGGGCGGCCTGGTCTAGACGGATATGCGCCATACCTTCGCCGGCCCTCAAGGCATCTTTTGGGGGCGCAAACTTGAGCGTCAAAAAATAAGAGAGCGACCAGTTGTCGATAGCCTGCTCGGCCTCGGATAAAATTGACTGAGGATTTTGTGGCAGCTTTCCGGGAAAAACCGCAACTTGTTTTCCTGTCTCAAGATCGGTTCCGCGCACACATTCAAGGGAGCGACCATTATGGGTTTGTTCTGTTTCTGTCGTGCTGCGCAGGCTCGCAATCGCCATGCTTGCTGTTTGCGCACCCGAAAACTGTGCCGCACGGGCGGCGTCATCCACAAACGCTTGGATGAGCGCGGCCATATCTTTATGCTGAGATTGCGGGATGTGATCCGCTTTTGTTGCCGCAAAAAGGATTTTTTCAACGCGATTGCCGACAAAAAATTTACTGAGTATTGAATTGCGGCCGGTCCGAAATGCTTTCAGCAAATCCCGCAAACTGTTGCGCAGGTCTTTCGTGGCCTGTGGTCCCGTGGCCAAGGTGTCCAACATATCAATCAATACGATTTGCCGATCGATCTTTGAAAAATGGTCGCGGAAAAATGGACGCACAACCTTATCTTTATAGGCGTCATATCGTCTGCGCATTTCGCGATAAAGTGATGTCTTACTGGCCTTATCCAGGGAACGCAGTGGTCCAAAGGTAATCACGGGTGATCCAGCCAGATCGCCCGGCAGCAAAAATCGGCCCGGGGTCAAATCTGGAAAGCCTGCCAGTCGCGCCTGTGTCAAATAGCGTCCATATGTTGTTGCTAATGCCTTTGCGTTTTGTTCCGAAAATGCGGCTGAACCATCCGTCTGTGCAAGTAAAGTTGCATAGTCTGCACCAATATCGCGCATATCCACGTTGGCCAAAGCGCTGGCGGACCATTCTTCATAGGACTTCTCTAGCAGTGTTAGGTCCAGCAACCATTCACCAGGATAATCTATGATGTCGATGTGCTGCAAGACTGTGCCGCGTAACCCGCCCAGAAAACCCTCTGGACGAATGCGCAGGGTTAATCGCAGTTGGCTGATCCCTTTTGTGTTCTCGGGCCAACGCGGAGTGGGCGACGTCAACGCGCCAAGATGCGTTTCATAGTCAAACCGTGCGACCGTATCATCGGGCTGCTGTTGCAAAAAGACCAGCTCGACCCTTCCTTGCGCCAATGCATGCAGCTGTGGCATGCGCCCCCCCGCCAAAAGGTTGGCGACAAGCGATGTGATAAAGACAGTCTTTCCCGACCGCGCAAGCCCTGTGACACCCAAACGAATTGGCGCACCAAACAGCGCGTCATTGATGTTTTGCCCCGTGCTTTGGACCGTATCAAGGACGGATTGCCCAATTCGTGAAATCATAGTCTTGTCCCGTTGTATCCCTTTTTAGATAGGGCGACAAAGACAGGCTGACTAGGGCCAAATGAAAAATCGCCCTCTTTCCAAGGGGGAATTTTTGCGATAGCTCAGCCCTATGAACAGATATGCGTTGAAAATTGAATATCACGGCGCCCCGTTTTCTGGATGGCAACGCCAAGCGGATCGTCCCTCCGTTCAGGGTGCAATCGAGGATGCCTTGGCCAAACTCGAACCACGCGCGCATACTATTGCTGCCGCGGGACGCACCGATGCTGGTGTTCATGCCACGGGCCAAGTTGCGCATTGCGATATGGAAAAATCGTGGGATCCATTTCGCTTGGGCGAAGCGTTGAATTTTCACCTCAAGCCCTTGCCTGTGTCCATAACTGCCTGTGCCGCAGTTGATAACAATTGGCATGCGCGGTTTTCCGCGACCGAACGCAGGTATTTCTTTCGTCTTCTGATGCGACGCGCGCCGGCTGTTCATGATGCAGGCCTTGTCTGGCAGGTGTCACATGATTTGGACCACGTTGCTATGCAAGAGGCTGCACAATATCTTGTCGGCTTGCATGATTTTACGACGTTTCGTTCGATGTCATGCCAATCTGATAGCCCCGTGAAAACACTGGATGAATTGCGTATTGAACGGGTTGATGGCCGATCTGGCCCCGAGCTTCAATTTCACGTACGCGCGCGGTCGTTTTTACATAATCAAGTGCGCAGTTTTGTTGGAACGCTTGAACGGGTTGGCGCGGGCGCATGGGATCCTGTTGATGTTAAACATGCCCTAGAGGCGCGCGCGCGCCCTGCCTGCGGACCCGTCAGCCCACCACAAGGCCTTTATCTGGCTCACGTGACCTATCCATCGGATCCATTTGCGTGACCCCATGTAATCGGGTCTCGTTTTCACTTTTGCAAAAATACTCAAAAAAGCGCGGACGTCACGCCCGCGTTCGTCGGATTGCGCAGCAATTCGAAACGAATTTTGGACGCAACGCTTAACCGATTTTGTTGAAATGGCCCATTTTTCGCCCCGGTTTTACGGATGCTTTGCCATAAACATGTAACGACACTTTTGGATCCTTCGCCAAGTCTGGAACGCGGTCCATATCATCGCCAATCAGATTTTCCATGATCACGTCACTATGCCGCGATCCATCCCCCAATGGCCATCCTGCCACCGCGCGAATATGTTGTTCAAATTGATCGACGGCGCAGCCGTTTTGCGTCCAATGGCCTGAATTGTGAACACGCGGCGCTATTTCATTCACGATCAACCCTTGCGGCGTCACGAACAATTCCAGCCCCATGACACCTACATAATTCAATGCATTCAGGATGCGACCTGCCATTAGAACCGCATCCATGCGTTGGCTTGCGCTTAATGCCGCGGGCACTGTGGTTGTGTGTAAAATACCGTCCTTGTGTACGTTTTGACCCGGATCGTAACATGCAACATGGCCGTCCACGCTTCTGGCGCCAACGACAGATACTTCATGGGAAAACGCGATGAAACCTTCCAACACAGCGGGTTGCCCATTCATGGCATCAAATGCAGATGCGGCATCGGATTCTGACGCGATACGGGCTTGGCCCTTGCCGTCATATCCAAACCGCCGCGTTTTCAAAATGGACGGTGCGCCAATCTGGTCGATGGCATCCATGAGATCTTGCAAACTGTCCACTGCTGCATAGGGCGCAGGGGTCAGGCCCAGCCCCGCCAAAAAGTCTTTTTCCGTGATGCGGTCTTGCGAAATTGTAAGCGCTTCCCGGTTTGGGTGAATGGGACGCAGGCTTTCCAAAATATCCAAAGCGGATGTTGGGATGTTTTCAAATTCATATGTGATGACATCCACAGTTTCGGCAAAGGCGCGCAAGGCGGGTTCATCATCATAGGATGCGGTTGTCACGCGATCGGCAACGTGTCCTGCAGGGGGATTTTCGCCCGGTTCAAAGATATGCGTCCGAAACCCTAAACGGCTGGCGGCAACGGATAGCATCCGCCCCAGTTGACCTCCGCCCAAAATACCAATTGTCGCGCCTTGATTTAACATTATTCGTCCTTTGGTTCGTCTGGGATTGATGCCGATAACGCATCACGCCACGCGTCTAAACGTTCGGCCAAAGCCGCGTCATTGATCGCAAGAATCCCCGCCGCCATAAGGCCTGCGTTCGCTGCACCTGCAGCGCCAATAGCCATTGTTGCGACCGGAAATCCTTTTGGCATTTGTACGATAGAATACAGACTGTCGACACCTGCCAACGCCTTGGTCTGCACCGGTACGCCCACAACAGGAATTCGCGTTTTCGACGCCATCATGCCAGGCAAATGGGCTGCGCCGCCCGCCCCTGCGATGATGACTTTTAATCCACGCTCTGCCGCGGTCTTGCCATAGCTCCATAACCGATCTGGGGTGCGATGGGCGGACACGATTTTTGTCTCGTAAGCGATGCCCATTTCGTCCAAAACATCAGCGGCATGTTTCATTGTAGGCCAATCAGACTGGCTGCCCATGATGATGCCTACGGGGGGGGTCTCTGACATTTTACTGCCCTCAGTCGGTTTCAGGAAGCGGCACTATAGCCATTTCATCGCATTAGGCAATAATGTCAGGCGTCAATCTGTCTTCGATCAATGCAATTCGATCTTTCAGAGCAAGTTTTTTCTTTTTCAAACGTTGCAGCGTCAGCTGATCAGCCGTGCCTTTTTCAGTCAACGCAACAATCGCCTCGTCCAAGTCGCGGTGTTCGCGGCGAAAGACTTCCAATTCGAAACGCAAGACGTCATCGGTCTTCATAGAAAATTCGGAGGGGGCGTTCATTGGTGTCCTCTGAGTCGTTGAAATGTCATCATACAAAATCGAAACTGACCTGCAAAGCCCTTGCAATCGCTATATTTCCTTACCATATTTGCACTATGGCCGCCAAACGGGGTCAAAACTGGACTGTCGCTTTTGCTAAGGACGTGTCAATGACAAAACTTACACTTGGGTCTTACCCGCATATGCTGGGCTTTGAACAGCTAGAACGCCTTTTGGAACGGACTGCAAAGTCTGGCAACGAAGGTTATCCTCCTTTTAATATTGAACAAACATCTGAGCGGTCTTATTGCATCACTTTGGCGGTCGCTGGATTTGCCGAAAATGATCTCTCGATCACGGTCGAAGATCGTCAGCTGGTCGTCCGTGGTCGCCAGCGTGATGACCTTAGCGATCGCGTTTTCCTGCACCGTGGAATTGCCGCGCGTCAGTTTCAACGCAGTTTTGTGTTGGCCGACGGCGTCGATGTTGGGGATGCTATCATGGAAAACGGTCTGCTGCACATTGATCTGACGCAGACGTTACCTGAGACAATTGTGCAAACGATTAAAATAAAAAGAGGATAAACATGGCAGAGAACGCACCAAGTCCGAACGCTGCAAATCCAATCGTTTATATTCGCGAAGTCGCGAAAGAGGATTTGCCACAAGACGTCCAAAAGCAAATTATTGGTCGGGATAAGCTTTATGCCGTTCATTCCGAACTGGGGGAACGGTTGGCTTTGGTCAAAGAGCGCCAGCTTGCTTTTGTCTTGGCACGCCAAAATGATCTATCGCCTGTCGCGGTCCATTGATGTAAGAGGATCCACCCATGGCCAAATTTGATTGCGATTGGGTGGATGCGTTTACAGATGAACCTTTCGGCGGAAATGGCTGTGCGGTGGTACATGATGCGCTGGGCCTAGATGATGCCAGTTGCATGGCCTTTGTCCGCGAAACATCGCTAACAGAATGGACGTTTGTGGGATCCTCATCTGTTGCTGATTTTCGGGTTCGGTATTTTTTGGCGGGTGGTGAAATTCCGTTTGCAGGACATCCGACCATCGCCACTGTGGCCGCGTTGATTCATCGCGGCAAGGTTCAAGAACGTAAATTAACACTTGAAACGAACGCGGGACTTATCCCCATTGAAATTGATGAAAGTTTTGGTGCGCCTTGGATCATCATGACCCAAAACGCCCCATAGTTCGGGCCACAGGTTGCGGCGGAAAATATTGCGGCAATCGGCGGAATTTCGGCCGATGATATCATTGGTACGCCCCAAATAGTCTCGACGGGTTTACCGTTTTGTATCACTGTCCTGCGCGATCACGACGTTTTGAAACGTGTGACATTACAGCCCAAGCCATTGGCTGCGTTTCAAAAAGCGGGTGAAAAAATTGGCGTGGTGGAACCGTTTTGGGTGACCTTGCAGGGCGCGACCGAAATTGGCGACACGTTTTCGCGACTGTTGATGGCGCCGCCCAACCCGCCCGAGGATCCCTTTACCGGGTCGGCGACCGGCGCGATGGCGGCGTATTTGTGGCGCTATGCGATGATCGGGGATCGCAATTTCATCGCCGAACAGGGCCATTGGATGGGGCGTCCGGGACAGGCACAAGTCTAAGTTTTGGGCGCACAGCGCGATATCCAAGGCGTGCGCGTCGCAGGAACGGGGCATGTTTTGATGAGTGGTGAGTTATACTTATAGCGCGGGCTTTGGGTATTTGCCGGCATACCATTCTTCGGACCCCAGCAACCGGATTTTTGGACCACCCAATTCGTTCCAACGAAACAACAGCAAATGCCAGCGATCTGGCGCAGTTCGGCTGGTGTAAATCATACCGTCCACATCCAAAGCACGGACTGCGTCAGTTGCCCGCCACGTCGTGGCCCGTTGGCCTGCGGCGCGTTCGGGCGCCCAATTTACCGATCCCCACGCAGGATCAATGTGATCCGTGGTTTGATCGGCTGTGCGCAGATCAAACACATCAGCGTTTTCAATCGTAATCTGACATAGCACGCGGGGCGGATCATTGTCGCCCACATATCGGTCGATCGCGATGGATGCCGCTTGGGGTGTGGGCGAACAATAAAAAGCAGCCTCACCATCGTGGTGAAACCGCCCTTCTGGGGATAGCACCCCGTCCATAATTTTATCGACAAGATGTTCGAAAACGATCCGATAGAATGTGCCCAATATGGGCTGTGTTAATCCTGTTCTGCCAACCATCGTTCTGCGTCCAATGCGGCCATACATCCCATGCCCGCGCTGGTGATCGCTTGGCGATAATGAATGTCGGTCAAATCACCCGCGGCATACACACCGGGGATTGAGGTTCGTGTTGAACCCGCCTCAACAACGACATAGCCGCCCGAATGGGTTTCCAATTGATCGGCCACCAATTCCGATGCGGGCGCATGGCCGATGGCGACAAAAACGCCCTTGCATGGAATTTCGGATGTTTCGCCGGTTTGGACGTTTTTCACGCGGATCGCTTCGACCCCTTTGGGGTTGTCTGTGCCGATGACTTCGTCCAATTCATGAAACCACAGCGTTTCGATCTTGGGGTTTTTCATCAAACGATCTTGCAAAATCTTTTCCGCGCGCAGCGTGTCACGGCGATGGATAAGCGTTACCTTGGAGGCAAAGTTAGTCAGGAACAGCGCCTCTTCCACGGCGGTGTTGCCGCCGCCGATGACAACGATTTCTTGACCGCGATAAAAGAACCCGTCGCAGGTTGCGCAGGCGGACACGCCAAAGCCCTTGAATGCGTCCTCGGACGGCAGGCCCAGCCATTTTGCCCGCGCACCCGTCGCCAAAATAACGGCATCGGCGGTATATGTTGTGCCGCTATCGCCCGTGGCGGTAAAGGGGCGTTTTGACAGATCCAAATTTGTGATCAGATCCAACGTGATATCACAGCCCATTGCGCGGGCATGCGCTTCCATGTTGACCATTAACTGCGGTCCTTGGATTTCGGTTTCGCCTGGCCAGTTTTCAACTTCGGTTGTTGTCGTCAATTGACCGCCAGGTTCCATCCCTTGGACAAGGATTGGCTCCAACATTGCACGGCTTGCATAGACGCCTGCAGTGTAACCTGCAGGGCCAGATCCGATAATAAGAACTTTGGTGTGGCGTGTTTCTGACATGATGTGTGGCTCTCTTATTTCTTGCTTGGGACAATATATAATGCTGGAATGGCTGGGGTGAAAGGGCATTAATGCGCGCAGTCCTATACGAAATGTTGTTAGAACAATCTTGCTTGGTTGTGAAATATTGTTGCGCAGGGTGGCGGCTGTGCTATAACAACCGCAAAAATGTAGGACCTATTGATATGCCATTAACACGACTAGATCCGATTGATCGCCTGATCCTCGCTGAATTGCAAGCGGATGGCAGGATGACCAATGTTGAATTGGCGCGTCGCGTGGGTATTTCTGCGCCGCCCTGTCTCCGCCGTGTGCGCGCGTTAGAAGAGCAGGGGTACATAAACGGGTACCACGCCCGCGTCGATTCCCGAGCATTGGGATTCGAGGTGCAAGTTTTTGCGATGGTCGGATTGCAAAGCCAAGCCGAGGCTGATCTGCGCGCCTTTGAAGACCGTTGTCAGAATTGGCCTTTGGTACGAGAGTGCCACATGTTGAATGGTGAGGTGGACTTTATGCTAAAATGCGTCGCACCTGACCTTAGCAGTTTTCAAACCTTTTTAACCGAAGAGCTGTTGCGTGCCCCAAATGTGGGGTCGGTCAAGACATCTTTGGTCATTCGGGGCGCAAAAAATGAACCCGGTGTGCCGTTTGATGTGTTGGAACAGCGGCTTGCGCTCAACGCGTAATTATAGGCGAATACACGAAATCAGACGGCCATAGTCCGCCTGATTTTCGTGGACCGATCGGCGATAGGAATAAAACCGCTTTGGGTCTTTATAGGTGCAATGATTGACCCATTCTGCCTGCTTGATGCCAGTGGCGTTCAGCTTTTTTAATCCAAGCCCTGTGAGGTCAAATTGATATTTGCCCTCTGTGACACCTGTTTCGAAAAAGCATGAATCATCGGGATCTTGTCCAACGACTTTGTCATAGAATTCTTGTCCGACTTCGTAGGCATCTTGTGAAATGCAAGGGCCGATCACCGCACGGATATTTGACCGCTCGGCCCCTAAATTGACCATAGCGTCGACGGTATTTTCCAATATCCCGGCTAAGGTTCCCCGCCAGCCTGCGTGGGCGGCGCCGATGACATGGTTCTTGGGGTCGGCGAATAAAACTGGCTGACAATCGGCGGTCAAGACAGACAATGTTACACCCGGAGTGCGGGTAACGATGCCATCCGCTTTAGGGCGTTCGGCCAAGGCGCCGGTGGTGTGCACGACGTCTGCGGAATGAATTTGATGTACGCCTACCAAAGGCGTATCGCCGCCGCCCATCGCGTCTTGAACGCGGGCGCGGTTCATTGCGACGGCCTCGCTTTGATCTGATGACCCTGTTCCGCAGTTCAGTCCACTGAATATCCCTGATGAAGCCCCTCCAAGGCGCGTAAAAAAACCGTGTCGCAGCGGCGAGAGTGTGTCGGACGTGACGATTTCAAGGGTCATGTGGGGAATCCAACAGGGCAAGAGGATGAGGACGGATATATCGCAATCACTTTGAATAGTTTCCCCATTTCATCGGGGTGGGTCAACCGTCTGTGTGCAAGAATATGATTTTCTAATGCCTCGCCAGACAGTGATTTTGTCAAGGCTTGTGCCCGCGCCGTTATTCCCATCCGTTCTAGCCAGATCCCTTGGGGCATCATTGCGCTATGTTTGGCCTTATTTTTTGAAACTAGTGCTTCAAAATCAACATGAGCGGTAATGTCAGATGCACCAATATTTTCCAAAATATTTGCGAATTTATGGTCTTTTATTGCCTGTAACGTATCGCCACAGGACCGCCATTCGCCATAGTCAAAGATGAATGCGGCGCCACCATGGGTTTCGATCAGATCGCTGATCTGCTCGATAATCAAACTTGCCGAGGGGCAAAGTTCAACGATATCTCCATCGCGGGTATCCTTAAGGCGTTCAATCAAATAGGGTTGGCTGACGACACCACCCAAAGCGATGTTCAACTTTCCTTCGGATATCCCGATCATCCGTTCACGCCACAGATCATCAATACGCTGGAATTGCCGAATGGGAAGTGCATCGAAAAATTCGTTTGCCACCAGGAAAACAGGGGCTTGATCCAGGTCCGTGACATCTTCGACCCAGGTGACGTTATAGCCCATTAAAGCACGCTGTTGCTCTTCCTTCAGTTTTGCAGAGGCTTCAATCAGTTTGATGTGTGCCGCGCGGTGAAACCCATTAACGGATTTTGTTGCACGCAAAATATCGGCCATCAATGTCCCGCGTCCTGGACCCAATTCGACCAGTTGAAATGATGACGGGCAACCTTGATCGATCCATGTTTGTGCTAAGGCAAGCCCTATCAATTCTCCGAACATCTGTGACACTTCGGGTGCGGTAATAAAATCGCCCTGTTGCCCAAACACCGTTTGTGTGGTGTAGTATCCATATTGTGGATGAAATAGCGCCGTCGTCATAAATTGATTTATCGGCAATGGTCCGGATGCGGCGATTTGCGCGGCCAGCACATCGTGCAAAGGGTTCATCTGTGCTCTCCGTTTGGCGACCGAGAGATCAAAAATAGCCCAACCAGGATCATCGGTATCGACAAAATTTGTCTCATAGTAGGCCCTGCTGACCCAATCTGAAGGACATAGCCTAATGGGTTTTCAACGCTTTGAAATTGCGCATCAGGTTGCCGAAATAACTCAACGATGGACCGGCCGATCCCATAGCCCGCAAAAAACAATCCCGTCATGGCGCCAGGTTTTTTAAGGCTGTTGGTGCGATAGGCCGCATAGATCAAAACACCGCCCAAAATCAAACCTTCCAACACGGCTTCATACAGCTGAGACGGATGGCGTGCGCACAGGCCAACCGCCTGTCCGCAGGCTTGCGCAGCCTCGCCCGGAAAGATAACGCCCCAAGGTGCGGTTGTCGGTCGCCCCCACAATTCTCCATTGATAAAGTTCGCCACACGCCCCAGGAATAAACCAACAGGTACAGACAGTGCGATCATATCGGCGCCGCTGAGGATTGGGATGTTATGCTTGCGGAAATAAAGCTCAGCGGCGATGACGACGCCCAAAAATCCGCCATGAAAGGACATGCCGCCTTTCCAGACTTGCAAAATCTCGCCGGGAACAGCCAGATAATACGCAGGTTGATAGAACATCACAAATCCCAAGCGACCACCAACTATGATGCCAATAATAAGATAGCTGATCAAATCTTCGACCCTGTCTGGCGTCGTCGGGGGGGTGTTATTGGGCCATAGCGTGGTGCGTTTGATGGTCGTGCTTGCAATCCACCACGCGACAAGGATCCCGACGATATAGGCAAGTGCATACCACCGCAGCGCCAGTTCAAAGTCAAAAATCGTAATGGAAACGATAACAGGGTCGATATTTGGAAACTGTATCATATCGGGGTTTCACACTCTTTTTGCTGTTGCTGGGCACGTCGGGCTTGAGACTTTGATCATTTCAATCCATATAAAGCAACACATATGAAATGGAGAGACCCCATGCAAACCCGAAATAAAATGTTAGATGACATTTCGAAATTGATGACCAACGCTATGGGGGTTGCGCAGGGCGCAAAGGACGAAGCTGAAAACGCCATGAAATCGATGATGGATCGATGGTTGGCGGATCGTGATTTCGTTACGCGCGAGGAATTCGACGCCGTTCGGTTGATGGCACAAAAGGCGCGCGAAGAGAACCAGGCGCTGAAAGCGCGGCTTGATGCATTAGAGGCCAAAGAATAATTTCGCATCTTTTGGAATTATTTATGCCATACCCCCTAAATCGGGGTGTGGCGTCTTTATTTTGTGTGTAGCGCATAGTTTTCCACAACTTATTGCGGCTGATGTAAAGATTTCTCTTTACATGGCGGCGTTTTGCCATAACGATATATAGTATAGAGAGTGCGTTAATACCCACTTTCTTGAGCAGACACCAACCCATTGGGGATGCTGCCACATCCTCAGGCATCAACGAGAGGTGGGCGCTATGGCATTAAATGACTTCGGTTTAGAAGACGACATTCATCCAATCGACATCGTCGAACATATTGCTGAACATCACGCATGGGATTTTGATCGTATCGAAGAAAATCAGATTGCGATGGCCGTCGAAGGGCAATGGCGCACATATTCGATTACATTAGCATGGTCGGACTTTGATGAAACACTGCGCCTTGTGTGTAGTTTCGAAATGGACCCACCTTTAGAAAAGTTGCCGATTTTGTTCGAGGCCTTGAACGAAGTGAATGACCGGTGCTGGGCGGGGGGCTTTACCTATTGGGCTGAACCAAAGCTGATGGTCTATCGCTACGGGTTGCTTTTGACTGGTGGCAACGTGGCAACGCCAGAGCAGATTGATATGATGATCGCGTCGGCGGTGGTGAACGCGGAACGGTATTATCCCGCCTTTCAATTGGCAATCTACGGAGATCAGGGCGCAAAAGCTGCACTAAACGTAGCCATTGCAGAAGCTTACGGACGCGCGTAACACTGTCCCCAAAAAGAGGGACACGATGGATTTAACAAAATCACTTGATCGCGGTCTGGTTTTGCTGGGCTGTGGGAAAATGGGATCCGCAATGTTGGCGGGATGGTTGGCGCGCGCTTTGGCGCCCCAAAAGGTTTGGGTGATTGATCCCAATCCGTCAAACTGGGTTATGGAACAAGGCGTGCATGTGAACGCATCTTTGCCCCCCGCACCAGCAATTGTTTTGGTCGCGGTCAAACCACAAATGATGGGCGCAGCGCTGCCGACATTGCAGGCTTTTGGAAACGGCAATACCGTGTTTTTGTCAATCGCGGCAGGCACGCCGATTGCTGCCTTTGAAAATGTACTTGGCGCAAAAACGCCAATTATCCGTGCAATGCCAAACACGCCAGCCGCCATTGGCCGCGGAATTTCTGCGATGATTGGGAATGCCTTGGTGGACGATGCGACGTTAAATCTGGCAGAGCAGTTGTTATCCGCGATTGGCAAAGTCGTACGTCTAGACGTCGAAACGCAAATGGACGCTGTCACAGGCGTGTCTGGATCGGGTCCTGCCTATGTCTTTTACATGATTGATGCGCTTGCGGCCGCAGCGCGTGCGCAGGGGCTGCCGGCGGATTTGGCGATGCAATTGGCGCAAGCCACGGTTGCCGGGGCGGGGGCCTTGGCTGAAGCGTCCAGCGAAAGTGCCGAACAGTTAAGGATTAATGTGACAAGCCCGAATGGGACAACCCAAGCAGGCCTAGAGGTGTTAATGGATCCAACGTCAGGTCTTATGCCATTGATCGATAAAACGGTAAATGCCGCCACCAAGCGGTCAGAGGAATTGGCGAATGGCTGAGATCACCTTTGACGATTTTTTAGCGGTTGATATTCGTGTCGGCACCGTGTTGCGCGCCGAACCATACCCCCAAGCGCGTAAGCCCGCCATCAAACTTTGGATCGATTTTGGCCCTGAGATTGGTGAAAAAAAATCGTCTGCGCAAATCACGGTGCATTACACGCCTGATGCCATTATCGGACGTAAGGTTATGGCTGTGGTGAATTTCCCTCCACGCCAGATAGGTCCCTTTATGTCCGAAGTTTTGGTGCTGGGATTTTCGGATGAAAACGATGCGATCGTTTTGGCGCGGCCCGATGGTGATGTCCCGAATGGGGCGCGCTTACACTAATTATTGACCAACTGCATCACGCCAATGACGGCGGCATAAGGATACGTAGGTTTCATTGCCGCCGATTTGGATTTGATCACCGTCGATCAATGCTTTACCAGTTTCATCTTGGCGAATGACCATTGTTGCTTTTTTTCCACAATGGCAAATCGTGCGTATTTCACGCATCTCGTCAGCCAGTGCCAACAAGGTTGCGGAACCCGGAAAGAGTTTGCCTTGAAAGTCTACGCGCAAACCATAGCACATGACTGGAACGCCCAAATCATCGACGGTGCGCGCCAATTCCCAAACTTGGTCAGGGGTTAAAAATTGTGCTTCGTCAATAAAGACACAGGCACATGGTCCCTCGACAAGACGGCGTTCAATCTTTGCAAAGATATTTTCATGCGTTGCAAAAGTATCGGCATCCGCGCCAATTCCAATGCGTGACCCGATGCGGCCCTGTCCGACGCGCGTGTCCATTTGCGCCGTCAACAAATAGGTTTCCATCCCGCGTTCACGATAGTTGTGCGATGCCTGCAACAACAAAGTTGTCTTGCCGGCGTTCATCGTCGAATAATGAAAGTATAGTTTAGCCATATCGCGTTAATGGCCTGTGTTGATGTCCATTTCAAGTCAGATTGAACAGGGTGAGACAATCAAATCCAATCGCTGGTATTGCTACGATCAAAAATGCGCTTAACAACACTCTCTCGTCATAACGTTCACGCGACCAAAAGCAATGTCTCACCCTATCACCAGAAAATCTGGTCTCACACTCACCTCAAACGAGGCGATTTATCAATGACATCGGGGATAAAACCCGTTAATGGGAAATAACGGTAAGATTTCCCCTACTTAGGGTTAGGCAAGGAATGCTCATGGATACTGTCGCAAATTATTTGAAAAAACATACAGAAGCCTTGGTCAAAGACGTTGGAATCGAAGCTGCCTGTAAATTAACTGGAAAATCCAAAGCCACTTTGGGGCGATATTATTCAGACAATGATGAACATTATGATCGTTTTATGCCAATTGACGCGGTCGTCGCGTTGGAAAAGGCGGCGAAATATCCACATGTGACTTCTGCTTTGGCAGAACTGCAGGGGATCGGGTTGTCCTATAACGAACGGCGTACCGCTGCCGAATCGTCTGGTGGTGTGAATACAGATGTGATCGCGCTCAGCCAACGTTTCGCGATGCTGATGTCCGAATATCATCAATCTATCGAAGATGGCGTGATCACAATAAACGAAGCAAAACGGCTTTTGCGTGAAACGCTGGCCTTGCAACAAGTTTTGGTCGAAATGAAGCTGCACCTAGAGGAAGAGACCGTTTGAACCGTGCAGGTATTTGACGCAGTCCTGACCGATCGTGGGTCGAAATATGCGGTGGCGGGGTGTGTGGCTCATACGAAATCGGATGCAGTAGAGGCGATCAAGCAGCTCAAGCGTGATAAAAAATTCGCAAAAGCCACACATAACACGTGGGCGTTGTTTTCATCGGCCGAGGGGCCATTGAAGAACGATGACGGAGAGGCCGGCGCAGGCATGGTTATCCTGCGCATGTTAGAGCGCGAAGAGCTAAGCGATCATCTGATCGTCGTCACCCGTTGGTTTGGGGGGACGCATTTGGGGGGCGATCGCTTTCGTCACGTGCAAACCTGTGTGCGGTATTATCTGGATCAGATTTAGAGCCCGTCAAATTCGCACAAGATCTGAACATCCATGCCCATCGCGATCAATTTATCGCGTCCACCCAGCGCGGGCAGATCAACGATAAATGAACATCCCACAATTTCGCCGCCCAAACGTTCGACCAATTTGATGCCTGCCTCGGCCGTCCCGCCTGTGGCCAATAGGTCATCAACCAACAGAATGCGTTCACCCGCTTGTATCGCGTCGTCGTGCAATTCCACGATCGCTTCGCCATATTCCAGTTTATAATCTTGGCTGATTGTGCGACCGGGCAGTTTGCCTTTTTTGCGGATCGGAACAAATCCTGTGCCCAGTTGATGCGCAATCGCGCCGCCAAGGATAAAGCCACGCGCTTCAAGCCCAACGACCTTGTCAATTCGTTGCCCCGCGTAGGGGTGCAGCATTTGATCTATTGCCATGCGAAACCCGCGGGGATCTGCGAACAGCGTGGTCACGTCGCGAAACATGATCCCTTCGTGGGGAAAATCAACGATGGTGCGGATGTAATCTTTTACGGTTTTCATGACTTTTTCCTTATAATACCCGACCCGCGACGGCGTCCAGTTTCGCGACCAATGCGGGGTCGCGTTTGTCGGGGGCGGTGATGATGGCGTATTCCAGTGCTTTGTCACAGTAATGTGGGCAATCGGCGCGGTCGGCCCCCAATAATGCGGGCAGGCGGGACACCAGATCGCGCGCCTTGGTTCCGTTGCCTTGCAGGGTTGCAATGATTTGCGTGATATCCACGGCACCGTGATCGGGATGCCAGCTGTCGTAATCGGTGATCATCGCGACCGAGGCATAGCACAATTCCGCTTCACGGGCCAGTTTTGCCTCTGGCATATTGGTCATGCCGATCACATCCGCACCCCAGCTGTCGCGATACATTTTGGATTCGGCGATGGTTGAGAACTGTGGGCCTTCCATTGCTAAATATGTGCCGCCCTTGTGGACGGTGATGCCTACGTCCTTTGCCGCCTGATAACACACATCGGACAGGCGCGGGCAGGTTGGGTGTGCCACCGACACATGTGCGACGCAGCCATCGCCAAAGAACGATTTCTCACGTGCAAAGGTGCGGTCGATGAATTGATCGACGATCACAAAATCACCCGGTGCCATGTTTTCACGAAATGACCCACAGGCGGACACGCTGATCACGTCGGTCACGCCCACACGTTTAAGCGCATCAATATTCGCGCGATACGGCACAGTCGTTGGGGAATGCACATGCCCACGGCCGTGACGGGGCAAAAACGCCATATCAACCCCGTTTAACGATCCCAGTAGAATATGATCTGATGGTGCCCCCCAAGGTGACGGTTGGTCGCCCCAGCGTGCATTTTCCAACCCATCAATATCATAGACACCTGATCCGCCAATCACACCAATCACAGTTTTTCGCATTTCGTTGTCCCTTTTTGCAGTCTTAGGCGAATTGGCCGTAAAACTAGTGCCAATGGCAAGGGCAAAATAGAAAAATCAAACTTCTGTGATGTTGTTGGGTTTTAACTCGGTACTTTTTGCTTTAGGACGCACGAGTTGAAGTCAGCCAAGGTAGATCCGTCACATGAAACCAGCATTTTTTAGCTCCTTTGCCAAGCTCGCGATGTCTGAGCTGTCATTTCTGAATGAAGAGGGGCTAAGTGTCGCGCGTCTAAGGACAGAATTATTGTCTGGGTTGACCGTGGCATTGGCACTTGTTCCAGAAGCGGTAGCCTTTGCTTTTGTCGCTGGCGTCAACCCACTGGTTGGCCTTTATGCGGCTTTCATGGTCGGGTTGATAACGGCGTTGATCGGTGGGCGCCCGGGGATGATTTCTGGCGCCACAGGGGCTTTGGCCGTGGTCATGGTTGCACTGGTCGCAGAGCATGGTGTTGAGTATCTATTTGCAACCGTGGTTTTGATGGGGCTGTTGCAAATTTTTGCGGGTGTCATGCAATGGGGTAAATTCATTCGCCTTGTGCCACATCCCGTCATGCTGGGGTTTGTGAATGGTTTGGCGATCGTTATTTTCCTTGCGCAGTTAACACAGTTCAAAGACCCAGACGGCGTGAACGGTGCATGGTTGGCAGGCGGGCCACTGTATACAATGTTGGGTCTGGTCGTTCTGACAATGGCGATTATTTATGTTATGCCCAAGATTACAAAGACTATTCCTGCGCCTTTGGCTGGTATCGGCATTGTTGCGGCGATTGTAATTGCGTTTGGTTTGGACGTGCCGCGCGTTGGCGATATGGCATCGATCCAAGGGGGATTGCCCGAATTCCACGTTCCCACCGTGCCGCTTACCTTGGAGACATTTCAAATCATTTTGCCCTATGCGGTAATTTTGGGCGCGATTGGTTTGATCGAAAGTTTGTTGACGTTGAACTTGGTTGGCGAAATGACTGGCAGACGCGGAGGCGCAAGCCAAGAGTGCGTGGCCCAAGGGATTGCAAACACAGTGACAGGGTTCTTTGGCGGCATGGGTGGCTGTGCCATGATTGGCCAATCGATGATCAACGTTAAATCAGGTGGGCGCACACGCATTGCAGCGACAGCTGCGGCCATATTGTTGTTGGTGTTTATTCTGGTCGGATCGTCGATCATTGAGCAAATCCCGCTGGCCGCGCTGGTCGGGGTCATGTTCATGGTTGTCATTGGTACCTTTGCTTGGAATTCTTTGCGCATTTTGCGCCGTGTGCCGCCCATGGATGCATTCGTTACTTTGCTGGTCACTGTCGTAACCGTCATGTCCGATTTGGCTGTGGCTGTTGTCGTTGGCGTCATAGTCTCGGCTTTAGCCTATGCGTGGAACAATGCACGTCGTATCCATGCGCATACTGAGATTGATGAAAGTGGCGCAAAGATCTATCGCGTTCAGGGGCCATTATTCTTTGGCTCGTCAGATGGGTTTGCAGAATTATTTGATGTTGCCCAAGATCCGCAAATTGTTGTTGTCGATTTCAATGACAGTCGTGTTGTGGATCAATCTGCCTTGCAAGCGATTGAGGCGGTTGCCGCGAAATACGAGGCCGCTGGCAAACGTATTCAATTGCGTCATTTAAGCCGGGATTGCCATAAACTTTTGACGAAAGCCGGGCATTTGATGATCGATAGCGATGACGATCCTGATTATAGTTTGGCTGTCAATTATTCTGTGCGCACTGGCATTTTGGACGGCGGTCATTGAGTGCAGATGGTGCCATTTGGGGCTTTGCCCCAAACCCCAGGATATTTTTAGACAGAAAATGAATGTGTGCTATCAGCCTGACCATGCCTTGCGAAAGGAATTCGGGGAGACGCCGTATTTTGTCCGAAATTGGCGCGCAAGGTGAGAGGTTGAATTGAACCCTGTCGCAGCTGCGATTTCGGTGATCGTCATATCGGTTTCATTCATCAACGCATGCGCGCGCTCAAGACGCAGTCCGTAATAAAATTGGGTTGGGGATTGATGAGTGTATTTCTTGAAAAGACGTTCCAATTGACGGCGCGAAATGTCGAGTGTTGCGCAGAGTTCCAGAAGGGG
>Ga0181607_10001450_pt1 | contig 21235 bp, 16 predicted proteins | sample 041ome_9_FD_132420 | JGI IMG/M metagenome (GOLD analysis project Ga0181607, IMG submission 132420) | Coastal salt marsh microbial communities from the Groves Creek Marsh, Skidaway Island, Georgia - 041413US metaG (megahit assembly) | ecosystem: Environmental > Aquatic > Marine > Intertidal zone...
CAAGACCACAGCGACAGGCCACCATGATGAAAACTGCCCACCCATCCCAGCGCCCTGCCCCGTTATCCCAGCGTACATCCCACCTGACGCGCAGGCACGTTTTACAGGCCGCGCTGGCCACTGGGGCATGCAGCCTATGGCCAAGGCTGGGCACAACCGAAACTGCCCCGGCCCCCATGCCCACCCTGACCGCGCAGGCTGGCACGGCCCAGCTGGCGCCTGCGGGCTATGCGAAAACGGCCATTTTAGGGTTCGAGGGCCGCGTTCCCGGCCCCACCCTGCGGGCACGTCAAGGCCGCTGGCTAGAGCGGCGCGTTGTGAACCGCCTTGATATGCCGACCTCGGTGCATTGGCACGGGGTGCGGCTGGAAAATGGCATGGATGGCGTCTCGGGGCTGACCCAAGCGCCCATCGCGCCCGGGGACAGTTTCGCCTATCGCTTTCCCCTCCAAGACGCGGGCACCTTTTGGTATCATGCGCATCACCGCTCTTACATGCAGGTGGCACAGGGGCTTTATGGCGCCTTGATCGTGGACGAACCGGAACGCCCCGACATCGATGCCGACGAAGCACTGCTGATCGACGACTGGCGGCTAGACCCGGAAACCGTGCAGATCCGCGCAGATTTTGACAACCGCCACGATCACAGCCATGCCGGGCGCCTTGGCAATCTGGTCACGGTGAACGGGGCATTCACCCACGAGGGGGCGAGGCCCCAAAATAGCCGCCTACGCCTGCGCCTGATCAATGCCGCCAATGCACGGGTGTTTCGGCTGGGTGTGCAGGGCATGTCCGCATGGGTGATGGCGCTGGATGGCATGCCAGTGGCGCAACCTTGGCCGCTCAACCAACCCATCGATCTGGCACCGGGTCAACGCGTGGATCTGTTCGCCGATATCACCGCAGCCCCCGGCACCCAGGCGCATCTGGTGGACATTGCCCAAAACGGCGAGGGCTGGGCCCTGGCCAGCTGGACCGCCCAGACCGGCGGTACCCGCCTGCCGCGCCCTGCCCCGCAGCCCTTGCCGGAAAACCCCCAAATGGCCGTGCCAGCCATAGACACCGCACGCCAAGTGCAGCTGGACATGACAGGCGGCGCCATGGGGGGGCTGCGCGAGGCACGCTATCAGGGCCAGATGCTGGATGCGCGCAGCTTGGCGATGCAGGGCAAATTCTGGGCATTCAATGGCCGCGCCGGTGACATGGACAGCCCCCTGCTTCGTGCCTTTCAGGGCGAAACCCTGCGGCTGCGCCTGCATAACAACACCGCATTTGCCCATGCCATGCACCTGCACGGCATGCATTTTCGCGAAGTTTTACCCAATGGCAGCACCGGCCCCATGCGCGACACGGTGCTGATGCAGCGGGGCCAAACACGCGATATTGCCTTCGTGGCCCACAGCCCGGGAAAATGGCTGCTGCATTGCCACATGCTGGGCCATGCCGCGGCGGGGATGATCACTTGGATCGAGGTTCTGGCATAAGCGCGCAGGCTTTGGCCCTTTGCCCCCTTGCGCCCGGGCGCGCTGTGCGCCCTTATGGCGCTAAGCAATGCAACGAGGCCCGCGATGTTCCAACAGTTTCATGAAACCGCCAGCCCCGATCAAGGCCCCGCCCGCCTGCAAGCGCTGCGCGCATGGATGCAGGCGCAGGGGCTGGCCGGGGTTTTGGTGCCACGCGCAGATGCCCACCAAGGCGAATACGTGGCCGATCACGACGCAAGGCTGGCTTGGCTGACGGGCTTTACGGGCTCTGCCGGGTTTTGCATTGCCTTGGCTGATGTGGCGGGCGTGTTTATCGACGGGCGCTACCGCACCCAAGTGAAGGGGCAAGTTGCCCTGTCGCATTTCACCCCTGTGCCCTGGCCCGAAACCCAACCCGCACCATGGCTGTGCCAGCACCTGCCCCACGGCGGCGAGGTGGGCTTTGACCCATGGCTGCATACCCCCGACCAAATTGCCCAAATCCGCGCCGGTTTGCAGGGCAGCGCCATCACCTTGCGCCCCATTGCCAACCCGGTCGATGCCATCTGGCCAGATCAGCCCGCCCCCCCGGCAGGCCCGATCAGCCCCTACCCCGAAGCACTGGCAGGCGAGACGCATAGCGCCAAAATGGCACGTTTGGGCGCCATGCTGCAGCAGGCAGGCCAAAGCGCAGCGGTGATCACGCTGCCCGATAGTTTGGCGTGGCTGTTCAACATCCGCGGCGCCGATATCCCACGCAACCCCATCCCCCACGGCTTTGCCATTCTAAGCAGCGCAGGCGATGCACAGCTGTTTGTCGACCCGCGCAAAACCAGCCCCGCGCTGGTGGCGCATTTGGGCGCAAGCGTGGCGTTGCGCGACGTGGCCGAATTTGGCCCCGCCTTGCAAGCACTGACAGGCCCTGTGCGCGTCGATCATGCCACCGCGCCTTGCTGGGTGTTAGAGCAGCTGGATCAGGCCGGGGTGGCGCATGTGGCGGGCCAAGACCCGTGCATTTTGCCAAAAGCCACAAAAACCGCCGCAGAAATTGCCGCCACCCGCGAGGCGCATTTGCGCGATGGCGCGGCGATGTGCGAATTCTTGTGCTGGTTTGATGCCCAGCCCCACGGCAGCCTATCTGAAATCGATGTGGTCAGCGCGCTCGAGGGGTTTCGCCGCGCCTCGAACGCCTTGTTGGATATCAGCTTTGACACCATCGCCGGCACCGGGCCACATGGCGCCATCATGCATTACCGCGTCACAGAAAAGACCAACCGCAGCTTGGCCCCCGGCGATTTGATTGTGGTCGATTCGGGCGGGCAATATCTGGACGGCACCACCGATATCACCCGCACCCTGCCCGTGGGCGAGGTGGCGCTAGAGCCGCGCCAATGCTTCACCCGCGTGCTGAAAGGCATGATCGCCATATCGCGCCTGCGCTTTCCGCGCGGGCTGGCTGGGCGCGATCTGGATGCGATTGCCCGCTACCCGCTATGGGTGGCGGGGCAAGATTTCGATCATGGCACAGGCCATGGTGTGGGCGTTTACATGTGCGTCCACGAAGGGCCACAACGCTTGTCGCGGATCTCTGAGGTGGCGTTACAGCCGGGCATGATTTTGTCAAACGAGCCGGGGTATTACCGCGAAGGTGCCTTTGGCATTCGCCTTGAAAACCTGATCGTTGTGCAGCCTGCGGGTGATTTGCCAGGCGCCGACCCGCGCCCGATGTATGATTTCGAAACCCTTACCTTTGTGCCCATAGACCGGCGTTTGATCTGCGCCGAGATGCTGGATCAGGCAGAACGCGATTGGCTGAACCAATATCACGCTGCGTGCCGCGACAAACTCGGCCCTCGCCTCGGCGCGCAGACGCAGGTATGGTTAGAAAAAGCAACTGCACCCGTTTGATGGCTTGGTGACATGAAACCGTCATCAACCGCCGGGATAAAAGCAAAAATATTCGAGGGAAAGAATGACGGATATCAAAATCCACAAGGCCGAGGGCACATGGGTTGTACGTGCCGGTGGCGCGGTATTGGGCGAATCTGATGCAGCGCTGGAACTGGTAGAAGACGGCCACACGCCCGTGATCTATTTTCCGCAATCCGATGTGGCCATGGCGTTTTTGGACCCATCCGAACAGCGCACAACCTGCCCTTTCAAGGGCGAGGCGCGCTATTTCTCGATCGTCACGAAAAGCACAACGCTAAAGAATGCCGCGTGGTGCTATGACACCCCGAAAGAGGCCGTGGCGCGCATTGCGGGCCATATCGCCTTTTATACCTCGGGCGCAGTAGCGGTCGAGCGCGTTTAGGGCGCGCCCGGCTTAGCTGTGCTCTTCTGCCGCTGTGGCGGCCAAGGCGCGGTTATAGGTGCGCAACGCATCCACATGCAGCAAGACCCCCAACAGCTGTGGCCCCTCTGGCGCCATGGTGACCACCGGCAAATGCGGCACGCCCGCCCGCTCGAACAGTGGCATTGCCTCTTCCAAGGTGGCGTTGAAATCAATCATGATGCCGTCTTCGATCATTTCGTCGCAGCTATTTTGGGCAGGAAAGCCCGGCTGATCTGCGGTGCGCATCAAGGTGCCGGCCCGAAACATCGCCAGCAAATACGCCTGCGGCCCGGCGGCCAGATGAATGTTGCGCCGCTCTAGCTGGGTTAAAAAGAACGAACGGTCCACGATCCGCGAGGCAATGGCGGTAGACAGCGACACGCTGACCATCACCGCCAAGCCGGTTTGCCAATCGCCCGTCATTTCAAACACGATCAGCGTGGTTGAAATAGGCGCCCCCAGCACAGCCGCCGCCACCGCCCCCATGCCGGCCAAGGCATAAAGCGTATGCGCACCCGATACATTGGGGAAAACCGATGTGGCAATCAGCCCAAAGGTAAGCCCGGTCAGCGCCCCCACCATCAACGAGGGTGAAAACACCCCGCCCCCCATGCGCCCGCCAATCGTAATGGCCACCGCCACCACCTTGAGCACCGCAAAAACCAACGCCTCGTGCAGCAGCAGCTTGCCGGTCAGCGCCGCCGATGTTGTCTCGTATCCGACGCCGATAATATGGGGAAACCCAATGGCCAAAGCCCCCAGCATCGCGCCCGCACAAACCGGGCGCAGCCAGCGGGGCATACCGGTGCGGGCCTGAATTTCGTTGCCCATATCCTCGGCGAAAAAGATGCCCCGCATCATCACCACCGCCACCACGCCGCAGACCGCGCCAAGGATCAAAAACGCCGGCAATTCCTGATAAAACCGCAGCGTATTCGTGACCGGCAAGGCAAATTCCGTCACATCGCCAAATTCCAGCCGGTTGATCACCGTGCCCGCCACGCTGGCAATGACAATCGGGGCAAACGCATGCACCGCGAAATGGCGCAGCACCACCTCGAGCGCAAAAAGCGCACCGGCAATCGGGGCGTTGAAGCTGGCCGAAACCGCAGCCGCCACCGCGCAGCCCAGCAAATCGCGCCCCGTGATTCCATCGGCATGGATCCATTTGCTGACCCATGTCGAAATCACCGCCGCCAAATGCACCACGGGGCCCTCGCGCCCAGAGGACCCGCCCGAGCCCAAGGTAATCAGCGAGGCGGCAGCCGATGCCAAGCCCGCCGTCACCTCGACCCGGCCATCGCGCATGGCGGCCCCTTCGATCACGTCGGCCACGCTGCGCACCCGGCCATCGGGGGTGAAAAAATGCAAGATCAGCCCCACAACCAGCCCCCCGGCCATGGGAATAGCCAAGACCCAATACCAAGGCAGGCTTTCGGCAAAACTGTGCAAATGTGCGGTATCTTCGGTGCCATAAACCGCCGCTTGCAGCGCATCGATGCCTTTGCGGAAAAACAGGGCGCCAAACCCCGCAGCGATCCCAATCAGCAGCGCGATGAACCAAAACTGCACCTTCGAGGGCCCCTGGCGCAGCATCACGCGCCAGCCCAGCAGCAGCGCCGCCACCAGACGGCCCCATTGTTCGCTCAGAAATTGCTGCACGCGCCTCTTTCCCCTGTTGCGGCCGTGGCATACCCTACACCACGCACCCGGCCCCACCGGAAAAAGGATATACCAGATGACTGTTCAGGCCGCGCTTGACGAATTGCACCTATTGTTAGGGGATCGTTTGTCCCGCTCCAAGAGCGAACTGGACCAACACGCCACATCGGAAACCTATTTTCCCCCAGCCCCGCCCGATGCGGTGGCCTTTCCGCAAACCACCGAAGAGGTCAGCGCATTGATGAAAATCTGCGCGCGCGCCCAGTGCCCCGTGGTGGGCTGGGGCGCCGGCACCTCGCTAGAGGGGCAGGCGCAAGCGTTTTCTGGCGGAGTGGTGGTGGATTTTCGCCTGATGAACAAGGTGTTAGCTGTATCAGCCGAAGACATGGATGTGCGCGTTCAGCCCGGCCTGACGCGCGAGGCGCTGAACGAAGAATTGCGCGCCACGGGGCTGTTTTTTCCGGTCGATCCGGGGGCCAATGCCAGCTTGGGTGGCATGGCCATGACGCGCGCCAGCGGCACGACAGCGGTGCGCTATGGCACGATGCGCGACAACGTGATGGGCCTAGAGGTGGTGCTGGCCGATGGCCGGGTCATTCGCACCGGCACACGGGCGCGCAAATCTAGCGCAGGCTATGACCTGACCGCCTTGATGGTGGGCTCAGAGGGCACATTGGGCTTGGTCACCGAATTGACGCTGCGCCTGCGGGGCCAGCCCGAAGCCATCACCGCAGCTGTCTGCGCCTTTGACGCCATGAGCGGGGCCGTGGAAACCGTGATAGAGACCATTCAAATGGGCATACCGATGGCGCGGATCGAGTTTGTTGACGCTGCGATGGTGAGTATTTTTAACAAGGTGAATGGGGCCAGCCTGCCCGAAGGACCGCATTTGATGGTGGAATTTCACGGCGCGCAGGCAGAGGTGCGCGCGCAGGCCGAAAGCTTTGGCACCATCGCCAAGACCCATGGCGCGGTGGGCTTTGACTGGGCCACCCGCCCCGAGGACCGCACCCGCCTGTGGGACATGCGCCACCGCGCGCATTGGTCGACCCTGGCCCATGCGCCGGGAAAACGCGCTTTGGTGACAGATATTTGCGTGCCCATTTCGCGCCTGGCGCAAGCCGTGGAAGACACCGCCGCCGATATTGCAAAAAGCATCGTGACCGGGCCGATTTTGGGCCATGTGGGCGATGGCAATTTCCACGCAATTTTGCTGTTTGATCCCGACGCGGCCGAGGAACTGGCCGCCGTCAAAGCGCTGTCGCACCGGATGGTAGAGCGGGCATTGGCTATGGGGGGCACGGCCACGGGCGAACATGGCATCGGCATTGGCAAGACCGCCTATATGCAGGCAGAGCATGGCGAGGGATGGCAGGTGATGGGCACGCTGAAAGCAGCGCTGGACCCGGCAGGCATTTTGAACCCGGGCAAGCTGGTGCCGAGGCGGGATTTGGGCCTGTAGGCGGCGCCTTCTGGCTTTCCCTTGGCGCGTGAATTCGCTAAGTCAGCCGGCAACAGCGGGATGACGAGGTGCCACATGGCGATGGAAAAGACATTTAACGCAGCCGAAGCCGAGCCGCGGCTTTACGCAAGCTGGACACAGGCAGGCGCGTTTCGCGCGGGCAAGCATGTGCAAAATGACGAGACGCGCAGTTTCTCGATCATGATCCCGCCGCCAAATGTCACCGGCGCGCTGCATGTGGGCCATGCGTTCAACAACACGCTTCAAGACATCTTGATCCGCTGGCACCGGATGCGCGGGTTCGACACTTTGTGGCAACCCGGCCAAGACCATGCAGGCATCGCCACCCAGCTGCAGGTGGAAAAGATGCTGGCGGCCACGGGCCAACCCGGCCGGCGCGATTTGGGGCGGCAGGCGTTTCTGGGCAAGGTTTGGGAATGGAAAGGCCAATATGGCGGCACCATCGTGAAACAGTTGCAGCGTTTGGGCTGCAGCTGCGATTGGGAGCGTAACGCCTTTACCATGGCAGGCGCCCCCGGCGACCCGCGCGTGGGCCATGAAAACAGCCCCAATTTCCATGATGCCGTGATCAAGGTTTTCGTGGAAATGTATCGCAAAGGGTTGATTTACCGTGGCAAGCGGCTGGTCAACTGGGACCCGCATTTTGAAACCGCGATTTCCGATCTTGAGGTCGAGAATATCGAGGTGGACGGCCATATGTGGCATTTCAAATACCCGCTGGCCGATGGCAAAACCTATACCTATGTTGAAAAAGATGCCGATGGCTGCGTGATTTTTGAAGAAGAGCGCGACTATATCAGCATCGCCACCACCCGCCCCGAAACCATGCTGGGCGATGGTGCGGTGGCGGTGCATACATCCGATGAACGCTATGCGCCGATCGTTGGCAGCTTTTGCGAAATCCCGGTGGGCCCAAAAGAGCACCGCCGCCGGATCCCGATTATTACCGATGAATATCCCGACCCGACCTTTGGCTCGGGGGCGGTGAAGATCACCGGGGCGCATGATTTCAACGATTACCAAGTGGCCAAGCGCGGCGGCATTCCGATGTATCGTTTGATGGATACGCGCGGCGCGATGCGGGCCGATGGGGCCGATTATGCCACAGCCGCAGGCCAGGCGCAGGCCTTTGCCCAAGGCGCCGACTTTACAGAAAAAACCGTGGATGCGCTGAACCTTGTGCCCGACCATTTGCGCGGCCTTGATCGGTTCGAGGCGCGCGCGCGTGTGGTGGCCGAGATCACCGCCGAGGGGCTTGCGGTGATGACGCGCGCCGATGATCCGCGGTTGGGGGGCAAACTGGGCGCCGATGACGACCCGGCGGCGCTAGTGCCGCTGGTCGAGGCAAAGAAGATCATGCAGCCCTTTGGCGACCGGTCCGGCGTGGTGATCGAACCGATGCTGACCGACCAGTGGTTCGTGGACGCTGAAAAGGTCGTCGGCCCGGCGCTGGATGCGGTGCGCACGGGCCGCGTGAAGATCATGCCGGAATCGGGCGAGAAAACCTATTACCACTGGCTGGAAAATATCGAGCCATGGTGCATCTCGCGCCAGCTGTGGTGGGGGCATCAAATTCCGGTTTGGTTTGATGATGCCGGGCGCGAATATTGCGCCGCAACGCAAGCCGAGGCGCAAGAGATGGCCGGGCCCGGCGTGGCGCTTACGCGTGACCCTGATGTGCTGGATACGTGGTTTTCCTCGGGGCTATGGCCCATTGGCACGCTGGGTTGGCCCGACGACACCGATGAGCTGCGCAAATATTTCCCCACCGATGTTTTGGTGACAGGCTTTGACATCTTGTTCTTCTGGGTGGCGCGGATGATGATGATGCAGCTGGCCGTGGTGGATAATATTCCCTTCCATACCGTCTATCTGCACCAGCTGGTGCGCGATGAGAAGGGGCAGAAAATGTCCAAGACCAAGGGCAATGTGATTGACCCCTTGGAAATTGTCGACGAATTCGGCGCCGATGCCTTGCGCTTTACCATGGCGCAGATGGCAGCCATTGGCGGGGTGTTGAAACTAAGCCGCGAGCGTATCAAGGGCTATCGCAACTTTGGCACAAAGCTGTGGAATGCCTGCCGCTTTGCCGAAATGAACGACGTGTGGCAGGGCCACGCCACCACCACCACAGCGCCGATGGCGCAGGCCACCGTGAACCGCTGGATCATTGGTGAAACCGGGCTGGTGCGCGAGGCGGTGGATCAGGCCATGAGCGAATACCGCTTTAACGATGCCGCAAACGCGCTTTATGCCTTTGTTTGGGGCAAGGTGTGCGATTGGTATGTGGAATTTGCCAAACCCCTATTGGCCGAAGGGGCGCCCGAGCGTGCCGAAACCCAGCGCGTGATGGCATGGGTGCTGGATCAATGCATGATCTTGCTGCACCCGATCATGCCCTATGTCACCGAGGATCTGTGGGCGCAAACGGGCACCCGTGCCGCCATGCTGGCCCAAACCGAATGGCCAAGCTATGGGGCGGGGCTGGTGCAGGCGGATGCCGCGCGCGAAATGGGCTGGGTGATTGGCCTGATCGAAGAGGTGCGCTCGGTGCGGGCGCAGATGCATGTGCCCGCAGGCGCCTATGTGCAGCTGCTGGTGACCGCGATGGATGGCGATGCGCAGGCCGCATGGGCGCGCAACGAGGTGCTGATCAAGCGTTTGGCCCGGATCGAAGATCTGACGCATGTCGACAGCTTTCCCAAAGGCACAGCCACCATCGGCATGGGCGGGGGCACCTTTGGCCTGCCTTTGGCCGATATTATCGATGTGGCCGAAGAAAAAGCCCGCCTTGAAAAGACCTTGGGCAAATTGGGCAAAGAACTGGGTGGCCTGCGCGGGCGCCTGAACAACCCCAATTTCGTGGCCTCTGCCCCCGAAGAGGTTGTGGCCGAAACCCGCGAGGCGCTGGCCGTGAAAGAAGACGAAGAAGCCAAGCTGAAAGCGGCAGTCGCGCGGCTGGCTGAACTGGGCTAAGCCCCCGGCATGACACCAAAAAGGGGCCTAGATGGCCCCTTTTTTTACGCTTGTGCGCCGCTTAGAATTTGGGGGCGCGCCCTTGCATATTGGCCGCGATGATTTCCATTTGATGGGGCTTGCCAATCAGATCGGCCTGTTCGCGGCTTTCCTCAAACAGCACTTTTTGCGCCCCGGCGCCGCTTTCGGCCACGCCAATCAGGCGTTTTGCGGCGCGGGTGCCGCTGGGCGATTTACCTGCGATCACCGTGGCCAGCGCCTGCGCATCTTCCAGCGGGGTCTGGGTTAGCCGTGTCACCAGCCCCAGCCCCAGCCCTTCGGCGGCCGTGATCGGCTCGGCCGTATAGGTCAGCAGGCGCAGCACATCCGAGCGCATCAATTGCGGCCACAGCACCATACCGCCCATGTCGGGGACCAGCCCCCATTTGGCCTCCATGATGGCCAGTTTGGTTTCAGGATGGGCCAGCCGAATATCGGCCCCCATCGCCAGCTGCAGCCCGGCGCCAAAGGCCACCCCATGCATGGCGGCCACCACCGGCACGGGCACTTTGCGCCACACCATCGCCACCTCTTGCATCAAGTTGGCATCGCCATGGGTGCGCGGCATCACCCGCTCGACCGGGTCTTGGGCTGCGAATTTGGCAAAGCTGGCCACATCCAGCCCGGCGCAAAAGCCGCGCCCCTGCCCCGACAGCACAACCGCGCGGATATCGTCATTGTCAATCAGCTGGGTGCCAGCGGCCACAATTGCCTCGGCCATCTCTGGATCGACCGCGTTCATCTTGTCGGCGCGGATCAGGGTGACATGGGCGATATGGTCTTTGATCTCGGTCTGAACGCGGGTCATTTTGGGGCTCCTGTTGGCTGGGCGCGCGGGGGCGCTTTGGCCATATACTGGCCGAAGCCCATGGCGCGGGGCAAGCATGCCCTTGCGTCGCCACGCCACATGCAATCTGGGCCATCGGTTGCCCCTTGCCGTTGGGCAAATGTTGCGCTTATCTCGGGCCATGAGCCAGTTTCGCATGACCCCGCTTGCCGCCACCCTGCCCGCCACCGTGCCCTTTGTGGGCCCCGAGGCGCAAGAGCGCGCGCTTGGCCGCCGCTTTGCCGCGCGGCTAGGTGCCAATGAAAACGTGTTTGGCCCCTCGCCCAAGGCGGTCGCGGCGATGCAACACGCCGCCGCCGAGATTTGGATGTATGGCGACCCCGAAAGCCACGATCTGCGCCACGCCCTGGCCCAAGCCCATGGCGTTGGGCCGGACAACGTGATGGTGGGCGAGGGCATAGATGGCCTGCTGGGCTATTTGGTGCGCCTTATGGTTGGCCCCGGCGATGCTGTGGTCACATCCGATGGCGCCTATCCCACCTTCAACTACCACGTGGCAGGGTTTGGCGGGGTGTTGCACAAAGTGCCCTACCGCGACGACCACGAAGACCCGGCCGCGCTGTTTGCCAAAGCGGCCGAAGTTGGGGCAAAGCTGGTGTATCTGGCCAACCCCGATAACCCCATGGGCACTTGGCACAGCGGCGCCACGATCGCGCAGGCGCTGAAAGATCTGCCCCAAGACACGCTGTTGGTGCTGGACGAGGCCTATGTAGAATTCGCCCCCGAAGGCACCGCCGCCCCAATCGCGGCCGATGACCCGCGTGTCATCCGCATGCGCACCTTTTCCAAGGCCTATGGCATGGCGGGGGCGCGCGTCGGCTATGCCTTGGGTCACCCAACGCTGATCACCGCCTTTCACAAGGTGCGCAACCATTTTGGCATGAACCGCGCCGCCCAAGAGGGGGCGCTGGCTGCGTTGCACGATGGGGCATGGCTGGCACATACCTGTGCGCAAGTGGCACAAGCGCGCCTGCGCCTTTACGATATGGCCGCAGACCACGGGCTGCAGGCGCTGCCCTCGGCCACCAATTTCGTGGCCATCGATTGCGGCGGCGATGGCGCCTTGGCCCAACGCGTGCTGCAGGAATTGGCCGCGCGCGGCATTTTTATCCGCATGCCGGGCGTCAGCCCCATGAACCGCTGCATTCGCATCAGCTGTGGCCAAAGCGCCGATCTGGATGCGCTGGCCACAGCCTTTGGGCCAGCGCTGGCCGCCGCCCGCGCCGCAGGCTAATCAGCGCGCCGCCGCAGCCGCGGCGGCAGCCGATGACGCGGGGGGCACAGCGGTTGCCTGCGCCACAACCTCGGTGGCGGCGGCCATTGCGCCGCTGCCATGGGGCAGGCCCAGTGCCTTTAGCCCGGCATCCACGGCGCCAAGCATGCCCAAAACCATATGGGCATTCACATGACCCATATGGCCAATGCGGAAGAAATCATCTGCCGCGGGGCTGCCCGGCTCGGCCATGCCAAGGCCGATACCCAAGGTAACACCCGCTTGGGTTTCGCACCATTTGCGCAGCTGCCCTGCCCCACCTTGGGGCAAGCATAGCGCGGTCACCGCGCGGGCGCGGTGGGCGGGGTTGGCCACATTCAGCCGCAGCGTGCCACCCCCCTGCCCCCATGCCTCGCACGCGGCCCAAACCGTGCGGGCCAGCGTTTCATGGCGCGCCCAAACCGCCTCGATCCCCTCGCCATGCAGCATGTCCAGCGCCACGCGCAGCCCATAAAGATGATGGGTGGGCGCCGTGCCCCCCCAATATTGATAAAACTGCTCGGGCTGGGCGCGCGGCGCCCAATCCCAATAGCGGCTGACACGCGGCATGGCCGCGCGCACCTGGGCGGCTTTATCACTGAAAAACACAAACCCCAGCCCCGGCGGCACCATCAGCCCCTTTTGGCTGGCCGCCACCGCAACATCGACGCCCCATGCATCCATTTCAAAGCGGTCCACCGCCATCGAGGCCACGCAATCGGCCATCAAAAGTGCCGGGTGGCCCGCGCTATCCAAGGCCGCGCGCACTGCCGCCACATCATTAAGCACCGACGAGGCGGTATCCACATGCGTCACCAGCACCGCCTTGATCTTATGGCCCCCGTCCGCGCGCAGCGCCGCCTCGACGGCGGCGGGATCAAGCGGGGTGGATTTGCCAAAATCCAGCATGTGCACATCGGCCCCCAGCCCCTGCGCCATATCGGCCCAGCCATGGCCAAAGCGCCCCGTTGCGGGCACCAAAACGCTATCGCCCGGCGCCACGGTGTTGGCAAGCGCCGCCTCCCATGCCGCGTGGCCATTGCCAATATAGATGGCAACATGACCCTTGGTGCGGGCCACCGCGCGCAAATCGGGGATCAAACCTGCGGCCAATTCCACGATTTCGCCTTCGTAAATATTGGGGGCAGGCCGGTGCATGGCGGCCAAAACCGCGTCGGGCATTACAGATGGGCCGGGAATGGCCAGATAGGGGCGGCCTTGGGAAAGGGTCATGGGCATGTCCTGAAAACTGATGGCCAAAGCCTACGCCGCTTTTGGCCAAGGTCAACACCCCTTGCGCCGCCACCCCCTGCAAGCAACGCGGTGTCAGGCTTGCCACAGGGGGCGTGACACACTAGGACTGATCGAAAGAAACAACGGTGCCCCTGCCCATCTGGCAGGGCTGGGCCACGCCCCGCACCAAAGGACGGCATTCTATTGAGTAGCTCCGAACAGATCAAACACACCCCATCCTCTGTGCTGTTAAAATGGCTGTGGCGCGGCTACCTGCGCCATCAATGGCCATTGGTGATTGCCGCGCTTTTGTTCATGTCGCTGGAAGGCAGCATGCTGGGCGCGCTGAGCTATATGATGAAGCCGATGTTCGACGAGGTCTTCGTTGCCGGCCAATACGACGCGCTATGGTGGGTGGGGATTGCGATTTTTGGCATCTTTACGCTGCGGGCGGTGGCCAGCATTTTACAAAAAGCGTTCTTGTCGGTCATATCGCAAAAAACCGCCGCCCAATTGCGCGGTGATCTGCTGGCCCATCTGATGACAATGGATGGCGCCTTTTACCAAACCCACCCACCGGGCTATTTGCTGCAGCGCGTGCAGGGCGATGTCGGCTCGATCAACGCAATCTGGAGCATGATTATTTCCGGCGCAGGGCGGGATCTGGTGTCGCTGGTGATCTTGTTTGGCGTCGCCATTTCGGTGGATTGGTATTGGACGCTGATCAGCTGCGTTGGCATTCCACTGCTGGTGGCGCCCTCGGCCCTGTTGCAAAAATTCGTGCGCGCCCGGGCGCTAGAGGCGCGCGATCTGGCCGCGCGGCTGGCCACCCGGCTGGACGAGGTGTTTCACGGCATTATTCAGGTAAAGCTGAACGGGCTGGAAAGCTATCAATCCAAACGCTACCGCGTGCAAACCAAGGATTTGGTGCGCGCCGAGGTGCGCGCCAGCGTGGGCGCCGCCGCCATGCCCGGCATGATCGATGTGATGGCGGGTTTGGGGTTTATGGGCGTGCTCTATATGGGCGGCACCGAGATTATCGCGGGCGAGAAAACCGTGGGCGAATTCATGGCGTTTTTCACCGCCATTGGCTTGGCCTTTGATCCGCTGCGAAGGCTAAGCTCGATCAGCGCCACATGGCAGGCAGCCGCCGCGGCCATGGAACGGCTGAAAGAACTGCTAGACACCAAGCCCAGCGTGCTATCGCCCGCGCATCCGAAAACCGCCCCCCAAGGCTGCCCCGATGTGCGCTTGGAAAACGTGCGGCTGGATTACGGCGAAACGCCGGTATTGCGGGGCACGTCTTTTGTGGCCGAGGCGGGAAAAACCACCGCGCTTGTCGGGGCCTCGGGGGCTGGCAAATCGACGGTGTTCAACCTGTTGACACGGCTGATTGATACCACCGACGGGCGGGTGTTGATTGGCGGCACCGATGTGCGCCAGATCGATCTGCCAGATCTGCGCGCGCTGTTTTCGGTGGTGACCCAAGACAGCACATTGTTCGATGAAACCTTGCGCGAAAATATTTTGCTGGGGCGGGGCGATGTCAGCGCCGAGCAGCTTGATGACGTGTTGCAAGCCGCCCATGTGGCCGATTTCCTGCCCAACCTGCCCAATGGGCTAGATACCCATGTGGGCCCGCGCGGATCAGCCCTGTCGGGCGGTCAGCGTCAGCGCGTGGCCATCGCCCGCGCCCTGCTGCGCGACACGCCGCTTTTGCTGCTGGACGAGGCCACCAGCGCGCTGGATGCGCAATCGGAAAAAACCGTTCAGGCCGCGCTGGAAAAACTGTCGAAAGGGCGCACCACATTGGTGATTGCCCACCGGCTGTCTACCGTGCGCGAGGCTGATAAAATCGTGGTCATGGACCAAGGCCGCGTGGTCGACGAGGGCACGCACGAGGAACTGCTGGCGCGGGGTGGCATCTATGCCAACCTGCACGCCCTGCAATTTCGCACCGATGGCCCAACCGCCGACCAAGCCGCCAGCGCCCATATGATACGCACCCCACCGCCAGAAGACCCGCCAAAACGCGGGTTTTGGGCGCGGCTCTTTGGTGGCTAGGGGTTTGCCCACCGCAGCTGCGCGCCTATATGTGCCACAGGGTATGTGCCACAGGGCGGCGGCGGCAAAACCCAGCGCTTGCAAAGGAAGATCACCACACCATGGCACGCACAGTGTTAAAGATTTCGGGCAGCGACGCGATTGGCTTTTTGCAAGGGCTGATCACCAATGACATGGCAAAACTGGCCCAAGGCCCGGTTTACGCCGCACTGCTGACGCCGCAGGGCAAATATTTGGCGGATTTCATCGTGTCAGCCGCCCCCGGGGCCGATGCAGGGGTGCTGTTGGATGTAGACAGCAGCCTTGCCCCTATGCTGGCACAACGCCTGTCGATGTATAAGCTGCGCGCGGATGTCCAGATCACTGACAGCGGCTTGCAGGTGCGGCGCGGCACTGGCCCCGCCCCCGAAGGCGCCCTGCACGACCCGCGCCACCCCGCGCTTGGCTGGCGGCTATATGGCACCGAGGCAGGCGAGGATGGCACCGATTTTCTGGCGCTGCGGGTGGCGCATATGGTGCCTGAAACCGGGATCGAGCTGGGGGCAGACAGCTATATCTTGGAAATGGGATTCGAGCGGCTGAACGGCGTTGATTTTCGCAAAGGCTGCTACGTGGGCCAAGAGGTGACCGCCCGCATGAAGCACAAGACCGAGCTGAAAAAGGGCTTGGCGCTGATCGCGCTAGATGGCGTGGCACAGCCCGGCACGGTGCTGACAGACGCAAACGGCAAAGAGGCCGGACAGGTGCACAGCGTGTGTGAAGACCGGGCGCTGGCCTATCTGCGCTTTGATCGCGCCACAGGGCCATTGCAGGCGGGCGGCGCCCGTGCCCAGCTGATAGAGCGGGGCTAAGCACCCCGCCCGCGGCTGGCCCATGGCGCGCAGCCAAAAGCCTTAGTTGAAAAACCGCCCGCGCGCCTGCACTAGCGACCGGCTGAGAATGGCCAAATAGGCCAAATCGATCACCACAAGCAACGTCCATGGGCGGGTGAACACCATCCCAATGACGATCACCATGGCAAAGATCATCACCGCGATCAGCTTGCGTGGCACCCTTAGCCCCTTGGGCGATAGGGTTTTGAGCGTCGAGATCATCAACAGCCCGACAAAGGCCACCCACAGCCCCACCAACAGCGGTGCATCGCTGTAGCGCGTGGTTTCGGACAGCACCAAGAACACCGGCAACAGCGCCAACAGCGCGCCGCCCGGCGCGGGCACACCAACAAAATGGGCCTTTTCCTCGCCGCTGTCTTGCACCCCGCGCAATACGTTGAAACGCGCAAGGCGCAGGCAGGTTGCCGTGGCCAAAACCAACACAAAAATCCAGCCCAAATTGCCCAGCTGCGACAGGTGCGCCTGATACAGCAAAATACCCGGCGCCACGCCAAAGCACAGGAAATCTGACAACGAATCCAGCTCGGAGCCCAGTTTCGACGAGGCATTCAACCGCCGCGCCAACAGGCCATCCAGCCCATCCATCAGCGCGGCCAGCATGATCAGCAGCACCGCGGTGCCGAAACGCTCGTCCATGGAATAACGCACCGATGTCAGGCCAAAACACATGCCTGCAAGCGTGACCATATTGGGCAATAATTGCACAAAGGGCACGCGTTCGGCGGCATCAGGATCGCGCAATATGGAAGAGCGGCGTGTCATGCGCTTAGCCCAATTCTGCGATCACGGTTTCGCCCGCGATCATGGTTTGCCCAATGCTGACAACGGGTGTGGCGCCTTGCGGCAGATAGATATCCAACCGCGAGCCAAACCGGATCAGGCCAAACCGTTCGGCAATGCCCAGCTGCTGGCCCTCTTGCGACCAGCACAAAATGCGCCGCGCCACCAGACCCGCAATTTGCACCACGCCATAGCGGCGCCCATCGGGCAATTCGATGGTCAGGCCATTACGCTCGTTATCCTCAGAGGCTTTGTCCAGCGAGGCGTTCAAAAATTTCCCGGGGCGGTAGGCCACGGTTGTAATGCGCCCAGCGGTGGGCGCGCGGTTCACGTGGCAATTGAACACCGACATGAACACCGACACCCGCATCATTGGCTGATCGCCCAAGCCCAGTTCTGCCGGCGGCACGGCTGGTTCTAGCAACGACACGATGCCATCGGCGGGGGAAACCATGATGCCCGCGCGCTGTGGCGTGACGCGCTCGGGGTCGCGGAAGAAATAATAGACCCAAACAGTCAGCCCAGCGCCGACCCAGCCCAGTGGCTCCCACAGTAAAAACAGCAAAACCGACAGGCCCGCGGCAATGGCCACAAATTTGCGCCCCTCGGGGTGCATTGGTTTCACAAAGGTCGATAGCATAGAAACAGACATGGGACCCCCTTGATCACTTTGGCCTGTGCTTAGACGAATGCCCCTGCGTTTCAAGCAAAACCTGCCTGCCTGGGCCATTGCAACGCAAAAGGGCCACCCAGCAGGATGGCCCCAGCACAGGTTCCGTTACGTTATTAGGCGCGTTCCGAATATTCCATGGTTTCGGTATTCACGATGATTTTCTCGCCGCTGCCCACAAACGGGGGCACCATAACGCGCACGCCATTATCCAGCAGCGCGGGTTTGAAGCTGTTTGCCGCGGTCTGGCCTTTGACCACTGGTTCGGTTTCTTCGATGGTGCAGGTTACTTTTTGCGGCAAGGTCATGTTCAGCGCTTCGGCTTCGTAATATTCCACCACAACGGTCATGCCGTCTTGCAAGAATGGGCGGCGTTCGCCCAAAATGTCGGCGGGCAGTTCGACCTGTTCGTAGGTTTCTGTATCCATGAACACCAGCATCCCGTCGTTTTCATACAGGAATTGCTGGTCTTTCTGCTCTAGCCGGACGCGCTCGACCTTGTCGGCAGAGCGGAAGCGCTCGTTCAGTTTCGAACCATTGCGCAGGTTTTTCATTTCAACTTGAGCAAAGGCGCCGCCCTTACCGGGTTTGACGTGATCCACCTTTACCGCAGCCCACAGGCCACCCTCGTGCTCGAGAACGTTGCCGGGGCGAATTTCGTTACCATTGATTTTGGGCATGTGTTTGAACCATGACAAAGGGTTGAATGAGGTTTTGCCGCCCCTATATCGTTGTCAGCCCCCAGAGGCAAGAACACGAAACACAGCAGCATTTTCAGGGCCGCATCGGCACAGCATTGCACCACACGCATAACAGCCATGCATCAACGCCCTATCCGAATCGGCTTCGATCTGCCAAAGAGGCCGCACTCCGGATATGCAAGAGCAATAAAATAACGCAAGGACGAAACATGAAAGATTTCGTTGACGGCACGGCCTTCAATAACGAACAAGGTAACCGCGCCCGCAAACTGTTTGCAGCCGTTGTGTTGGCTGCATTGGATGACGCGATTGCCGATGACAAGAAATATGGCAACGGCCCCGAACAAATCGCCCGTTGGGCACGCTCGCGCGATGGCCGCGAAGTGTTGACCTGCGCGGGTATCGACCCCAACGAACGGGTTGTCAAAGGGCTGATGGACTTCGTTGCAAAAGGTATTCGCACAAGCGTGGCCCTGTCGCGCGAAGAAAGCGAACGCCGCAATGCCGCGGCACAGGCCGAAGCGGCTTAATCATAGTCCCGAACGGGGATATGACGGGAAACAGGCGCGCCAGAATGGCGCGCTTTTTTCTTTTCTGCCGCAGATGATACGCACCACCACCGCGAAATGGCCTAGCTTGGGCACAGCCGGTTTGGCGGGCAATCAACCAAAAAGGGCACGGCCATGGCATTGGCAATCATGATACAGGGCACCGGTTCGAATGTGGGGAAATCCATGTTGGTGGCGGGTCTGGCCCGGGCGCTGCGGCGGCGGGGCATCAACTGCCTGCCGTTCAAGCCGCAAAACATGTCCAATAACGCCGCTGTCACCGAAGATGGCGGCGAGATCGGGCGCGCACAAGCGCTGCAGGCCCGTGCGGCTGGCGTGCCCCCCCATAGCGATATGAACCCGGTGCTGCTGAAGCCCGAAACCGAAACCGGGGCGCAGGTGATCGTGCAGGGCAAGCGTATCGATATGGTCGAGGCGCGCGCCTATGGCAGCCTGAAGGATAAATTGATGCCAGCGGTTCTGGACAGTTTTCACAGGCTGGCCGCGCGGTGCGATCTGGTGTTGGTCGAGGGGGCGGGCAGCCCTGCCGAAGTGAACCTGCGCGCGCGCGACATTGCCAATATGGGCTTTGCCCAGGCCGCCAATGTGCCTGTGGTGCTGGTGGGCGATATCGACCGGGGCGGCGTCATCGCCCAACTGGTGGGCACGCATGCGGTGTTGGACGGCCCCGACCGGGCCAAGGTGGTGGGCTTTGCCATCAACAAGTTTCGCGGCGACCCACGGCTGTTTGACGATGGGTTGCCGGTGATTTCAAACGCCACGGGCTGGCCCTCGCTTGGGGTGGTGCCTTGGTTTGACGGGGCGTGGCGGTTGCCTGCCGAAGATGTGTTGGATATCGCCTCGCGCGGGGCGGGCAAAATAAAGGTCGCCGTGCCCAAATTGCCGCGCATTGCCAATTTCGACGATCTCGACCCGCTGTCAGCAGAACCCGATGTCAGCGTTCAAATTATCGAACGCGGCCGCCCCCTGCCCGGCGACGCCGATCTGGTTTTATTGCCCGGGTCAAAGGCCACTATCGCAGATCTGGCGGCCTTTCGTGCGGCGGGCTGGGATATCGACCTTGCTGCGCATCTGCGCCGGGGCGGGCATGTGCTGGGCATTTGCGGCGGCTACCAGATGTTGGGACGCGAGATTATCGACACCCACGGGATCGAGGGAATACCGGGGCGGCATGCTGGCTTGGGGCTGCTAGACATCAGCACAGAATTGCAGCCTGAAAAAGTTTTGGCACGGGTCGAGGGCACCCACAGCGCCACAGGCTGCCCCGTACAGGGCTACGAGATTCATCTTGGCCGCACCACCGGCCCGGATTGCCAGCGCGCCTGGCTTGCCCTGCCCAGCGGCCCTGACGGGGCCGCCAGCGCCGATGGGCGGGTGATGGGGTGCTATCTGCATGGGTTATTCGCGGCCGATGGCTTTCGCCAAAGCTACTTGGCGCGATTTGGCGCCGATGGCTCGGGCCTAGATTTTGACGCCAGCGTCGAAACCACGCTGGATGCGCTGGCCCAGCATTTGGAAACCCATCTGGATATCGAGGCACTGCTGAAACTGGCACGCCCCGTTTAGCGGGCAGATTATTCGAACTCGGCCGCAGAAAGGGCGCGGTGGATTTCACGGCGCACCAGTTTGCGCACGTTGCGTGTGATCCGCTCGCCCAAGGCGCCTTGCAGTTCTTGGCGCACGATATCTGCCACCAGTTCGCGCAGCATCTCTTCGTCGATCACGCCGTCTTCGGCCATCAAATCCAGCGTGTCTGGGGCTTGGTCGTTGTGATCCGCGGTATCGGCATCGGCCCCGGTTGACTGGCCATCGGGGCCATGGCCCGCCGGCGCTGTTATCTCGGGGCGTCATCATGGGCGGCATCGTCATGGGGGGCATCATGATCAGCATGCAGCGCCTCATCTTGGGCTGCATTGGCATCCATCTCGACCCGATGCGCGGCGCGGTCATGCGTATCGTCCTGCGCATTGTCCTGCGCTGGGGCGGCGGCGCTGTCGTGATCTTCCCATTCCAACACCGTGGTGTCTTCTACCGGCTCGATATCGGGGGTGGGGGCGTCATCGTCGGCACTGTGGTGGGGCGCGCCATCGGCGCCGGCCTGGGCTGGTGTGTCAGCTGCATCTTGCTGGGAAGGCGCGGGCGATTGCGCGGCTTCGGCGTGGGCTTGGGCTTGGGCCTCGCCAACACGCAAGGCCGGGGTCAGCACCAAACGATTCCCAGCCGCTGTGGCAGGGGCCTGCGCACCATCGGGCGTATCGGCCACAAGCC
>Ga0181607_10001451_pt1 | contig 21227 bp, 14 predicted proteins | sample 041ome_9_FD_132420 | JGI IMG/M metagenome (GOLD analysis project Ga0181607, IMG submission 132420) | Coastal salt marsh microbial communities from the Groves Creek Marsh, Skidaway Island, Georgia - 041413US metaG (megahit assembly) | ecosystem: Environmental > Aquatic > Marine > Intertidal zone...
ACCGCCGCGCGTCGACGCTGGAAAAATCCGTGTCGTACGCCTCGCAATCTCGAGCCGGTTTCGAGCTTAGTTAAACGTAGCCGCTTGTAGCAAGCTCGAGCGCACGAGCCAAACCACACACATCGCCGCTCGCGCGATGCCCAAACGCCGCGGTAAATCCGGTCGTAAACACGACGGTCCGACGCTCCCCGGCGTGCTGTTCCGCCAGCTCGACGGTTTCGACGACGGCGGCACCGACGGTGTCCCGACCAAAAAGCGCACCGACCCGAAACTCGACCGAAAGGCGCGCCGAAACGCCGCCAAGGCGGAAGCGGCGAAGAAACGCCAGGCGAGCGCGAAGTGGAAGGCTGACAGCGCCGCGCGGCGCCGAGAATCGCGGCAGACGAGCGACGACAAACGCACGGTGGCGACGAATGCGCACGCCGGCGGCGGCTCGAAGATTTCCGTCGACGACGACGATGGACGCGCGACGACGACGACGACGACGACGACGACGACGACGAAAAGAGATAGAGCTGAAAAGAAACGTGCGGTCAATACGTCGGAGGCCGCGGTGAAGCGGGTCAAGACGGTGAAGGAGTCGAAGACGACCATGCGCGCTTCGATGCGAGAGGCGTATGAGCGGGACGAGGCGAACGCGAGACGGTTGGAGAAGAAGCTGAAGGGAAGGAAAGGACCGGACGATGGGTTGGATTCTTTGTTCGAGGGATTGCCCGGTATGGACTTTTTGGAGGAGGAATACGGCGAGGATGATGAAGAGGCAGAGGGGAGCGAAGACGATGAAGAGGGCGAGGACGACGAGAGCGATGAGAGCGATGAGAGCGATGACGAAGAGGAAGAAGAGAGCGGAGACGAAGATTTGGGCGACGAGGACGCTGAAAACGAGATACAAGGGCATGAAACAAAAATGTCTGATCCGACGGCGAACACGGGGAAGTATATACCGCCGGCACAACGTGCATTGATGGCGGCCGCCGCGGGGAAATCGCCCGGCTTTGAGCAGTGCGCGAGGCAAATCAGAGGTTTGATGAATAGAATGGGCGAGGCGAACGTGGCCGGCATCGTCAACGATGTCTCAGATTTAGCGCAAAAGTATCCTCGCTTGGAAGTGTGCGACGCAGCGACGAAAGAAATCATGGTTGCCCTCACCGAGGGGCCTCGCGCGAGCGACCAATACTCCGCCGCCATCGCGGGCTTCGTCGCCGGCATTGCGGGCTCCATCGGGCCTGAAGCTGGCGCGCGCTTCGGCTCGGCCATTTGCGTAAGATTAGAACAAGAGCAAATGGATGGAAAGGCGAGATCATGTAGCAACATAGTGAACGTTCTCGCGAGATTGTACACGTGCGGGCTGTTTCCGTCGGCGTGTTGTTACGGTTTTCTAGTCACCTTGGCCAAGAGTTTGAGTGAGCTCGACTCTACGCTCATGCTCACCTTGCTTCGCATCGCAGGGAACCGCTTGCGTTCAGAAGATCCAGTGGGGATGAAAGAGTTCATCTTGGCTTTGCAAGCACGCGTGGCTGAGTTACAGAAGGAGCGCGGCGACGGCGAAGACGGCGGCCAACTCTCAAAGCGCGCACGCTTGATGCTCGAGATGGTCATCGATTTGAAAAACAACAAGAAGCGAGACAGCGCACAAGATGTCGGTAAAGATCAGTGGGGCTTCCCTGTCGCGCTCAGCAAGTGGTTGCGGGGGACAAACGTGGGCGAGGCTACCGTGGCGCTTCGCGCATTGACGTACGAAAAGCTCATCAAAACTGAGAGTCAGAAAGGCCAGTGGTGGTTACCCGACGCCGCAGGAACTGCAGAGTGGTTCGCGGCGCGTGCAGCGCAAGGTGCGATCACCGAACAAGCTGGGAAGACACGCGAGGGTGGTGAGTTGCTTCAACTTGCGAAGAAGATGCGAATGAACACAGAAACGCGTCGAGCCATTTTTTGCGTCGTCATGGGCGCAGATGATTTTGCCGATGCTCTCGAGCGTTTACTGCGCTTACCACTCGCTGACAAGCAAGATCGTGAAATTCCTCGCGTTCTGCTCGAGTGCTGTCTTCAAGAAAAGGCGTACAATCCGTACTACGAGGTTCTCGCCAGCAAATTGTGCGAGCGTCAGCGCTCGCATCGGCTGACGTTTCAGCTCTGCATTTGGGATCAGCTCAAAGAGATCGACGATCCGTCATCTTCGGTCAGACGCATATCGAACATGGCGCGATTTTTTGCCGGATTGGTGCTTTCAGGTGCGCTCGCACCGACTGCGCTCAAGGCTTTGGAATTCGGCGTCGACATCGCGCCGCGCGTCGCGCTCCATCACAAGCTCTTCCTCCAAACTGTCCTAGACGATCGCTCGCGAACGTCTGCCGCAGATAGCCTCTTCCAAAGGATTGCTGTCCACCCAGAACTCATGTCCGCCAAGGCTGGCTTCTTACGACTTCTTCGTGATCCTGCGTCGCTGGCCGCCGTCGCCGTCGGCGGCTCGAGCGATCCTAAAGCCGCCGCCAAGCGGCTCGCTGCGCGCGCCGGTGCGGCGCGCAACCTCCTCGGTGGCGTCTCGTGATGATAGCACTATTTAGTAATTCACATTCCTAGCGAAATATACACATCCTCGGCGAATGCATCGGCACCGAAGTCGTCCGAATCCGTCGCGACGGCGCGACTTCGATGCTAACCCTCTTCGCTCGACCGCACTCTGGCGCTCGCGCGACGATGTCGTCGTCGTCCGTCGCGACTCGATGCGCGCGCCTCGCACGAGCGATGGTCACGCCGCTCATCGAACGCCCCGCGCGCGCGCTATCGTCCTCGTGCGCGCACGCCGACGCGGCGGCGCGCGACGTCGCGACGATCGCCGGCGGCTCGACCGCGAGTTCGACCGCGAATCCAGCGCGCGCACGACGCGAACGCGCGAGCGGCGCGCGCGCGAGCGCGACTGGGATGTTTGTGCGCGAGTACGCGGCGCGTGGGCGGACGTTCGCGTCGACGTCGGGGTCGGGAGACGAGGGCGAAGGCGCCGAAGGCGACGCGAGTGAAGCCGCCGCGAGCGAAAGCGTGACGGAGGAGAAAACGATGACCACGGAGAGCGCTGAGGATGGTGGGTGGGTGTTCGGGATAAAAAACCAGCGAAGACCGACCAGGAGGGATAAAGGGTCGTACGATGGATTCTTGACGGAGATGGATTCGTATCCCACGCGTCACGACGTTCGGGACGTGTACAACGCTCGAGAGTGGGTGGAGGCGAGTCTGGAAGAGAGCTGCGCGCGAGCGGAGGAACTCATCGATAAGATGATGCGTGGTGTGAGAGAGGGCGAAGAGTTGGCGGCGAAGTACGCCGATGTGTTCCCGAAGACGCTCGGTGAAGAAGTCGATCCGGAAGCGGTGTTGACGTGGACGAGCGAATTCATCATGGAGCCGGGAGACGAGCAGGAGCACCCGCTCAACTGGAAGGTTTCGATGGAAGTGAACCTGAGCGAGTTACAGCGCGTCACTGGTTTAAGCGATGAGGCTATCGAGTACATCAAGCTGTTGGTGGACAAGAGGTACAACGCGAAGCAAGACGTATTGCGGATTGTGTGCCGAAGAAACGCCAATCGCGAGCACAACAGACAGTGGTGCTTAAAGGTGCTGTACGATTTAATTCAAGAAGGCAATAGAGAGTACCCTAGCGACTCTTATCAGTTTACTGGGAATTTAGGAGGCGACAACGCGGGCGAGGCGTAAACTCACTTTTATTAATATCATCGGAGCGCCGATTTTAGAAAATAATTCTTGGTTTGTTTTATTGACACCGTACACTTGTTCGCGATCTACCCGACCAGCGAATGAATGAATGGAAGCGTTTACTTCTTCGATTCATCCGCATACTTGCCCTTCATGACCCCGTACAAGCCCGCACCGACGATGGCGATGGCGGAACCGACCAGCGTTTGCGTGGAAATCTTGTTTCCGAATGCGAGAATGCTGAAACCGATGACGAAGATGCGCTTACCAACGTTACCGACGGCGTGAGTCACCGGAGCAACCTTGCCGAGCGCTTGGTAGGCGACTTGGTTGTACATGTGGTAGTAGAAACCAACAGAGGCGAGCGCCATGAGGAATTCCGTTTTACCCTTGACGGCGATGGCTTTGCTGATGCCCGCCGAGAGCGTCGCGCCTTCAAAGTAGACGGCGAACGGCAAGCAGAAGAGCAAGGCGACGATGGTGACCCAGTTGTACAGGTTAAGCGGAGACATCTTGCTCATGAGCTTCTTGCTGAAGATGGCGCGCGCAGAGAACGCGATGTTGGAGCTCATGGCCGTCAAGAAGCCCAACCACGTGAAGGAAAGCTCGGTGGCGCTCGCGATGGCGACGCCGGCGATGACGGGAAGCAAGGACAAGTACACCGGAAGCGGGTACACGGTACCTGCGACCAAGTACGAGCCAATGGACGTGAACACCGGTTCGAGCGTCTTAACGGTGTGCGTGAACGACACCGCCACCGCCGCGAACGAGACATTTGTCAAGCAGTGCCCGAACGCGTGCAAAAACGCCGGCAACGACAGCGCCTTCAAAAACTCCTTGTCGGGTTGTTCGTACTCGACCAACTTGGTACCCCAGAAGAACGCCATGATGAACAACCCGACGATCAAGTGCACGCAAGACACGAACCACGGGTACGGGAAGTAGTTGTAGATCGTCTTGTTGATGATGTTAAACTGCACGTTTAAAAAGTACCACGCCGCGAAGTAAAACACGGTTTCGAGCTGCGGGTACTTTTCCTTGATCTCCGCCAGCGGTCCACTGTTCGCTCGAACGACGCGCGATTCGATCCGTCAGTCTTAGTCTTCGTCTCGCGTCCACCTCCCGTCGCCACCTTCCATCGCGTCGAAACACCCGATCGTTCCGGCGCGCGCGCGCGACCGCCCCCTGGAAAAACCTAACGCAGGCCCCGTCATCGCGCGGTCGAGGGCGATCCTGGACACCCGATTCTCGACCCCCCCCCGCGTCCCACGCGCGCGCGTTCGCGCGTCCGCGCGCGCCGCGCGCGCCGTTTCGCGCGCGACGCCTCCGTCGCCCCCCCCGTTCGCGCTCGAATCCACCGTCCCGTCCCGCCCTCGCCGCGCGCGCGCGTCAATTCAAACCATCCGACGCGACGAAAGCGGTTGCCGTCGCGCCATCGCCTCCGCGCGCCTCGCGCCTCGCGCGCGCGCTCGTTCGACGCACCTCGCGCTCGCGGCGGTCGTGATAATATCCCCACGTTTTTTCCCATCGCGCGTCGCGCGCGTCGCGCGTCGCGCGAGCGTCGCCGACGTCGCGAGCGCGACGCGCGAAACCTCGCGCGCGCGCGTCGCGCGCGGCGTCGCGAGCGCGCGCGGCGTCGCGCGCGGCGCGCGGCGCGTCGCCGGGCGCGCCGCGATCGCGGGGCGCGTCGTCGCGACGGTCGCCACGGTCGCCGCGGTCATCATCGCGCGCGTGTCGTCGAGCGGTCGCGCGCGGCGTCGTCTGCCGCGCAATGCGACGCGCGAGGGTCGTTGCGCGTCGCGGGCGCGCGCGAAAAGCGCGCGCGAACTGTTTGCCCATGGCGGCGCTTTTTTTTCGTTCCGTGTTTACGCGCAGTCTCGTTTTTCGTACCGGTCGCGACCGGATGGATGAGTGGATGGCGACGCGCGACGGTTGGCGACGCGCGACGGATGGCGACGCGCGTTCGCTCGATGCCGACGACGACGACGACGACCGCGCGGACGCCGTCGACGACGTCGTTCGTCGTCGCGCGGCGTCTGAGGGCGCGACGACACCGGGGACGGGTTCGCGCGACGGCGGCGACGAAGGATGACGACGACGACGACGACGACGACGACGACGACGCGACGGCGACGGCGCGCAAGCGTCGGTACGTCAACGTGACGGGATTCCCGTTCCCGCTCACGCCGGTGCTGCGAAGGAAGACGACGATGGAGACGATCGTTCCGGGACGGGTGTGGGCGCTGGAGCAAGAGCAAGGGATCGGATTCGGGCTGGGGGTGACGACGAACGTGCGGATGACGGTGGTGAGAATGCGCGACGGCGCGCTGTGGGTGCACGACCCGATCGCGCCGACGGAGGAGTGCGTGGAATTGTTGGCGAAGATCGGGGGAGAGGTGAAGTATTGCTGCTTGTCGACGACGCAGTACGAACATAAAATATTCGCGCCGGCGTTCACGCGCGCGTTTCCAAAGTGCGAGCTGTGGATCGCGCCGGGGCAGTTTTCGTTTCCTCTGCCGCTGCCGAACGCGTTTTTGGGATTGTTTCCGAAAGGTACGCTCGGTGACTCGCGTAATCCGCCGCCGTGGAGCGATGAGATCGAAAGCGAGCTTTTGTATCTACCGCCGTTGTTTTGGCACAATTACACGTACTGCGAGTGCGCGTTTTATCATAAAGATACGTCGTCGCTTTTAGTCACCGACGCTGCGGTGTACGTGGGAGAGAACGCGCCAGGAATCATCCCAGAGGATGACTTGGAGAGTCTGGGGAGCGACGACTGCTTCACCATTCGTTTGCTGAAACTGGGGAATTATCGCGGCGGACGAAACATCGCGGCGCCTCAAATTCCGGCGAGTCAGCGCGAAGCGCGCGTGTCGAACGGATGGATGCGCATGGCGCTGTTTTCGTTGTTCATCGCCCCGGACGCGAAGAATATCTTAAACCCCGAACGGAGCTTTCGCGGCATGGCGGGGAAATTCGTCGTGTCCCCGATCGTATTCAACGTCGTGTTTCAATTTTACCGCGAGGAAGTCGCGGCGTGGGCCGAAAAAGTCAGTCGCTGGAACGCAGAGCGCGTGATCGCCTCGCACTTCCCCGTTCCGGAGTCCGCCAGCAGTGCTGACTTTTTGCGAGCCTTTGATTTCGCAAAGTCACCGGACGCGATTCCTGCGGAATACGTCGATGCGGAAAACGACCTCGCGTCCTTGAATCTCGTCGTTCGCATCTTGGCCGCCATCAACGCGGTGCCGCGCATAGAATGAAGAATATTTGTAAATTACACAATAGAGCATAGGTAGCATCATTTACTCCCAGGACTCGTCGTCATCGTCTTCAGCCGCGGTGGTCGTGAGTGCGCCGTGATTTTTGTTCCATTCTTCATGGAATTCAACGTCTGCTCTCGTCACAGAAGGGCGCACTTGCTTAGCGGCGCGGCGAATGTCGGCCAATACGATGGGTCTGAGAGTACTTGGCGAGAGCGGACCTTGAACGTCCTTTGTCTTTTGAAACGTCTCACGAACGGGCGCTCTCGCGGCTTCTTGGATGAGATGTTTCATGTCAGATCCCGAGTAGCCGTCAGTTTTCTCGCAAATTAAATCCAAGTCGGCATCGGTGAGGTTGTGCGCGACGCCTTTGCCAGAGCTGAGCGTACGAAGAACCATGTCCCGCCTCGCGGCGGCGCACGGAAGAGGGATGTACAGCTGCTTAGGCATGCGCCGTCGAGCGCCATCATCGAGCTCTTGCGGCCTATTCGTCGCTCCGATGAGCAACAATCTGTCGTTCTCACCGCCGCCTAAACCGTCCATTTGTACTAAAAATTCCGTCTTCATGCGACGCGAGCTCTCGTGCTCGCCGTCCGATTTACGAGCGGAGAGCAATGAATCGATCTCGTCCACGAAAATCACGGCGGGAGATAGGTGACGAGCGACGGCGAAGAGCGCACGAACCATTTTTTCGCCTTCACCAATCCACTTACTCGTCAAACTCGAGGCAGAGATCGAGAAGAACGTCGCGCCGCACTGACTCGCAACGGCGCGACCGATCAAAGTCTTACCAGTACCGGGCGGACCAAAGAGGAGCAAGCCTTTTGGCACAGCACGTGCGCCTACGAACAATTCTGGATTCATCATCGGCCACACCGCGAGCTCTTGTACCGCCGCTTTCGGGTGCTCCAAGCCCGCGATGCTGTCCCAATCCACGCTCTCGTGCTTGTCCAAAATCTCGCTCACCACTCGTTCGATGATTTCTCTATCAATCTTAAGGATATCCTCCGCGATCGCTTCGCCGTTAGGGGATAGCTTTTGCATCACGGCTTCACTGAAAGGCTGCGCGTCGTCTTCGTTGCTCCCATTCTGATTCGGCTTCACTCGCTGCCCATTCCCGTTCCCGCCGCCGCACGGAGGCACAAAGCCGCCCCGCCCGTACGTTCGAGTCGTTCCATTCGCTTCCCTCGCCGCGCGATACTGTGCTGTCGCCGGAGGTAAGCCTTTCGCCGCGTGCTCTAAATCCAATCTCTCTCCAGCGCTCATGAATCGCGTCGGTGGCTTATTCGCCGCGTCGCCCTCTCCTTCTCCCGACCACCTCGACGCCGGCTCGCCACCCTTTCTATTTCTCTTATTTTTCGGACTCTTTCTCGGACTCGTCTTTCTGTCCTTAAGTCCCGGTCGTTCGAACTGTTTCTGTCGCTTCGGCGCGCCGCCGCCGATCCCGATCCCCCCATCGCGCGCCGCCGGCGCCGGCGCCGCTCGCCGCGGTTCCAAGTATCGATTTAAATCCGCGTCGCCCAAAATTTCCATCTCGTCGTCGTCCTCCAACGTCACGATCGGCGGTGGCGGCACCCCCCAAGCGCTCGTCGTCTTATTCGCCAGCATCGCATCGACCGCCTCGTAATTCGGCCGCTTGACGACTGTCTCATCCTTCCCTCCCGTCGTCATCGTCGCCGTTCCCCTCGTCACCCGTTCCTCTCGCGCCGAATCCGACCCCTCATCGCTCGATTTCATCTCCGCCCCGTCCTTCGTTTCGACCTCACCCTGCCGCGCGTGCATCTCCCGTCGCACGTCTTCCATCTGCGCCGTGATTTTCGCCAGAACGGGCGCGATCATCTTCGCATCCGCGCTCGACGCCCGCATCGATGGTTGCAACAGCTCGCGCTGGGAGATTAACAATTCGAGCGCCTTGGTGTGGTTTCCGTCGCGTCGCGCGTCCGCGATGTCCTTGCGCATGGCGCCTAAACGCGCTAAGATCGCGGCGCCGTCGCCCATGGCGCGTCGGCGCGACGCGACGCGGCTCAAAGTGACGACAGCGCGGGCGCGGTGCTCGGTTTGGTTGTTTGAAATCGACGCGCGGCGGAGAGAATCGCGATGGATATTACGAAGTGAAGACGCTCGACGAGCGCGATCGCGCGAGCGCGATCACTCGGCGTACGTGCGAGCGTCGTCGGCGGCGTCGTCTCGGACGTCGAGGGAGAGCTTGGACGTCGCCGATTCGAAGACGTCGCACGGGCGACACAGCGTGCCGATGGCTCCGTCGACTATGAGGGTGCGATCGAGATCGATAAAGTGGAGGTAAACCGCGGTGAGGTGCTTCACGGCGTGGTCTATGTCGTCAGCGCCGCAGACTTCGCGGATGGAGTGCATGGAAAGCTGCGCGGCGCCGACGTCCACGGTGCGAATGCCGGTTCGGGTGGAGAAAATCGGCCCAATGGTGGAACCGCAACCGGTGTCGCTTCGCACGACGAACTCTTGCACGGGAACGCCCGCGCGCTCGCCAATCTCGCGGAACATGAATGCCGTCACGGCATCGGTGGCGTAACGCTGGTTGGCGTTGTGCTTGATGACTAAGCCGCCGTGCATTTTCGGCGCGTGCGCCGGTTCGTGTCGATCGGCGTAGTTTGGGTGCAAGGCGTGCGCCATGTCGGAGCTGACGCAAAACGACGCGCGGCGCGTGCGCTCGTCCAAGCCTTCCACGCTTCCTCGGCTCAGCGCAGCTGCGATGCGTTTGATCGCGTCCGTGGTCATCGCGCCCGCGGCGCCGCTCGAAGACTCGCTTCCGACTTCTTCGTGGTCAAAGTGCATAATCATGCGCACGCCTCGCGCGTCCGCCAACGCCTCATCCGTCGAGGCGTTCATCAGCGCGTGCAACGATGTGTAACAACTCGCCAGGTTATCCAAACGGCCGCTGTAAATGAACTCATTCTGCGCCCCACCGATCGCGCTCGGTTGCGTGTCGCACAGCTGTAGATCGAAATCGACGATGTCGCCCGGCGCGCACCCGAGTTCCTTGGCGAGCAACGTCAGCAGCAGCGGGTGATGCCGTTCGCTCGACCCCTTACCGTCGCTCGCCGTCGTTTTCTCCCCACCCTCGTCGTCGTCTTTCGCTTCGGCCTTCGCGCGCGTCGCCAAAATCGGCGCCATGTGCTGCTGAAAGTTCACCTTCATCCCCTCGCTGTTGACGTTTCGATCCAAGTGAATCGCCAGCGTCGGAATCCGACACACCGCCCGATCTATCCGCACCAATCGATGCAAAATCTCCCCCGTGTGCGACGATTTCACCACCACCCGTCCCGCGATCCCTAAATCGCGATCGAACCACGTGTGCCACAGCCCGCCGCCGTACGGCTGCACGCGCACGCGCACCTCGTCGCCCCCCTCCACGCGCGTGTTCGGCTTCAGCTTCGGACACGGCGAGTCCGTGTGCGCGCCGACGATCACGAACCCATCTCCCGGTTCGTATCCACCCCCCACCGCGAACGCCACCACCGCCGACGCGTTCCGCGTGTAAAAGTACTTCCCCCCGCGCGCCAACGACCACGTCGCGCGCTCGTCGAGCTCGACGAATCCTCGCCGCGCGAGCGCCTCGCACGTCGCGCGCGTCGCGTGGTACGCCGTCCACGCGTCGTTGAGATAATCCACGAGCCCGCGCGCGTGCGTTCGCGCCATCTCGGTCGGCATCGTCGACGCCGACGACGCGCGCGCGACGATGCCGACCGACGACCGACGACCGGCGCCGCGCGCGACGATCGATCGATCGATCGATCGTCGTTCGCGGGGAAACTCGATCGACGTCGCGAGGTTCGACGCGCGCGCGCGATCGGCGCCGATCGATCGATCGATCGATCGATCGTCGATGGATGCGAAACCCCAAGCGCATCGGGAGTGCGCGACGCGCGCGCCATGGACGACGTGCCCGCGAGCTTTCCGCGCGGCGAGGTGCGGACGACGCGACGCGAACGCGACGACGCGACGCGACGGCGACGCGGCGACGCGCGACGGCGACGCGCGACGACGCGCGACGACGAGGAAACCGATCGAGCGCGGGTTCGGCGGCTCGCGCGCGACGGCGAGGGGGAGGGCGGCGCGCGCGGGCGACGCGATGCGAGCGACGCGAGCGGAGACTGACGACACGGACGATTCGCGGCGCAGGATGGATTCGTGGATTGGGACAAGGTGGACGTCGAGAGCGTGGAGCTGCCCGCGGATGAAATCAAACGCGCCGGGTTGGATCAACCGGTGAAGGTGGAGTTGGAGGAAGCGAAGGAAGATACCGGGTTCGCGAGCGTGATCGTCGTGGATAATTTGCCGCAGATTCCCGAGGCGAAGTTTGGCAAGCTGTTGAACGTGCTGACGAAGATTTTTACCCAAATTGGTGAAATCCGAGAGGGAGGGATGTTGATGCCGCAAGACGAGTCGACGAAGACGTCTCTCGGATACGCGTTTGTGGAGTTTGCGAACGAGCAACAGGCGCAGAGCGCGGTGGAACAAACGGATGGGTATAAATTGGATAAGACGCACATCTTCAAGGTTTGCAAGTTTGATGACTTTGAAAAGTACCAAAAGGTGCCGGATGAGTACGTCGCGCCGCCGCCGAAGCCGTTCGCGCCGCGCGAGAACACTCAAGCGTGGATGATGGATCAGCGTGGGCGCGATCAATTCGTGTGCCGATTCGGCGATGAGACGCAAATCTTTTGGAACGATCCCCAGACGAAGAAGGGCGAGGATGTGTACACGCGTACGCACTGGACGGAGTCGTATGTGCAGTGGTCGCCCAAGGGGAGTTTCTTGGCGACGGTGCACAGACAAGGCGTTGCACTGTGGGGTGGTGATTCGTTCGGACGTATCGCTAAGTACGGTCACAATGGCGTTCAATTCATTGAATTCTCTCCATGCGAGCGATTCCTCGCCACTGGGTCCACGCACGATCCGACCACGGCGGACGGAGTGACATCCGTCCTCGTCAACTTTTTCGACACGCGCTCGGGCGCCAAGTTGCGTACTTTCATGGGACCTATTAGTGATTTCATAGCCCAAGGCCAACAAGGTTTGACGTGGCCGGTGTTCAAGTGGTCGGGGCAGAGTAGCGATGAGAGCGGATGCTTCTTTGCCAAGATGGGCACAGGCATGATTTCCGTGTACGCCGCCCCGGAAATGACGCTGGTGGATAAGAAGTCCATCAAAGTCGACGGCGTGGTTGATTTCTGCTGGTCCCCGACGGATCCTATCTTGGCCACGTTCCAACCCGAACAAGGTCTCGGTAACCAACCGGCGCGCCTTTCTTTGATTTCTCTGCCGAGTAAGAAAGAAGTTCGTTCGAAAAACTTGTTATGCACCGGTAGCATCGTCGGCGTCAACATGTACTGGCAAGCGAGCGGTGATTACTTTGGGGCTAAGGTTTTACGGACGACCAAGTCAGGGAAGACGACGTATAGTGGTTTCGAGTTGTTCCGCTTGCGCGAACCAAACTGCCCAATGGAAGTTGTTGAACTCGCCAACAAGGCTGAGAAGATTGTCGCGTTTGCGTGGGAGCCGAAGGGCCATCGCTTTGCCGTCATTCACGGCGACGGTGCGCGTCCGGATGTCTCTTTCTACAGCATGAAGGATAAGCAAGGTAACAACAACTGCACGTTGATTGGTACCGTCAAGAATAAGACGGCCAACCATTTGTTCTGGAGTCCGAATGGGCGCGTCGTCATCTTGGCGGGTCTGAAGACGATGAACGGTCAGTTTGAGTTCTTCGACGTAGAAACCATGGAAACCATGGCGAGCGTCGAGCACTTTATGGCAACTGATGTCGAGTGGGATCCCACCGGTCGTTTTGTCACTACGGCGGTGACGAGCGTGCACCAAATGGAGAATGGATACCACATGTGGACGTTCAACGGCAAGCTGCTGTACAAGTACGGCAAGGATCGTTTCTTCCAGTTTTTGTGGCGTCCTCGCGCAAAGTCCTTGCTCACGGCAGAACAAGAGGCCGATATCGAGAAGAACATCAAGAAGTACAGCAAGAGGTTCGAAGAGATCGACGAGAAGATCAGAAACGAGGCGGATTCCAACGTCGCGAGCGAGAAGAGAGCGACGGCGGAGAAGTGGAAGAAGTGGGTCGAGTCCAAGAAGGCTGTTCGGGACACCCCGATCTACAAGCAAGCGCTCGACGAGTTGCTTGGCGATCAAGCCAAGGCAAAGTTGGACTTTGTCGAGACCACCGTCATCGAGGAAGAGATTTTATCCATCGTCGAAGAACCGCTTTAGTAGAGACTACGAGTTGCTTTGTCAATATCGACACCGAATTTATCATCAAAACGCCGCGCACGCGTCGTTCTCAAGACAGGAATGAATTCATCACTACAACACCTTAGATTTCATCGCCGCGACGGCACGGTGCACCAGCCATCGTCGTCTGGCTCGTTTTTCAAACGTCGCGCCGACGTGTCCAGCGCGTCGTCGCCGCTCGGGTGAACGTTAAAAGCCCCACCCAACTGCTCGGCGAGCCCATCGGCGTCGACGGCGTCCATTTCATCATCTCCTTCATCATCACTCGAGCTCGCTCCGGTGTCCATGTCCCCACCACCGTTCATCGACCATCGCTTGTCTTCTTCGATTTGTCTGCTTCGCTCGATCGACTCGCGCGGGAGCGGCTTCGATTCAATCTGCGCAACCATATCGTACCTTCCCTCCGCACACTGCTCGTACATCATCCACAGCGCCTTCGCCACCTCACCCGGCGACCCATCCTCGCACGTGACGTTAAAATCATCCCCTAATATCTCAATCAACAAATCCTCCAACTCGAGCGCGTCCTTGCTCTTGCGCGACGCGAACCACTCCGCGATCTCCTCTTCCGCCTCCCGCGCCTTCCGTTCGCTCTCCGTCCCCCCCCACGCGTTCACCACCGCCAGCTGCATCGCCGTCCACCGATCGAACACCGCTTTCACCCCCCTCCGAAACGTCGGCGCGTGCTCGCTCGCCATCTTCGTCCCGCCCGGCCGTCCCATGAGCATCGCCCTCGCCTCCGCCGCGCTCCTCGGCGTCGCTCGCGCCTCCGCCGCGCCTCCCACCGCGCGTCCCGAGCGCAGTCGCATCTCATCCTGCCTCGCGCGCGATCGCTCGCGTCGTCAGTCACCGTCGGGTCGTCGTCGTCGTCGCCGCCGCCGCCGCCGCCGCCGCGTCTTCATTCGCGTCTTCGTTCGCGTCGCCTCGCGCGCGCGCACCGTCGCCGCGCTCGACGCGCCGCTTCGAAGCTCCATCGCGCGTCGGCGCGTCGCGCGCCGTCGTCCGCCGTCGGTCGGCGCGCGCGTCGCGCCGTCGCGCCGTCGTTTTCAACGACGATTCCATCGATCGCGCGCGACGCCGGCGAACCTCGAACCGTCGATCGACGCCGCGCGAACGAACCTCGCGTCCGAGGTTCGAGCGCGCGCGTTTTGGATAAAATCATCCGACGCCGCGCGAAGAACGACGCGCGCTCGAGAGACGGCGACGCGCGACGCGCGAGCGAGGCGACCGAGCGGGAAACGACGCGAGCGGGAGCGATGCGCGCGACGGCGGGCGCGCTGGGCGGCGCGCGCGCGCGGTGCGAGCGCGCGATCGGCGCGCGATCGGTGACGAAGACGAGAAGCGCGCGACGGGGGGGGCGCGCGATTCGCGCGGCGAGCGCGGCGGAGCTGGCGAGCGAGGAGAATAAGGACGTCAAGGTGCTCGTCGTGGGGGCGACGGGGTACATCGGGAAGTACGTGACGCGGGAGTTGTGCGCGCGCGGGTACGACGTCACGGCGTTTACGCGGGAAAAGAGCGGCATCGGCGGAAAGACGAACGCGACGGACGCGAAGGCGTTGTTCCCGGACGCGAAGGTGAAGTTCGGCGACGTTGGAAGCAAGGAGTCGATCGAGACGAAGGCGTTCGATGAGGGCGCGTACGACGTGGTGGTGTCGTGCCTGGCGAGCCGCACGGGCGGCGTGAAGGACTCGTGGGATATCGATTATCGCGCGACGAAGAACGTGTTGGACGTGGCGCGCGAGCGCGGGAGCAAGCACTTCGTTTTGTTGAGCGCGATTTGCGTGCAAAAGCCGACGCTGACGTTCCAAAAGGCGAAGCTTAAGTTTGAGGCTGAGTTGCAAGCGGCGGGGGATATTTCGTACACCATTGTGCGCCCGACGGCGTTTTTCAAGTCTCTCGCGGGGCAAGTCGAAGTGGTGCAAAAGGGCGGCCCATACGTCATGTTCGGCGATGGACAATTGGCTTCGTGTAAGCCGATCTCCGAGAGCGATTTGGCCAAGTTTATGGCGGATTCTATTCGCGAGCCGGAGATGTTGAACAAGGTGCTCCCCATCGGCGGCCCGGGCGAGGCGATGTCGGCGCTTCAGCAAGGCACTATGCTTTTTGAACTCCTCGAAATGGAACCAAAGTTCATCAAAGTGCCGATTGAAGTGATGGACGTCGTTATCAAGGTTCTCGATGTCTTCGCTGGCTTCTTTAGCAACATGAAGGATGCGGCCGAGTTCGGCAAGATTGGTCGATACTACGCCGCCGAATCGATGTTAGTGATGAACGATGATGGTAAGTACGACGCCGCCGCGACGCCGAGCTATGGCTCGGACACACTTAAGGAATTCTTCGATAAGGTGAGCAAGGAAGGTCTCGCGGGCCAAGAGCTCGGCGACCAGGCCGTTTTCAAGTAAACGCTGTTTACTCGCGAAGAATTTCATTTATTTTAATGCAACGTGCGCTTTCTTTCTATTTTCCATCGTATCATCTAAGGCTACCCTACTTTTTCGCCGCCAGCGGTCCTAGAATGTTCAACGCTCGCTCTAACGCCTCCACCGCGGTGTTCACGTCGTCGAAACCCAACGCGCTTACCGCATTCTTTGCGTGTCGCTGCGCGTCGGCGATGCTTCCAACGTCGATCTTCGGCGGTGTGACCCCAGGCGGCGCTCGACCGCCTCGAACCACCGGCGTTTTGCTCGTAGCCTTCGATGGGGCGCCCGTGTTTACACCAGCTGGTGGTCCACTGGCCACGTGTGGCGGTGGAGGTGGCGGCGGCGGCGGTTGATGCCTCGGCGCCGGCGGCAATTCCACCTCTGGCTCCGCCGACGACGCCTCCGCCTCGACGCCTATCTCGCTTCGCTCTTCGCCCTCATCATCTGCTGGCGGTGCGGTCGCATTTCGACCCTCTCTACACGCTTTCGTTATCTCCGCCGCACGCCACTCCGCGTACCGCTGCTTGTTCTCTATATCTGCGTCCAATTTCCCGTCGGCGTCAAACTGTCGCAAAACGTTGAAGAAGATTGATGACGCGTAAAACATTTTTGCCGTGTTCATCCCTCGCGAGCCACCCCGATCGGCCCGATCGGCCTTTACGAATATTTGCAAAGCGAACGACTCGCACTCCAGCTCATCGTGTTCCTCGTTCAGTTCGTCTTTCATCTTCGCCTTGGCGCGCTCGAGCCGTTCCATGGCGTCCGACAGCGCCTCGTTAACCTCCGCCGAGCGATAATCGAGTTTCAGCCCCTCGCGCACGGCATGCATGCGGCAGTAATACGCAATTTTCGGTTTCGCCGCGTCCAACTCCTGCGCACGCTTCAGAATCGGCGCGATGAGCTTCAACTGTTTGACGAAGCGAATCTCTCGACGTGGTCAGTCGCGAACTTTGACACGACGATTCCGCGCGTTGCGGGACGTAAACGCGCGATGACGCGTTCGAGATCATGGTGTCATGTGCGTTATAGGTCGGAACGCGGTCACGCACCTGGTCAGCCATGGATACGCGTCGAGAACGCGAGTCGCGTTGTGAAGGTGCCTCTCGAGTCGAACGCGTGGAGCGCGGAACGGATCATTCGAGCCGAAGCTTCGTGCGCGCTAGTACTACTGTAGGACTAAATCACCGCTTGCGTAAGCGATGGACTATGTGTGCTATGGACGCATCGTCGGTGGCGTTCGAAGCGAGAGCTTCGCTCGTGGCGCATTTGCAAATACGCCGATATTCATCCTTCGTGACGTCTCCGGCGGCGTAGAGCGGACGCAAGACGGCTTTGACGCGATCGGCGATGGCGAATTTGAGTGATTTATCCGGTGATGATGCGGCGGGCAGTGGCCGAGAGGTGTGAGAGTTCGACGGTGCGGCCCGTTGCGGAACGGGCGTCGCTCGCGCCGTCTCCTCGCGCGGTTTCCACGCCGTAGCCGACATGCTCCAACCGGGAGGCTCGCTTCGAATGGATGGACGTTTGAGTTTCGGTGCACTGGTGCTAGCGACTGCGGTTGATGCTTTGTCCGATGTTGACGCCCGCTTCTTTTTCTTGTCGTCTGCGTGCATCGCCTTTTCAAGAACGTCCCACGCTTCGTCCACGACGTCCTTCGGTCCGTCTTCATCCGTGTTCGATCCTACCCGACGCGGTGCCGACGGCACCGACGAGCGAGGCGACGAAGGTGTGTTTTGTATCCGCGTCCAGCCCGGAAACTCGACTTCCCCGCTTTGTAACATTTCCCAGGCTTCTCTCAGTACGTGAACTCTCGAAATCTGCTCAACTCGAGCGTCGTCGCCGCCGCCCGAGCGACTGCGCATCACCGATCGCTCGCCGCCGCCCCCGCGTCGACGTATTTCCCCACGTTGACGCGCTCTCACCGCGCGACGCGCGCGATCCGCCCTGCGCTCTCTCGTCCGCACGGCTTCGACGCCGCCATCCGACCGTAACAAAATGTCCCGAGCGCGCGACTCCGCCTCGGCTCGTCGTCGGCGTCGACTCGACCCACCATCGCGCGCTCCCGCGAACTCTCCCTCCATTCCTCGGCATAGTTCGCAAAACCATCTTCCACGCGGCACGGACTCGAGTCCGACGCAAAACGTGTGCGCCCCGATGTCGCACGCGTCGCACAGCAACAGCGACGCCTCGTCGTCGCCGCGTCGGCACACGTCGCAAAAGTACCGCTCCGCCTCGTCCTCCGATTCTTCCTCCGCCTCGTCCGGGCGTTCGTCGCCTTGATTCGTCTCTCGAAACTCCATCACCGGCCCCGCGCGCGCGCTCGTCGACGCGTCCTCGGGCGTCATCTTTGTGAACCTTTCCTTGCACAGGGGACATTTCGTCTCAATCGAAGCCCAGCGCACGATGCACGGGACGCAGAAGAGATGACAGCACGAGTCTAACCTCCCTCTTTGCTCGGGGATGGCCAAACAGACAGCGCACACGTCGGCAGCGGGCAGCGCGGGTGCCGGCGTCATCTCGACGCCGGCGAGCGGGACGGAGAGTGCGGCGCGACGAAACAGTTACACTATCGGTACTCTACGCGTGACGAAACGAATCGATCGCGGGTTGCGTGCGTAAGGCATAAACGTGACCACTTTCGGCCCAGCCCGCGAGGACGTCGCCGCGGCCGCACGCGGTCTTGCAGGAGTGCAATCCCATCCAACGCGTGTCGGCTCGAAAGGAAAATCCGCCGTCGGATTTTTGCGTTCGCCAACTGCCACACATGCACTCGTAATCTAACCCGGCCACGTACGCAAATCCTGGGCTCGATGTGCTGAGTTCGAGCTGGGTGATGTCGAACTTGGCGGCGTTTCTCCAGCGTTCCATGGCGCCCCATTTGCGGATGTCGAGGACGTGCACGACGCGCTCCGCTCCGCCACACGCGATGACGGATTCCAATCCCGGCGTTCGAGACGTCGACACCGCGTACAGCGGCTTATTATACCCTACTGATATTCTATTTGCGCACCCGCCCCTTTCGGCGATTCGATCGTCGTACACCGCGAGCTGATGTCCCTCAGCGACGACGAAGACGTTGCCTCCGTTCCCAACCGCGGTGAGCTCTATATCGTACGGCGCTAATAACGTGCGAATCCGTCGCACGCGTCGATCAACGTCGTACAAATCCACCACACGCTGTGAACTCTTTGCGACGTATATCTTACCGTCTTCGCCTCCTCCCGTGACGGCGCCGCACCATCCGCCGACGCCCTCGACGTCGTTCGCGCCCACCGCCGCGAGCCGCGAGCCGTCGCCGAATTTCCCTCCCCCGCCCACATCGCGCGTCATCACGTCCACGACACCGAAATTATCCACCATCAACAGTTTTCCCGCGTCCTCGCTCAACGAAATCGATTGAATCTCCCGTTTTGTCGACGACGATTCCAGCCGTCGCCGTCGCGCCGCCGTCTCGCTCACCGCCGTCGGTCTCAGCGCGTTTTCCTTACCTCTATCGACGTTCGAGTCGCTCAAGTTGATCTCACACGCGAGAACATCGCATCCCGAAGCTATGATCACGTCGTACGTCTCTTCATCGCTCGCGCGCGCGTTGTACACGCACGCTCTCGACGCGTGATGTTCACCAGGGCTCGGGTGACTCGGTGACGGAAAAACGACGCGCGCGTGCGCGAACGCGCGAACTTCTAACGCTGATGGACCGTGCGCTATGGATTTGGGTAAGTTAGCGGGCGCCATGCCGCGAGGGCGCGCGCGAGGCGACGCGCGAAGGTGTGCGGCGCCGCGCGCAGGCTCGGGACAGCGGGACGACGCGCTTCGGTGAGAAGAAGAATTTACACTATTTATTAGAACTTCCAAATCGCGCTTGCCCACGTGAGACCGGCGCCGAACCCCGCGAAGGCGATAATGTCGTCCTCCTTGATCGCGCCGCTCTCGACGGCTTCGCACAAGGCGATCGGAACGGAGCCTGCAGAGGTGTTGCCGTACTCGGCGATGTTACTAACTACCTTGTCTTCGCTCAAACCAAACCTTTGCGCCGCGCTGTCTATGATACGCTGGTTGGCTTGGTGCAAGACTAACTTATCGATGTCCTCGGCGGTCATGCTGGCCGCCGCGAGCGACTTGTTCACCGTCATCGGCACCGTGCGCACGGCGAATTTGAAGACGTCTTGACCGCTCATGGAGATGTTGCAAAACGCCGCCGTTTTCGACGCACCATCGCTCATCGGCTTACCGTTATCACCAATATACTGTGCTACCAGATGATGATTTTGGCTTCCGTCTGAGTGCATGTCGAACCCTTTTAACGAACAATTCGCCGCATCCGTTGCCGTTAACACCGCCGCTCCGGCGCCGTCGCCGAAGAGAATGCACGTCCCTCGATCGCGCCAATCCACGTATCGGCTCAACACATCGCCTCCGATCACCAGTACATTCTTATAGCCCCCCGCTCGAATAAATTGCGCGCCATTCACCAACCCAATAACGAATCCACTGCACGCCGCCGTCAAATCAAACGCCAACGCATTTTTTGCCCCGATCGCCGCCTGAATCGTGCACGCGCTTCCGAATATATCATCCGGGCTCGACGTGGCCAAAATGATCAAATCCAAATCCTCAGCTTTCACATTCGCTCTTTCAAGCGCTTGTTTCGCCGCGTGCGCCCCCAGGCTCGTCAGCGTTTCATCCCCCGTAATCACGTGTCGCTTGCGAATGCCCGTGCGCGTCGCAATCCACTCGTCGTTCGTCTCCACGAGTTCGCTCAGATCGTCGTTCGTCAGGAATTTCTCCGGTATCGCCTTACCGACGCCCGAGATCTTCGCCCCCGCGACGTCGAACGCGCGCGCCACGCACAGACCGCGCGGCGTTCGTTTCGCCGCGTTCGCTTTCGTCGTTTCGCTTCGACCTCGCGGCGCGCGCGACCGCGACGGCGCGCGCGCGACGGCGGACGCGAGAGACAGCATGACGCGACGTACGCTCGCGCAGGTACGTGCGCGCGGTCACGCGAACGCCTTGACGCCGACGGACGCCCAGACGCCGACGGACGCGCGCGTCCAAGACTGCCGATCGACCACTGGACCAAGGTTATCCAAAAGCTGTACACGCGAAGGCTTTGACGCGGGACGCGAGAGGCGAGCGGGACGAGACCGCGAGGCGAGACCGCGAAAACGCAGAGATATCTGAGATGCGCTAGGAATGACTAGGCTAAAATGACTATCGCGATGAATGCGTGCCGAGTTCAGGAGCGAGACGCGCGACGCGCCTTGTCGACGGCGTATTCGGCGACGCGGAGCGCGTCCTTGGCTTGGATGTTTTTGGGATCTACGCTGAGCGTGCGCTCGAACGCGAGGACGGCGTCGGTGAATCGTTTTAAGGCGTGCAACGCGAGACCGCGGCGGAAGTGGGCCTTGACGTAGTCGGGTTTCACCGAAAGAGCGGCGTCGGCGTCGGCGAGGGCTTTATCGTGCTCGCCGAGCTTTAAAAAGCACTGCGCGCGGTTGCACAGAGCCACGACGTGCGATGCGTCGAGGTCTAGGGCTTCGGTGTAGTGCAACACGGCTTG
>Ga0181607_10001453_pt1 | contig 21205 bp, 18 predicted proteins | sample 041ome_9_FD_132420 | JGI IMG/M metagenome (GOLD analysis project Ga0181607, IMG submission 132420) | Coastal salt marsh microbial communities from the Groves Creek Marsh, Skidaway Island, Georgia - 041413US metaG (megahit assembly) | ecosystem: Environmental > Aquatic > Marine > Intertidal zone...
ACGCCAATGTTTGGTGGCTATAAGACCGTGCGCTTGTCGTGTCCTGACCAAGATGGTTTTGAAATCGCGGTGCGCACCCAGCTTGATAAAGCGCTGGATGAGATTAGACCGGCGCTGCCTGGAGCGCTGGCAACATATGTGCCGGAAAAAGAACCATCACAGCTCGTTATAGTAACGCGCAGCATCCAACGCGGCGCGGTTATCAGTGCCGATGATGTGGCCCTCGTCACCCGCACCGGTAATGTGGGCATGTCATATTATAGTGATGTTGATGATGTGATTGGCCGTAAAGCAAAGCGCGCTATCAGCATAAATCAAACCATACGCAGCCGGCATTTGGAACTTGATTGGACTATCAAAAAAGACCAAGACGTCAGTATTGAGACAACAATTGGACCAGTGACGGTGGTAAGCGCCGGAACAGCACTCGCAAATGCCCAAATGGGCGAGCTTGTGAAGGTTAAAAATACCTCAAGTGATCTTGTGGTAGAAGGCATCGTGATGTCTGAAAAAAAAATTCGTATTAGAGCTAAATAATTTGAACATTATGTCGTTATGGCAAACATTGGAGGTCAAATAAAATGGTTGAAGTAATCAAAAACACCATTAGCCGTATGGAGCCAAGAAAGGCGAACAACAACAATGCGGTGCCAAAAGAGGCTGTAAAGTCTACATCTTCTGCCCCAAATGCAGACAGTGTAGAGCTGAAATCAATCGATAATATGTCTGTCATCAAAGAGATGGCAGCGGCAGCACCGATTGATCAAGGCAATGTTAATCGGATCAAAGATGCCATTAAACGTGGCGAATATCCGATCAATATTGACCTTATTTCGGAAGCTTTACTTGAGGCTTATAGGGAGATGAAGAGCTAGTAAAAGGCATTTGCCATGTCTGATACAGCTCTTATTGATGAGATTTTGCAGCGTGTTGAGCAGATGCTCGACGCGCTTGATGCGCGTGGGCAATCTCCAGAAGCCTTCAAACAAGAATGTGAGGCCTTGCAAGCCTATCTCGATCGTCAGGCGGCCACGCTGGCGTCTGACTTACCGCGGCCTGCCGATATGCCGCAACGCCTGAACGCAATTGTGCAACAGCTTGCCGCTTTACAAAAGCGCGCCGAGTCAAAAGCCGCTATTCCTGCTGATTTGCAAAAATATATTGCCGAGCAGAATGATTAAGACGCATACTGGCGTTATTAATGTCAAAAAGTTTAATGCCGTTTTGACGGCAGTCGTGTGAACAATGATAGATTTTGTCAGCTTGTCCCAAAACCCGGTGCTCATAGCAGTTGTTACATTTGTCCTATTGTTGGTAATTGTGGCCGGATTTGTTTTGAGAGCGATAATGGTGGGGCAGCGCCGAAGTCTTGCGCGCTTAAATGACATTGCAGCAACCACATCGCTTCTTAGTGATAGCCTTGTTAGGGTCAGCCTGAATTTGGAAAGCGTAGCCGGAAGACTAAATAATCTGGAAGCACAATATATAGAATTTTCAGATAATTATGAGCAAAGCAAAGTTGAGCTGGCGCGACTGGCGCAAAATATAGGTGGTGAAAGCCAACTGACCAAGGCAATTGATTTGGCGCGTAGCGGCGCTGGGGCTGCCGAAATTACGCTGGCTACTGGCATTGCCGAAGATGAAGCGCAAGCTATCGTCAAATTTCATGGGTCACCAAAACGCTAACAACTCTGTTCTGATCTGCGACCGATAATTGCCGTTACATAGCTACATTGTGAAGACAGATTTTGTGCAAGACATAACAATATAGCGTTTGCCGCGTTTCAACGTGACTTCACCGCTGTCGCGGTCAATCGTCAGTTTGCCGTCATCCAGCTTTAGCGCAACTGACGATGCGCTTGAGGCGGTGATTTCGGCTGTTTTCTCATTGCCATAGCCAATAATCGTCGCGTCATCACCAACGCCTGTATCATTAAGAATGATCGCAGCGATGCCAAATGAGCCGCTGTTGCATTGGTATTTTTCATGACGAAACCGTTCGGTTGGGCATGCTGTTAGGCTGCCCGCACAAAGGCACAAAACCGCGATTTGCCATAGGTGCTGCGCCCGCATCAGGGGGCGTCTTTGTCTACTGGTTTGGCGGTGTCGTCCTCGCTGTCTGCCGGCGCATCAATGGTAGCGTCACCATCGGTGGCTGTATCGGCGGGCAGGTCGATTACACTGACAGTCTCATTGCCGGCATCTTCACTGACATCCTCGCTGGTAGCGTTTCTGTCAACATCAGGGGCTGCGCCAGCCTCGTCAAAATCGGTTTCAATAGGGTCAATTATATTGCCGTCTTCATCGAGCCGAACCGCTTTGCCAGACCTAATCAGTTTTTCGGCATCATGCGCGTGCGCATCAATAATAGTGCCGGCAAGGAAGCGCACACCATTAACCTCACCCGGTTCGGTCATCTGAATGCGTGACCAATCGTCAGTCTCCAAGTCTGTGGCTGTTTCAGCCGCTGAGGCATCATCAGGATTTGGTAAATTAAGGCCCATTTGGACCGTATCAATCTGTGGAATAGATGTCAGCGACGGGTCCCGATTGAACTCTTGTAAATTCGAAACTCGGTTTCGCAATATATAAATACGTGCTGCCAAAATGCCGAGTCGGCGTAATTCGTCAGTTTCGTTGGCCAATGCCATCCTCATAAGATCATGCATCTCATCCAGCGGCTCACCGATGAATTTTTCGATTAATGCATTGCGGACACGAATGGTCTCTGGCGCCAAGGAAATTGATGATCCCGGACCAGCGCCGTCACGAAGAGATGCTTTGCTCATTTTTTCGCCTCTTGTTCATTTTGGCATCCTATTTGCAAAATTTACACCAAATCGCCCATCGGTGGTTACTAAATTATAAAGTCATTAATAACGGATTTCTGTTTAAAATGAATAAGATTGGCTCATATTTGAACTTTCATGCGCAGGCGTTGGCTCTACGGTCACGCCGTAACGAAGTGCTTGCGTCAAATATTGCTAATGCCGCAACGCCTAACTTTAAGGCGCGCGATTTAGATTTTGATGCGGAAATAAAACATCATATTGGCATGGGGCCGCTGCAAACAACCGATGATCAGCATCTGCCAGCAGCGGTAAATCCTGTGCGTGATCGTATGCTCTATCGTGATCCGATCAACCCATCAATGGATGGCAATACAGTTGAAATGGCTGTTGAACAGATGGAATTTTCCGAAAACGTTATGCGCTATCAGACAACCCTGACGTTTTTGAATAAACGTATCAACGGGCTAATGTCGGCGATCAGAGGCGAATAATGAATGAGATAAGAAACATCTTTGATATTTCCGGGCGCGCCATGGCCTCGCAGCTTGTTCGGTTGAATACGGTGGCAAGCAACCTTGCCAATGCCGGCACAATTACCGGCACCAAAGAAGCGGCGTTTCGGTCATTAAAGCCAGTGTTTGAAACAAAATTCGCAGATGCATTTGAAAGCAACGGGGTGTCTACAGTTGATGTGGTTGGGATTCAGCAGGTGAACCGCGACCCGGAACGTGCCCATATGCCAGACCATCCCGAAGCTGATGCTGATGGTTATGTTTACCGCGCCGCAGTGGATGAAAATGAAGAAATGATCGAAATGGTGGAAGCAAGCCGCCAGTACCAGAATAACGTTGAGGTTGTCTCAACACTGCGCGCCTTGATGATGCGCACCATTAATATGGGTAAATAGGGCTTAAGCCAGGAGACCTAAACTATGAGTACAATTGATAGCAGCAAATCCCTAACAACGATTTTGGATAAGCTTGGCATTCAAAAGCCAGCCGAAAAAGCCGGCGCGTCTGACAAGCTCGGGCAGGCAGATTTTTTGAAGCTGATGACAACACAGCTGCAAAATCAAGATCCGTTTGCGCCAATGGAGAATGCTGAATTTATTGCCCAGATGGCACAATTCTCGACGGTCACTGGCATTACCGAGATCAGCGAATCCTTGAAAGGCATGTCTGGTCAATTATCTGAGTTTCGCATCGCAACCGCGGCCAACATGCTTGGTCATTCGGTTTTGGTGCCGGGAAGCACAGCCTATCCTGACAGCGATGGTAGTGTTTCGGGAGCTATCGATATTCCGGCGGCATCTGGCAGCACCAATATTGTTTACCGGTCAGAAGCTGGTGAAATTCTGCACACCCAAGAGCTTGGGGCGCAGTCGGCTGGCTTGGTGGGCTTTAGCTGGCAGGATATTCCGCAAGAAGTACTTGCCCAAAATGCGTCTATCAAAGTCGAGGCCTATGCTGACACCGGCACAGGTTTGAAATCAGTTGGTGCATCGGTTTATAGCGAGGTTCTGGCGGCCTCTACCGGCGGTGCCACAGCTGATGTTGTTTATGATGTGCGCGGCTATGGCGACGTTAAAGCAAGCGACGTGGTGCGCTTTAAGAATTAGTCACGGGTTTTAAAAATTTTTTACGCGAAAAATAGCGCCTAGCAGGAGTTTAATCGAATGTCATTTTATACCGCACTGACTGGTTTGAACGGGTCACAGGCTGATATCTCAGCAACGTCAAACAACATTGCAAACGTCGGCACAACAGGCTTTAAGCGAAGCCGCGCTGAATTTGGTGATATTTTCGCGACCTCACCATTGCAGAATGCATCATCTTCAATTGGTTCTGGTACGATTTTGAAGGGGATTAAACAGCAGTTTACCCAGGGTAACATTTCATCATCTTTGAACGCACTTGATTTGGCGATTTCTGGTCAGGGGTTCTTTACCCTAAAACCATCTTTGACCTCAGCTCAAAAAGTCTATACCCGAAACGGTTCGCTAAACGTGAATAATGACCGTTATGTTGTTGACTCAGCTGGCCAGTATCTGCTGGTGTATCCGGTGAACGATGATGGTTCGGTGACCGCCAAAGACCTTGATAGTGCGCTGCCGCTGCAATTGCCGGTGACATCTGGCGATCCGCAGGCAACAAGTAACATTTCGCTTGGTGTGAACGTTCCGGCGGCGGCTGATGTGGTGCCGGACCGCGCCGAATTTGCCGATGGCTATTCATTTGACCCGGGCGATCCCAATACATTTACCAATTCAACCTCTATCACCATCTTTGATGATTTGGGTAACCCAACGATTGCGACAATGTATTTTATCAAAACGCAGTCTGCATCAGCAACTGATCCGACTAACAAATATGATACACGTTTGGTGATTAACGATACCGTTATTGACCCAGATCTGGTGCCATCAGTCGATGATGCTGGCAATCAGATTTTTATTGACCGGTTTGGCATGCAAACTACCGAAGTGCCGGATGATAACTACTTTTTGGAAGGCAAAGGGTCGGCGCTCTATAAAAAGGATGATTTGCAAACACTTGTTGACTCGCAGCCAGCAAAACTAACCGGTGAAGCAACAGAATTTGACTTTGGTGAGGAAGGTGACCGTCTGGTAGAGATTGTGACCGACCCCATTCAATTTAATGCCACAAGAGAAAGTGGTGACGCTGATAGCCGGGTGTATTGGGGTAAGAACTTTCTTACCGTCAATGTTGATAATGGTGACCAGCCAGTGAATATCAACCTGCGGCCGGGCAAATATAATGCGACCCAACTGGCTGCCGAAGTTGAAAGAGCGATTAACGCAGCCTATGGCGATGATAGCAAAATTCAGGTTGTGCAGAATGTTGACGATACGCTCAGCATTAACTTGTTTAAACTAAATGCAGATGGGTCGTCGACTGGTCTGGCGACCGCGATATCTGTTGATCTATTGTCTGATAGCTATGTTTCAACGGTTGAGGGTATTACCCTAACCGGTGCCTCGCCGGACTTTACCCGGGAACAATTTCTGGCGCACACGCAAGCAAAAATTAACTCAGCTTTGAACGATTATGCTGTTGATGCCTCTACCGACGCTGTTGATGGTGCCAGTTCTTTGGGTGTGGCCAATCAATTATTTGCACGGTCTGTTGGCACCAAAATGAACGGAATTTTGACCGAAACGAAGATCGTAAATTTAAGCCACGCAACATCAACGTCCGATACCCCAACCGCGCTCACAACCAGCGCCACCGAGCGCTTTATGGTGTATTCTTATCAGGGCAATCGGCCGAATTTGAGTGTCTATGATAACAAAACACGAGTTGACACCTCGGGTGGTACAACGGTGTCGTTTGATGCAACCCAAAATACCATGACCATTAATTTTGGTAGCGCGCCAAGCAATATTTCTAACAATGAAAAAATTCGGATTGCTGGCGATTTTGAGACAGCAGATGCGACCGCCGCATCTTACGTCAACGGCCGTGAATTTACTGTTAGTAATGTCAACGGAAACAGCATTACCATTAACACGACCGGATTATCGTTTCCTGATGATAGCTTTACGCTAACTGAAACTGATATCTATGTGATGAGCGATGAGTCAGAGTCTGTTGAGGCATTTTTTGAAGGCGCCAACAATGTGTATGAAGGCGCTGCGGTAAACTTCAGCAGTGAGAAGATTGTCATTCGTGAAATCGGTGATGAAAACAAACATGCCTATACCAACTCCGACATCGCTGCTTTAGCTGGTTTTAATGGCATTTTTGAAGTGTCGAGTGCACAATTTAATATTTCACAGACTGTCTCAGGGTCATCATTAGACTCGCTTGATATTCTGGGTCTGGTTCAAAGTGACGGCACAACGACAGATCTTTCTACCACAACCGATTGGGTGGATGAAAAAGCCCCGGCTATCAAAGTGAATTATAATGAAAACACCCAGAAACTTGAATTTACTGTAGACAGAACGGTTTTGGGTACTGGCACCGAGAGTAACTTTAACTCATTTTCAATTTTTGGGGCTTCAACAGCAGAATCCACCAACAATCTCGGTATCCCTACACAAGATGATGCCACAACTGTTCTCATTCGTGGTGGCGAGGTGTTGAGCACCGAACCATTTGTTGCCGATGGCGAAGAAATGCAGCTAAACGATAAACGTTATGGCGTCACGGTTGGCTATAACAGTGACACCCAGACTTTCACCTTTGCCAGCGGTACCACCGGTGAATTAATTGAGGCGAACGGCGCTTTGGGGGTTGAGTCGCAGCAAAAAGCATCTGGTATTGAGGTTGGTCGCTATTCTTTGTCAGAAGTGGATGGCTCAATCATTGATGCCACCGATCATTTCAGTGGCGACAACCACCTTATGGCGGTCGGCTCGTCTAAAACAGATGCTATTGCCACGGCAGGTACTGGCTTGGCGTCGACGGCGGCTGTTTCGATTGGTGATGCTGCTAACGAAGATTTGACAAGCGTCTTCCGTATGTCGAACACCAATGGTGAAAATATTTTTAACGTCTCGGTCAATGGCATCAGCGGTGTGATTGAAATTCCGACAGGTTTTTACGTGGGGTCTACCCTAGCTGAAGCCCTACAAAGCCGTATTAACCAAATTCAAGATGCGGTCACCGGTGATACCGTCGGCGGCGTAACCGTTAAATATGACTCTAGCAGCAATAATTTCACCTTCAAAACTGGCACCACCGGCAACAGCTCTACAATTAAAGTGAAAGGCGCGGCGCGCTTTGGCTTGGATGATGTTGCCTTGGGTGTGGGAACGGTGCCGCAAATTTATAACCTTGTGCAGGCTACCAATGCCGACGGGGTGGGGCTATATGTTGATGCCACCGGCAATGTGGTGACAACACCGCCAGCAAATCTGGTTGCGGGTTACTATCCTTTGTATATTGATGAAGGCGAATTAACTTTTGATAATGGTGGTCGCATCATCAGCCCGAAAAACCTTGTGCATTATGAGCGTCAGGAAGAAGGGTTTTCGATTGCGCTGGATATTGACTTTGGTCAGTCAACGCAGTTTGCGCAGCCCTTTTCGGTGCTAAATGTTGAACAGGATGGTTTTACATCAGGCCGGCTTGATGGTTTGGAAATTGATGCCTCTGGTACCATTCGCGCGAACTACACAAATGGTCAGAACAACCCGCTTGGTAAAATCGTTTTGGCGAACTTTAACAACCAGAACGGTTTGAAACAGATTGGTAACGCCACATATGTTGAAACCGCGGTGTCTGGTGCGGCGCAGGTCGGCGAGGCTGGTGCCGAAGGTTATGGTAATATTCTGTCAGGTTCTTTGGAACGGTCTAACGTTGATATTACTGAAGAACTGGTCAATCTGATTACCGCCCAGCGGAACTTCCAAGCATCGGCCAAAGCGATTGAAACCACCACAACCTTAACCACCACAATCATTAATATCAGATAATCAAGTGACTAAGGGCATCTAGCGGACTAGCGAGCAATGGATAAATTAATTCACACAGCCTTAAATTCCATGCATTCAGCGCGGCTGAAGCAGTCTACAAGTGCGCAAAATTTGTCCAACGCACAGGTTACTGGTTATCGTGGTGATGAGATTGGTGGGCGGTTTGGCTCGATTTATCTGGAATCTGACAATCAGTTGCAAACCCGGGTTTTTACCAAGAAAAGTGACCCGGGCCTGTTTTCAACCAAGCAAGGTGAACTGCGCGAGACCGGCCAACAAACCGATGTGGCTATTTCTGGTCCGGGTTATTTTATGATCGAGAACCAAGCCGGTGAATTGGGCATGTCACGGCGTGGTGATTTAGCAATGGCACTTGATGGTAGTTTGCTCAACGGCGCCGGTGAAAAAATACTCGATACCAGCCTTAACCCAATTAATGTGCCGCCATTTCGGAAAATTTTCATTGCTGAAAATGGTCAGATTTATATTCAACCTATGGGCGCCGAGCCTGGGGTGCGTCAGCTGGTTAATCAGGTCGCCACATCATCTGGTGACGGGCTTGATTTGATTAAGGACACAGACGGTGTGATTCGGCCATCGGGTGGGTTTAAGCGGGAAGCCTTCAACCCAGACCAAAATGTCAAGCTGACCCAGGGTTATTTGGAAACAAGTAACGTCAGCGTGTTTGATGAGCTGATCAACAATGTTGATATCCAGAAACAATACCAGTTGAACGTGAAATTGATTTCGCTGGCGAAGGAAATTGATGAAGCCGGGTCGAGCTTATTAAAACTGCCGAACGGCTAATCCAACATTTGGCATAGTTATTGCTGAGTATAAGCTCCAAGTTTGAGGTAAGGAGCTCTCAGTAAGATGTCTACATTTGCCATGCATGTCGCCAAGACCGGGTTAAATTCACAACAAATCAAAATGCAGGTTATTGCCAACAACCTTGCTAACGTGAATACCACTGGCTTTAAGGCTGACCGTGCGAATTTTGAGTCGCTACTATATCAAATTTTACGCGGTGCCGGCGAGAACACTTCAGAAAATACCAGCCTTACCTCAGGCCTCTCGGTTGGTACTGGTACACGTCTGTTAAACACCAGCAAGCTTCATACACAAGGCAGTCTGATTAACACCGGCAACTCGCTTGATATCTCAATTGAAGGCGATGGGTTTTTTCAGATCCTTATGCCTGATGGCCGCGTTGGCTATACACGCAGTGGCGCATTTTCCAGAAATGCCGAAGGCACTGTTGTAACCGCAAGTGGCTATCCGTTGCAGCCTGAAATGACCATCCCCCCAGAGGCGCTGTCTGTCAATATTGCGTCTGACGGCATCGTCACTGTGCAAATGCCGGGCGCCGTTGATGCGCAGGAAGTCGGACAAATTACCTTGGCAGATTTTCCGAACCGTCAGGGTTTGCAGCCAAACGGTGAGAGCATGCTTATGGAAACACCAGCAAGCGGTGCGCCAATTGTTGCGGTGCCGTTTGCCGAAGGTATGGGCCGTACTGTTCAGGGCGCACTTGAAAGTTCAAATGTCAATGTCGTGCAAGAATTGGTCGATATGATTGAGACACAGCGCGCTTATGAAGTGAGTTCTAAAACCATCACATCGGTTGATGAAATGATGCGCTACCTCGCTCAAAACATCTAACAGTTGGTAAGAGTAGGGGTAATAAACTGATGGCATCTTATGCTTCAAAATTGATTGCAGTGGTGGCGCTAACCTATGGTTTTGGCGGTTGCTCCACCTATGTTGCACAGCTAGAGGGTCAGGCTTTTGAACCTGTTGACCCGCCCCTTAACCTTGCTGAAGCATTGCCCGCAAACGGCGCGATATTCCAAAGCGGACAAAGCGGTCTATTCGCGACCGATCAACGCGCCCGCCGGGTTGGCGATATTTTGACGATCAGCATTGCCGAGAGTTATAACTCCACTAAAAGCCAGTCCGCCTCATCTTCTAAGGATGATACATTTGGCGTGACACTCCCTACCGGCCTGCCAAATATTTTGACAGGTGGTTTTGACAATAATGCGTCTGCTGGTTTGACGGCGGGAACATCACGGTCCTTTGCAGGTGCTGGTGATGCTTCGCAGTCTAACAGCTTTGATGGTTTGTTGTCGGTGACGGTCGTGCGGGTGTTCGCCAATGGCAATATGGAAGTTGCCGGTCAAAAAGAAATTACCCTTAACCAAGGCAATGAATATGTGCGTCTGCGCGGCGTTGTGCGGCCTGAAGATATCTCCGCAACAAATGTGGTGTCATCCGCGCGCCTTGCCGATGCGCAAATTCGCTATACCGGCTCAGGGCATCTTGCCGATACCGCAAAGCCCGGATGGCTTAGTAATTTGATGCGCGTCATCTCACCATTCTAATAGGTGATGTCAGGACATGAAAATGATGAACAGCTTTAAAATTGGTGTTTTTATGTTGCTAGCCAGCCTCGCGGCTATGACGGCTGCGCATGCAGATCGGTTGAAAGATCTAACATCAATCGCCGGGGTCAGATCAAACCAGCTGGTGGGCTATGGTCTTGTTGTTGGCTTAGCCGGTACTGGTGATGGCAATGCCACGCTGACACAGCAGGCGATGCAATCGATGATCAGCCAGTTTGGTGTGGTCACAGATGCTGCCAACATCAATGGCAAAAACGCCGCTTCGGTGATTGTCACTGCTGAATTGCCGGCATTTATAAAGCCCGGCCAAAAGCTGGATATTGTTGTGTCTACTGCGGGTCAGGCAAAATCATTACGTGGTGGCACCTTGCTGATGACGCCGCTGTTGGGTGCCGATGGCGAGACCTATGCGGTGGCACAGGGTAATTTGATGGTTGGTGGCCTCGGTGTTGCTGGTGGTGATGGGTCATCATTGACTGTCAATATTCCGACTGTTGGCCGTATCCCGGGCGGTGCCAGCGTTGAACGCATGATCGAAACGCCGTTTTTGACGGATGAAAATATTTTGCTGAATTTGCATCAGGGTGATTTTAGCACCACAACACGTGTCAGCGAGGCGATCAATGATGTGTTTGGGGCGGGCGTTGCCGTGCCACTTGACTCAACATCAGTAAAAGTACGTGCGCCGATGGACCCGGCGCAAAAAGTGTCTTTTGTCAGCCTTCTTGAAAATATCGAGGTTGAACCAAGTCGGCCGCGTGCCAAGGTGGTGGTTAATGCCCGCACCGGCACGATTGTTATTGGCGGCGATGTCAGGGTATCGCCAGCAGCAGTGACGCATGGGTCCTTGACCGTCAGGGTACAGGAAGATGTGCAAGTTACCCAAACCCAGACCGCAGCCATTGCCGATGGCGTCGCGGCCATTGCCGATGGCGCCGCAATTGCCAACCCTGATACGACAATCACAGCAAATGAGGAAATTGCACGCGCCTTTGTTTTTGATCCGGGCGTTGAATTATCATCGATTGTCGATGCCTTGAACGCGGTTGGCGGCAGCCCGTCTGACCTAGTGGCAATTTTAGAAGCGCTGCGTGAAGCCGGGTCTTTACGCGCCGAACTCATCATTATTTAAGAAGGGTATTAGCGATGAATAATTTAGCATCAATCAGCCCTGAAATGACGGCTAGTCTTTTTCAAAAGCATGAAAAGCCAGGTGATTTGCATGCCGCCGCAGAACAATTTGAGGCGCTGTTCATTCAACAACTCTTGAAACAAGCCCGCGCCGCCAAATTGGCGGACGATATTTTGGGCACCGAAGCTGGCGATACCTATACAGAAATGCTTGACCAAGAGCGCGCCAAGCAGCTGTCGCAAACTATGAACCTTGGCATTGCCGAGGCGCTGGTCCAGCAATTTGGTGGCCGCACTGATGATAAGTCTGGTGGGTAGGGAAGCATAGTCCGATGACCAGTCTATTCGATGTTGGGAAAAGCGCCATTCAAGCCTACCGTCAATCTTTGGCGGTAACCGGCCAGAATATCGCCAATCTGAACACAGATGGTTATATGCGCCGTGAGGCGCAGCTGCAAGAAGTGACCGCCAGCCAAGGCGGCATCACTAGCATTGCCAATCAGGCCGGTCTAGGGGTACGGGTCGCCGACATTAAGCGGTCTTTTGATGCGTTTCTGACTGATAGCAAACTATCCGCCAACGCAAATTTTGAACGCATGGACAGCTATGTAAAGCAGCTTGAAAAAGTTGAAAGCGCTTTGCTGCCGGCAGACGCTGACCTTGGCACGCAGATCGGTAATTTCTTCCGTGCGCTCAGCGATGTTTCGGCGGCCCCAAGTGATCTGGCACCGCGGACTGTGGCATTGGAGCAGGGGCGCAGTCTGGCATCAGCGTTTAATGCAACATTTATGCAGCTTGACCAGTTTAAGGCGGCAACCATCGCGCAGATGCAGGATGCGATGGACGGCATTAATTTGCTGAGCAAAGAACTGACTTCGGTAAATGATCGAATTTTGTCATCCGGGCAAAGTGGAAAATCGCCAAATTCATTTCTCGATTTACGTGATAGCTTAATCCAAGATATTTCGGCTCTGGCTGATGTATCGGTTAGCTATACCGATCGCGGCGTTGCCAATTTGACATTGGGCGCATCCGGCGTTGGGCCAAGCCTTGTTGAAGGCAACACCAGAACCCAGCTTGGGTTTTTTGAACGTTATGACCGCATTGGCGGGCTGCAAATTGTTTTGAATCCATTATCGTCAAAAACCCCGACAAGCCAATTGTCAGCTGGTATGATCGCGGGGTTGAGCGAGGCCTATGCCACAATTGACTCAGTGATCACCCAGATCAATCAATTGGCGGTTCAGATCACGACAGATTTAAATGAACAGCATCATCGCGGCGTCACCATGGATGGTTTGCGCGGTCTTGATATGTTTTCGTCGGTTACTGTTATCGCTGAAAAAAATCCGTCTAATCCGGTTGAGGTTGAAGCTGAAATCACCATTAATGATCCGACTATCCTGCCAAAAACCGCAATGACTGCGACGTATAACCAAGCGCAAGGTGTTTGGGAATTAACGGGCCCGGATGTGGCTGAACCAATTGTTGGCAAGTCGGTTCTGGCGGCATCGGGGTTCGACATTCGGCTAACTGGTCCGGCCGTGAATGGCAATAGCTTTACGATTGTTCCTGGTGAAAATGCTGCAGCTAATATGAAATTTTTATTGGCGCGCCCGCAGGATTTTGCGGCCGCTAGCCCGGATCTTGTGACAGCCGCCAATACAAATACCAGTGATGCAACCCTTGATGTGACACGCATTACCCCTGCCGTCTATCCTGAAAAAAAATCTATTGCCGAGACCTTATCCAACTCGCTGACACCGGTTGAGGCAAAAGATTTTATCCATGATGGCTTTGTCGCAACTATTCCAGCGGGCACCAAATCAGTTGATCTAGGGTCATTTGCCAAACAGGCCTCTGCCAAATTTCAATTATCAAATTTGGCACTGCAAAATGTCACGCAATTGAGCTTTGCGCGTACCGGTTCTGCCGATGATGGCCCGCATAGTTTTGATATTTCATATGCGTCTGCCTATCCGAATGACGCCTCAGGCAATTACTGGCAGGATGGCGCCGAGATCGCCAAGCTTTTGAATAGTGGCTTGCTGCGTAGCGCTAGCGATGAATCACTGTCCGATTTGGGGATGATTGCCAGCGGCCATGGTGGCAGCTTGACCATTACCTCGGCGGAAGGCGATTTTGAGACAACAGGTTCAGGAATTCCGTCTATTGCCACAGGTGTTGGGGTTAATACGGCGGCTGTATCGGCGGCGGTGGATGCGTCAGATTTGCAGGTGTTTACACGTGAGGGACGGCATCTTGCCGGTGTCGCTTTTACAGATACGCAAATTACCGAATTTATGACAACGGCAAACGGGTTTGATGACGAGTCAGTTTATAACGCCAAATATCTGAACAATACTGAAAATGCCTACCGTGACATCAATATGGATGTCAGCTTTTCCGGCGGGATGTATGCGTTAGACATTGGCAGCAATGGCGTCGCGCCGGTGTTATCGCAGAGCAGTTCAATTTTGCCAGCAAATGCAACTTCGGCTTATACCATGACGGTTGATTTATCGCATGGCGCGTCTCATGATATTTCGATTGGCAGCGGCGCGTCAGCGGCGTCTGCGGCGACGGCTATCAATAGCATTTTGCAAAATAGTGGGGTGCGGGCCGAGGCAAAAACGCGCGTTGAATTTTTTGATTTTCAAAATAGCGGTGTGGTGACATTTGATCTTGAAGCCGCTAATCGAATTCCTCTGGAAATATCAGCCGATGTAACCCCCACAAATTTAAGCAATCTTGCGATCGCAATTAACAAAGTCACCACAGAAACTGGGGTTTCGGCGGTTGCTTCAGCCGATAACAGCCGCATCATTCTAATAAGTGATAGCGGTGAAGATATCGCCATCAGTAATCTTTCTAACGCCAGCCCGTTGTTTTTTGGGCGCATGGTCGATGATGATGGTGTCGCCCTGTCAACGCCGGTGGGCACAGTGGCTGCCTCTGGCGCCTTTAAAAATACCCTGAGCACAACCAATGCTGTGAGCGATGCGCTTGTTGCTGGGGCCAATGTGTCCACAAGTTCAGCCTCTGGTGCGGGTGCCGATCTTAGCCTCACCCGTGACACTTCAGGCATTTACAGCGTTGCGATTACCAGCGGTGGGGCCGGGTCTGTAAGCCCGTATGTGGTAGGCGATACATTTTCCATTGACGGCACGCTTGTGGGCGGCAGCAGCGCAACGCATGATGTGACCATTACGGTGACATCAATTGACGCCAATGGTGTCATAACCGGGGCGACCGCAAGCGGTTTTGCCCCTGGCCTGACACAGGCGCAAACAACGATTACCCCAACCACAACATCTGGCCTTGGCAGCGGGGCGTCTTTTGATATCACCATGGCGGACGGCGTGGCGACGGTGGCCGTCAATGCTGTTGGCAATGGCTACGATGTTAATGACACCATAACCATCCTCGGTTCGGCGCTTGGCGGCACTGATGGTGTCAATGATTTGACTTTAAGTGTGGCCGCACTCGCATCTGACAGCATGGTCAGTTTTGGGAGTACTGTTAGCGGCAACACCATTGATGCGGCGCGCTTTTCCGGCAGCATCTCAATGCTGTCATCAGATAGTTTTAGCATCACAACATCATCTGGCACGACCAATGCTGTGCAGGATGCGGCACTTGGCGGGTTCGCCAATGTGAAATCTAATGTGATAGGCGACACCAAACTGGTGACATTTGATGTCAATACAGCATTGGAAACCGGTGGGGCAGCGTTAGATGGGCTGCGGGCGATTGCGCCAAACGCCACTTATGGCATTACCGTTCCAACCAGCAGCAGCGAGGTCTCGTTTGCGGCAAATGTGAACGCAAATGAGTTATCTGTTATTTCTAGCGCTTCAGTAAACCAAGCCCTTATCAAAGAGCTTCGTGATCAGGCGCCACTGGCGTCTTTATCAGCTGGCACAACCGCCTCGGCTGCGCAAATTGTCAGTTACAGCTTTCAACGTACCGAAGCTGTGGTCCCGGCTGATGATAGCGTTACTGTGCAAATCAACGGCACGAGTGTTGCGGTTGATCTTACCGATATTGACGGTTTGGGAAATGCCGCAAGCACCGCTGCAGATGTGACAACAGCCATTGTGCGGGCGGTGAATAACGCCGCGCTTGGCATCACCGCCACAACCACCGCGTCAGCGCCAGATTATGGTGTCACCCTAACAGCCAATACGGCTGGTGAAGTCTTTACGGTAGAGGCTTTTAGTTTTAATGATTTGAACGAGATTGCCTCGCAGACACAGTTTAGTCTCCAAAGCGAAACCGCTGCGCGCAGCCTGCCGGCGGATGGTACCAGTGTGGCGATCAATTTTGGCAGTCAAGTGTATCAATTGAAAATGCAAAATGGCGAAGTCGTTGTTTCCGGCCCTGAAGCTGGGCGCGTCACAGCCTATTTTGATAGCGATAGCCGGCTACAAATTTTTGGTGGGGGGTCACTTTCGGGTGTGCCATTGACGCTGGCAAGTGATAACCAAATCTCTGGCAATAGCACAGGTGCGGCTAGTTTTGGGTTGGCAACAACAACAACGCGGCTTGCCGGACAGATTATTACACTTTCGTCTGGTATGGATGATTTAAGCCTTAATTTTGACGGCACCGATGTTTCAGTGTCCCTGAGTTTGGCAGGGGTGATCACAACTGACCCGTCTAGTGTGTCTGGATTGACGTTGCGCTGGGAAGCGGCAACCGCGACAACCGGGCGCTTGATCGCCGAATATGACAGTGCGCAAAACGCGCTTAGCGTGAATGGGCCAATTAATGCGCTTGGTTACAAAACGGCTGACCGTGAAGTTAGCCTGCAAGATAATGCCATTAAAGTGCAGTCAACCGATAACACATCATTTGCGGTTACTGCCACTGCCACAAGCATCGCTGGTACCCGTATCTTGCTGGATGATCTGCCTTATGAAGATTTGCTGGTGTTTGCAACTGGTGGTGGCGCGCGCAGCATTGCTGCTGAATATGCCTTGCCGGTCGCGGCGCAGGATATGACAACCTATGAAATACGCACCGTTGGCGACACCGGCAATATGGTGGAAATTTGGGATGCTGATACCGGTCATTCGATCGCCACACGTGTTGTCAGCGGTGACCGTCAAACCAATTATGGTGGGTTTGAATTCACCCTTCGTGGGCGTGCCGAAGACGGTGATAAATTCACCCTTCAGCAAGACGCGGCAGGCAGCAGTGACGGCCGCAATTTAGACCTGATCATCGCCATGCAAAATGGTGATAAAAATGGTTCTGGAAAATTAGGGTTCCAGGAGATGTTTGGCGCAATGATTGCAGAGGTAGGGTCGTCCGTGCGCTCGGGCAAGATTGCGGTTCAGGTGCAAGAAGAAAACTTAATGGCGGCAAAAGAGGCCGAAGCTGAGTTTTCGGGTGTTAATTTGGATACTGAAGCTGCGGCCCTTATTGAATTCCAGCAAGCCTATCAGGCGTCTGCCCGCATCTTGTCAACAGCGCGTGAATTATTTCAATCACTTATGGAAGTGGTTTAGGAGATAAATTATGCAAGTAAGTACCAAGCTACTTAACCAGCAACAGGTCGGCCAATTTGGCAAACTGAACGCAAATATTGCTGATATTCAAGAGCGCATTTCCACAGGCAAAAGCATTTTGCGCGCATCAGATGATCCGGTTGCCGCGGCAAACCTGTCGGTTGCGAAAGAACAAAGCTTGTTACTATCTCAATTCCAACGGAACATTGACGCGGCAGAAACCCGCCTAAATATGACTGATCAGACATTGCAGGAAAGTGTCAATGTTTTGGTGCGCTTAAGCGAGCTAAGCACGATGGCCCGTAATGGGGCGTTGAACTCTGAAGGGCATTTGGCGATTGCAACCGAGATGAAACAGCTTAAAGAAGTGCTGCTTGGCCTTGCCATTACGACTGATGCAAATGGTGTGGGTATATTTAGCGGCTATAATGGTATCAGCCGGCCGTTTGAAATGGCGGTTGATGGCAGTGTTAGCTATTTGGGGAACCGCGGCCAGAACCATTTGCAGATTTCAGAAAATATGACGGTCGCTACAAATATCGATGGTGGTTCGGCCTTTATGCGCGTCGACACAGATGGCGAACGCCGTAGCCTGTTTGATATTGTAGACAGCACAATTAACACGGTTGAGTCGGCATCTGCCATTGTGTCTAAAGCCGATGCAAGTTGGGGCGCAGATATTGCATTTGAGCTACCAAGCCGGATGGAAGAATGGTCCTTCTATCTTTCGGGCAGCAAAGGATCGGTCGATATTTCGGCGTCCATTAATGAGGGTGGTCTGCAAAGTTTGGTTGATGCGATCAATATTGCCTCCGCACAAACTGGTATTGAGGCAACGCTCAATGATGATGGGCGCACCATATCGCTTCTTGATGAGATGAATGGCAGCATTTCAATCAAAAATGTTCAGATTGAAGGCATGGGTTCTGCGGTTGATCAGATTGCCTCTTATATGAGTTTTACTGGCCGGGACGGTGATGGGCTGGCAACAACAAAGACCTTGAAATTGACTGATTCTGATCAGCTGATTTCTGCCAGTATTGGCAATCTACAAAGCGCGATTGATAATTTGTCGTTGCAGCGCGCCTATGTCGGGGGACAGCTGAGCAAGAGTGCAACACAAGCCGATGTCATTGGGGCACGTAAGCTGGCAGTTGATAAAGACGTATCGCGGCTTGGTGATGCTGATCTGGCTGAGCTTGTTACAAGCCTGCAAGCACAGCTCACCAATTTGAATGCCTCGCAAGCGGCATTTGCAAAAATTGGTCAGCAGAGCCTTTTTGATTATATAAGGTAAATAAACCGATTTAGATAAACCTGCTGGCTGCTGTCTGGCGGCCTCAAATCTGCCGATAGAATCCCTGTAAACCCCTATAAATTCCAAGACACAAGCGAGGCATTACGGCCTCGCTTTTTTATTGGGTTTTTTTAGGGTTTGCGAAAAATTGGCATAGTAATTGCTGGAACACGGGGAATGTCAAACTTTTGAGGCAATTGAAATGACTGAAACACACATACAGTTGATAGACGGTGGCGGCGGTGACGCTGCGGCTTTCGGGCAATTGGCTTCGGTTTCAATTGCACCTTGGATGTTTGATTTTGGGTCTAACATCACCATCAACAAAACTTGGCACGCGAATTGCAAGAAATCAGACGTGTCAAAAATTTTGGATTGGCTAGTAATATGAGTAAGATCAATACAAATATGGCGGGGGTAACCACCCTCTATCATCTTCGCAACAAAGAAGATGCGATGAATCAAGCGTTAGAACGCATTTCGTCGGGTTTGCGCATTAACAATGCTGTTGACGATGCCGCTGGGGCGTCACTTGTCAACCGTATGACATCGCAAATCAAGGGTCTTGAAGCGGCTATCCGAAATGCGGCTGATGCGGTGTCTTTAACGCAAACGGCTGAAGGCGCGCTTGATGAGGTTTCGTCGATCCTACACAGGATGCGCGAACTTGCGGTTCAGGCTGCCAACGGTGTTTACACAGGTCAAGACCGCCAGGCGATCCAAAACGAAGTTGGACAGCTGCAGCTTGAACTATCGCGGATTGCTGAAAACAGTACTTTTAACGCGGTGAAAATGTTGAATGGTGACTTTACAAATACCGCCTTCCAAATTGGATTCCAACCCGGTGACTCGGCCATATTGTCTATCGAGAACGTGGATCCAACAGGCCTTGGTGAATATTTGGTGTCGACCGACCAGCTGGTAAATTCAGGCTCGACCTTTTTCCCTGCAGGTTTTCCGTCGGTCGCTAGCAGCAAAGCAGATTTGACATCTAAAATTGCTGAAGGTGAAGACCTTACAATTTACGGCAATGTTGGCAACGCCACGATTGATGTGAATGGCGGTGCGACAGCTAAAGAAGTTGCCGCGGCAATCACTGCCCGAAAAGGCGAAACAGGGGTTTATGCCGATGCGCAAACCCGCATGAATGTCGAGTTTTCAGAAGTAGTGTCTGCCTCAACCGATACCGTTTCTTTTAACCTTTATGGCAAAAATGATACGGCCGTGTTGATTGCCGCCAATGTTCAATTTGGCGTAACCAATGGCAGCTCTGCCGATTTGTCTGAATTAGCGGCAGCCGTTAATGGCACGTCTGGCAAGACTGGCATTACCGCGTCGCTGAGCATCGACAAATCAACAATGACGTTGATTTCTGATGATGGCTACGATGTGGTTGTCGAAAATTACACACTTGTTGGCGGCACTGGTCCCTCTATGAAAGTCAGCGGTGCTGATGAGGATTATGCAAACCTAACTGATAGTTCGACAACTTTCTCAGATGCATCTACTGATTACTATGCACCAATTGAACTGACCGCTGGGACAAATCCTGATACGGTTGGGGTGTCTGGCACCATTAAATTTCACTCACCGTTCATTTTCTCAGTGAGCACAGGTAGCAATGGCACAGATCAAGCGCCCACACCAACAGCAACGGGTCAAATTACTGGCTTGACCGCTAGCACAACCACTTTGGTAGTGGTGCCCGATGCTGCTAGTAGCGTGACGGTTGTTGATGCCGGGTCTACTACAGGCTCTGGCATGACGGTTGAATTTAGAACAGATGCTAGCGGAAATCTTTTAACCCCTACCCGTATCTTGAATATGGGGTCAGGTTTCAGCTATGGTGATGTGATCACAATCCCTGATGGTATTTTGGGATCAGCCGGCAGCGCAACTACGTTGACCCTCACAACGCCGTCAGGAAAGACACCAGGTGCTGAAATCACCACGCCGGGCGGTATGTTCTCGGGCAACCCATCAGGCGCACAGCTCAGCTCTGTTTCATCGCTTGACGTGCTGAATGTGGCAAATTCATTAAAGATGCTGACCGCGGTTGATGGCGCTTTGGTGCGTATTGATCTGGAACGTTCTGACCTTGGCGCGACCATGTCACGGATGGAACATACCATCAATAACCTGTCAAACATTGTGGTGAACACTAAGGCCGCCCGTTCTCGGATTGCCGATGCTGATATTGCCGCTGAGTCGACTGAGCTAAGCAAGGCGCAGGTTCTGAACCAAGCCGCCCAAGCGATGTTGGCACAGGCCAATAAAGCCCAGCAGTCGATTTTGCAATTATTGAATTAACAATAATAAAAAGAACACTCTCCCTTAGAGTGCGTATGGCTATCCACCCACTTAAAATGCGGCTCTTCGGGGCCGTATTTTGTTTTTGGATGTTTTTTGTAGGCTGGTTGCATCTTGTTGTGAATGGCATGGGCATTGCAGTTTCATTGTGAGGCAAGCATTGCCAGATCAACCAGATGTCTGATGGCCGATTTTTGTAGGGAGGGGGCAGCATTTTTATGGAACAGTCCACTGACCCTAGCTGCCAAATTTTGCCGGCCGACAATGCCGCTTTTGCCAAACGTCATTTGGCAAATGGTGAAGCTGCTTTA
>Ga0181607_10001458_pt1 | contig 21161 bp, 16 predicted proteins | sample 041ome_9_FD_132420 | JGI IMG/M metagenome (GOLD analysis project Ga0181607, IMG submission 132420) | Coastal salt marsh microbial communities from the Groves Creek Marsh, Skidaway Island, Georgia - 041413US metaG (megahit assembly) | ecosystem: Environmental > Aquatic > Marine > Intertidal zone...
ATCGTCAGCATAGAGATCGGCCAGCGCGGGCACGTCTACGCTGTTATAGGCCGCCGTCCAGCGGTTGGCGAGTTCCTGCACCTGCGACTGATCTGCCGGGTCCTGCCCTGCGGCAGGCGTTGCAAGGGCGGTTGCGCCCAGAGCGAGCGAAGCGAAAAGCGTACGGAAAGTCATGACCATTCTCCTCCAGTGTTGGAGCAAGAATGGATCGCATCCGCGCGCCCGGCATTGACGCGGGTCAAACGCGCCGCGCCGCCCCGCGTCAGAAAGCGGCGGGGTTGTGCAGGCCCTTGGGGCTCTCGGTGAACACCGCGCAGCCAAGCTCGGTAATGCCGATGGAATGTTCGAACTGGGCGGACAGGCTCTTGTCGCGCGTCACCGCGGTCCACCCGTCATTCAGAAGCTTCACGTGGGCACGGCCGAGGTTGATCATCGGTTCGATGGTCATGAACATGCCGGCCTTCAGTTCGGGTCCGGTGCCGGCACGCGCGGCGTGGACCACTTCGGGCGCGTCGTGGAACAGGCGGCCAAGGCCATGGCCGCAAAACTCGCGCACCACGCCGTAGCGGTGCTTTTCGGCATGGGCCTGGATTGCCGCGCCGATATCGCCCAGCCGCGCACCGGGGCGCACCTGATCGATGCCGATCATCAGGCATTCGTAAGTCACATCAACCAGCCGCCGCGCCTTCAGCGGCACATCGCCGACAAGATACATGCGGCTGGTATCGCCGTGCCAGCCATCCAGCAGCGGGGTGACGTCGATATTTACGATATCGCCGGACTTGAGCACCTTCGGACCCGGAATGCCGTGGCACACCACGTGGTTGATCGAGGTGCAGCAGCTGTGGGTGAAGCCGCGATAGCCCAGCGTTGCCGGAACAGCGCCGCCATCCAGCATCATGTTGCGCACGAAGGTATCGAGTTCCTCCGTCGTGACGCCGGGGACGACCTTCTCGTACAGCGCATCGAGGATTTCGGCAGCGAGGCGGCCGGCCTTGCGCATGCCTTCAAAGCCTTCCGGCCCATGGATCTTGATAGTCCCGTCGCGATAGACGGACATGTCATCTGTTACGTGCTGATATTCGACCATGGTGAGCCATGTAGCGAATGACCGCCGGAAATGCGACTCTCCTTCAGTTGGCGAGGATCAGGTCGTCGCGATGTTCGTGCCTTGTGCACTGGTTCTGGAAATCGGCAGCCTTGGCATCGAGCCGGGCAAGCAGGCTTTCGAACTGGCCGCGCATCCGGGTGATGATCGCCTTCGGCAGAACGGCGGTGCCCAGATATTCGCTCCCGCCGTCGCCATAGACGCTGAGCCGCAGCTGGTCCTTGTCCCCCGCCCAGCGCAGCAGGTGCCCAAGCCGGATCGAAGCAGCGGCCTTGCGCTTTTCGTAACGGTTCATCAGCACCGCAAAAGTGCCGTCGTTCAGCCTTTGATCCACTGTCAGCAGCAGAGGTCGCGGCAGACGGCGCGGAGCATCCCACATCAGGTGCAGCCGCCCCGCCTCGAACGCCTGTGGCCCCAGCGGTTCAGACCAGAAGGCGTGCAGATTGGCTGGCGATTCCTGCTCGTAATCGTTGAACGCCAGCGGCTCGTTGCTGAGCCACACCAGGGATTCGGCGTGCGCGCCGTTGCTGTCCACCACCAGGCTGCCGCTGGCGCTCAGCGGTCCGTCGGCCACTTCCGCCTCGCAGCGGAAGAAGAACTGTCGCTCATCGCCGAAAGGGCCGGCCGCCCCGTCCTCCTGCGCCAGCACCGCACCTGTCGGCACGGCAGCAGCAAGCAGGAGAGCGAGCCAGCGCATCACTTCAGCGCACCGCGAAGGCGCTGCGGTATTCCTCCTTCACCACCTCCAGCATGGCAGGGGTGACGGGGAAGGTGAATTCGAACGATCCTTCGGCATAGGGGCCTGCCACATAGGGGCCGACCTGAACGCCGATACGGTTGAAGGCCTTGCCACCGGCGGAACCGAGCAGGATCGTGGTGTCGGACAGTGGCACGCAGGCGTCGAACATCTCCTCGCTGCCCTCTTCCACCGGCTGCCCGCGGCGCTTGGCGCGCTCGGCATTCAGCTGCTCGCAGAAAGTCTCGGCAAGGATATCGTCCAGCGCATCGAGGCTGGTGAAGAAGTCCTCCGGCTCCAGCGCCTTGCCAGCTTCGCGGTCCCACACCAGCGCACCGAAACCGTAATTCCCGTGCGCACCGCCGGTATAGGATTCGATGTTGGAGGACAGGCTGAGGAAGCGCGGCGTATTGGCCACCACCTGCCAGGCCGTGCTGCTGGAATATTTGTTGAAGGGGAAGCCATCGTCATGCGCCGCCTCGCGTCCGGCGGCGCTTTGTGCGGCAATATCCGCCCGCACCTCGTCCAGCCGGTCTCCCAGCAAGGCAGCAAGTTCGGGAATATCGCCTGCTTCTTCCGGATAGGAATATTCGAACAGGAAGTCGCCCGTCTCTTCCGCCACGGCGCGCGCACCGCTGGCGGGCAGCGGCGTGGCAGATGCGCTCTCGGTCGGAGTCGGCGTTTCTGCGGGAACCGGCTCCGGATTATCCTGCCTACAGGACACGAGCAGCAATGCCGCCGTCAGCCCCAGACAAACTCGTCCCATTAGTCTTCTCTGCCTTTCCAAATGCGACCCTTGCGGGCAGAAAGGCCTTTATGAGCTTAAAAACTGATTTGATCCAGCCGGATCGCGGCCAGGACGCAATTGCCATCCACCTCGTCAACAAGGACGGTTTCGAGGATTTTGCCAAGAAACTCAGTGGCCCGCAGCGTGCTGCGCTGGCCGGGCAGAAGTTTACCGGCGGCGGATATCAGGTAGGAATCGTGCCCGATGGCGAAGGCTGGTTCGCTGTCGGCGGGGTTGCCAATCCCGATGATTTGTCCAGCTGGTGCCTTGCCAAGCTGGCCGAGAGCCTGCCGGCGGGCACCTACCGCCTCGCAAGCGGCGAACCGGGAATCGCCATGTTCGGCTGGCAGAGCGCGCAATATGTGTTCGATCGCTATGTGAAGGATGACAAGGCGGAGGCAGAGCGCATCCTGCTGACCGGCGAAGTGGGCCGCATTCCCGCGATGCAGGCCGAAGCGCAGGCCTGCGCGCTGGTGGCTGACATGGTCAACACCCCGGCAGAGGACATGGGCCCCGAAGCGATCGAGGCTGAGGCCAAGAAGCTTGCCGATGCCCATGGCGCGAAGCTGAATGTGGTGCGCGGCGATGCGCTGGTGACGGGATTTCCCATGGTCCACGCCGTGGGCCGCGCAGCATCGCGCGAACATGCCCCGCGCCTGATCGAGCTAAATTGGGGTGACGATTCCCATCCGCGCATCGCCATTGTCGGCAAGGGCGTGGCATTCGATTCGGGCGGGCTCGACATCAAGCCCGCATCCGGAATGCTGCTGATGAAGAAGGACATGGGCGGCGCGGCCCACGCCCTTGCACTGGCAGGCATGGTGATGGAAGCGGGCCTGAAGGTACGGTTGCAATGCCTTGTGCCCGCAGTGGAGAATGCCATTTCGGGCAATGCCTTCCGCCCCGGCGATGTGCTGGCCAGCCGCAAGGGCCTGACGGTGGAGATCGGCAATACCGATGCCGAAGGCCGCCTGATCCTGGGCGATGCGCTCGCCTATGCCAGCGAGCAGGAGCCGGAATTCATCATCGACTTTGCCACGCTGACGGGCGCGGCGCGCGTGGCCGTGGGGCCGGACCTGCCTGCCCTGTTCACCCGGCGCGACGAGACGGCGGACGAGCTGATCGCCGCAGGCCGCGCGCATGACGATGCGCCGTGGCGCCTGCCGATCCATGCGGCCTATGGCGAATGGCTGAAGTCCGACATCGCCGATACCAACAACACCCACACCGGCGGTTTTGCCGGGGCCAGCGTCGCCGCCAGTTTCCTCGACAAGTTCGTGGGCGAAGGCATCGACTGGGTGCATTTCGATACCTTCGCCTGGCGTCCCGCAGCCAAGCCCGGCCGGGCAAAGGGCGGCGCGGCGCTGGGCCTGCGGGCATCTTTCCACATGCTGAAAAAGCGTTTCGGCTAAGGGCCCGTCATTGCAGCAAGCTTGCCCCTTGGCGCGCCCGCGTCTAATGGCGGCCACAAGTGAACACTTGTGAGTATTGATGTGACTGCTTCTGCGATGACCGATGACGCGCTGGCCACCCATGCGCAGGGCCCGTTCGTCCTGTCCGGCCCCGTTGAACGGCCTGACGAGACGCGCGTTCCGCTGCGTGGTGACGTGGCGCATATCGGCCTCGCGGGGAAGTATTTCGTGCCGCATTATGCCGTGCCACAGCCGCGCAGCGTGATGCCCGGCGGCGCGGTGCTGCGCCGCGCTGCGTCAGACGAGGCGGCAGAGATCTGCACACTGCTGGAAGGTGACAGCTTCGAACTGCTCGACATCACTGGCAGCTGGGCGTGGGGTTGCCTCTCGCTGGAAGGCCCGGTGGGCTATGTCGATATCGACCGGCTGGAGCCCGTCAGCGCATGACGCAGACCGTCTTCATCGATGGTGGTGCCGGCACCACGGGTCTGGAGATTGCCGAGCGGCTGGCCGGCCGCAGCGAATTCGAGCTGGTGGTGCTGGGCGAGGAACAGCGCAAGGATGCCGATGCCCGTCGCGCGGCGCTGAACGACAGCGACTTTGCCATCCTGTGCCTGCCTGATGATGCCGCGCGCGATGCCGTGGCGATGATCGACGAAGGCAGCAAGACCCGCGTGATCGATGCCTCCACCGCGCACCGCGTGGCGTCCGGCTGGATCTATGGCTTTCCCGAAATCGTAGGTAGGCAGGTGTTAGCTGGCGCGCAGCGCGTGTCCAACCCCGGCTGCTATCCCACCGGCTTCCTGGCGCTGATCGCGCCGCTGGTGCGCAAGAAGCTGCTCAGCCGCGACTGGGCCTTCACCGTCAACGCCGTGTCCGGCTATTCGGGCGGTGGCAAGGCGCTGATCGGCCGGTTCGAGGAAGACACCGACATATCCTTCATGGCCTATGCCCTGAAGCTGGGCCACAAGCACATCCCGGAAATGCAGCAGAAGGCGGGCCTCACCCACCCGCCGGTCTTTTCGCCTGCGGTCATCCCCGCATTCCGCGGCATGGTGGTGGAAGTGCCCTTGGCACTGGAAGCCATGCGCGCTGCTGCCAAACCGGAGGAGATGCGCGCTGCGCTGGCGGAATATTATGCTGATAGTCCGGTGGTGCATGTCGCAGACGAAGCGCCGGGCGAACTGCTGATCCGCAAGTCTGACGAGCCGAGCGACCGGCTGACGCTGCATGTCTTTTCAGACGAAGCGGGAGACCAGGCGCGGCTGGTGGCCGCGCTGGACAATCTCGGCAAGGGCGCGAGCGGGGCTGCGGTGCAATCGCTGAACCTGATGGCCGGATGCAAGGAAACTGCCGGATTGCGCGTCTGAGCACCCCTCATGCCTAATTTTTAAGCAGGATGCTGCCAAAATATTGGGCAACATTTGAACAACTGAACGCCATTTTTGTTGCCGTTGTCGCGCAAAAATGATTCCAATCTTGCGAATCCGCCCTTTCGCAACCGCATACGATTGGCTAGTCCGTATCGTGCAGGCTTGGCATGATTCTTGTAACCCTTTGTTTACGAGTCCAGCCGGGCGCGAATGCAATACCGGTCCGCAGCCGGCACAACAGGCGGGTTAAAAGTGAAAAAAATCGAAGCAATCATCAAGCCGTTCAAACTCGATGAAGTGAAGGAAGCGCTGCACGAAGTGGGCGTTTCCGGCATCACCGTTACCGAAGCCAAGGGTTTCGGGCGCCAGAAGGGCCATACCGAGCTCTATCGCGGCGCCGAATATGTCGTCGACTTCCTGCCCAAGGTGAAACTCGAAGTCGTCGTGCCTGATGCGCTGGCGGAAAACGTCGTCGAAGCCGTGGCTGCTGCCGCGCAGACCGGCCGCATCGGCGATGGCAAGATCTTCGTGTCCGACATCCAGTCCGCGCTGCGCATCCGCACCGGCGAGCAGGATGACGCGGCCATCTGATCGGGCAACAAGTCTGATCTGCTGCATCCCACCCTATTGAGCCGGGACCGTCCGGCCACAATGCAAACCTGAAAAAAGATCAAACGATCAAGGAAGGAAATACCATGGCGAGTGCATCCGATATCGTAAAACGGATCAAGGACGAGGAGATCGAGTGGGTCGATGTCCGCTTCACCGATCCCAAGGGCAAGTGGCAGCACCTGTCGATGTGCGCCCACGTGGTCGATGAAGACATGCTTGAAGAAGGCATGATGTTCGACGGCTCGTCGATCGAAGGCTGGAAGGTCATCAACGAATCCGACATGATCCTGAAGCCTGACCTGGACGCCGTTTACGTCGATCCGTTCAGCGCCACCCCGATGCTGGTCATCTTCTGCAACATCGTCGAGCCTTCCGATGGCTCGCTGTATGCCCGCGATCCGCGTTCCACCGCCAAGCGCGCTGAAGCCTATCTGAAGACCACCGGTCTGGGCGACACGGTGTTCGTCGGCGTGGAACCGGAATTCTTCATGTTCGACGATGTCCGCTTTGAAGACGGCTATGCCGGTTCGGGCTTCGCCATCGACGATATCGAACTGCCGACCAACACCGGCACCGAAATGGAAGGCGGCAACCTGGGCCACCGTCCGCGCGCCAAGGGCGGCTACTTCCCCGTGGCTCCGGTCGATCACTGCATGGATATCCGCGCAGAAATGGTCTCCACCATGATCGAAATGGGCCTGCCGATGGACAAGCAGCACCACGAAGTGGCTGCAGCCCAGCACGAACTCGGCATGACCTTCGGCCAGCTGGTGGAAACCGCTGACCGCACCCAGATCTACAAGTATGTGGTGCAGCAGGTTGCCAACGCTTACGGCAAGACCGCAACCTTCATGCCCAAGCCGATCCGCATGGACAACGGCTCCGGCATGCACACCCACATGTCGATCTGGAACAACGGCAAGAACACCTTCGCTGGCGAAGGCTATGCCGGCCTGTCGGAAACCTGCCTTTATTACATCGGCGGCGTGATCAAGCACGCCAAGGCAGTTAACGCCTTCACCAACCCGACCACCAACAGCTACAAGCGTCTGGTGCCGGGCTTTGAAGCGCCCGTGCTGCTGGCCTACTCCGCCCGCAACCGTTCTGCTTCGTGCCGCATTCCTTACGGTGCGGGTGAAAAGGCCAAGCGCGTGGAATTCCGTTTCCCCGATCCGCTGGGCAACCCCTATCTCTCCGCCGCTGCCCTGCTGATGGCTGGCATCGACGGTATCGAGAACAAGATCCACCCCGGCGATGCCATGGACAAGAACCTCTATGATCTTCCGCCGGAAGAACTGGCGAATGTTCCCACGGTCTGCGGCAGCCTGCGCGAAGCGCTGGAAGCCCTGGAAGCCGATCACGACTTCCTGACCAAGGGCGGCGTGTTCTCCAAGGACCAGATCGATGCCTACATCGAACTGAAGTGGGACGAAGTCTATCGCACCGAGCAGACCCCCTGCCCGGTCGAATACGACATGTACTACTCGGCATAAGCCGACCGGATACTCGGATCACCAAAGGGGCCGCTCGGGAAACCGGGCGGCCTTTTTTGCTGCGCTACCGCTTCGCTGCTTGAGCGCGGGATTATTGCGCTACCTGAGCGCGGGATTGCCTCCCCTCGCCCCGTGGCATAGTCCTTGTCGCATGGGACTGTTAAGCTTCTATCGCCGCCATTTCACCAAGCAGGGCCGCCGCTGGGCCAAGCGCGACAAGATGAGCCGCGTCGATTATCTGCTTGCCGTGCACCATGACTGGTTTGACGCGCCGTGTGATGGTTTTGGTGGGCTAAACTATCCTCAATTCTTCGAACAGCAGCTTGCAGAAGGCAAAACCGATCTGGCCCTCAGCAATATGCGCCGCCTGCCAAAACATGGCTTTGAGCTTGCCAATTTGTACTGGGGCAAGGGCGATCTGGAAAAAGCCGAGCAATATCTGCGCAAGACGCTGCAATCCTTTTCACGCTACGCCGAAGCCGTCGATGAGCACGGCGGCCGCAGGCACGAAGCCAAAGCTGGAGCCGGCGTGAAAGCAGCGGCTCTCTTTCTCGGCGAAAAGCTCGACCGCCCGTTGCTCACCTCTCAATTGGAAAACTGCTACCAGCCATGGTTCAAAAACACGCTGCTGGATTACTGCCTGGGCAAGGCCAATTTTGACCAGCAAGCATGGCAGGACGCCGAGGACGCTTGGCTGAAAAAGCGCCATCCCAAATACAAGCTGGCCGAATACGGGCTTTATTTGAAGGCGTTGACCGGCGGCTTCGACGATGATGCGCAGATGCTCAATGCGCATGAGAAAATGTGGGTGGGCAAGGCCAAGCGCAATCCGGATGCAGGCTTTCTCGAAGGCTATCACGATAACGAGCTGATCTTAGACTTTCTGTTCGCCGCGATCCTGAAGCGGATCGGCTGGGAAGGCAGTTATCGCCACAGCTGGCCGAACACCTGCCCTGTCGGCACCGCGCCGGTGACCACGCGACCTGCGGACCGGTTTGTGAAAATCATCAAGGCCGCAGCGCCCGCTGCCGCCGCGCAGCCCGATATCATCGAGGACGACCAGCAGGCGCAGCAATTCATCGATGCCCATGTGCCCGGGCAGACCAGTTGGTATGATGACGAGGCCCTCGTCGTTCTGCGGCCACCCAAGGAACAGGGCAAGGTCGCCGAGGCACTTGCGGCCATTGGCTGAGATGCGGACGAGGCGACGCTGGACCTGATGCGCACCTATCGCGTGGACAAGATCCTAAACGACAGCGCGCATATCATGCTGAGCGATCCCATCGGTGATCGCTACACCGGCCTGAGGAACTGGAACGGACTGTTGTCCGAAGAATTCGGACTGCATCCCGATTTCATCGCCATTGCCGAAAGCGAGGACAAGCGCGACTACCGCGATCCGCAAGGCGCATGGTACGTCTACTGGAAGAAGGATCGCCGAATCTACGCCGTCCAGCGCGACGACTGGGACAAGCCGGAAGAGGCAACGCGCGAGGCGAAATCCGGCATCAGCCTGTGGCCGTCCTACCCCAGCTTTGTCGCCTGGTGGGTGGCGCAGCACCTGGAAGGAAAGCGCTAGTTCAGCCGCGCTAGATTTCTGGAAAACCGCTTTCCTACAATGACTTGGAACATCTAACGCGCACCTCGAACCCAACCATGGAGAGGTCGCCCGATGGCTCGCAAATCCCTGTTCGATATTGTCCGCAACATGCTTCCCGCACCGGCCGAGAAGAGCGCCGCTGGCGAGGCGGAATTTCTGCTTCAGGACATTGTTCCATGTGTTCCAAAAGTTAACGCGAGCGCCCCGCCGCGCAGGATCGGGAGCGAAGGCATCGCGCTGGTCAAACAGTTCGAAGGCTGCGCAAAGCGGCGCGGGGACGGGAGGTTCGAAGCCTATCCCGATCCCGCAACCGGCGGCGATCCCTGGACCATCGGCTGGGGCGCAACCGGCATTGGTATTGCGCGCGGCACCGTGTGGTCGCAGGCAGAATGCGATGCGCGGCTGGAAGCGGACCTCGCGCGTTTTGCGGCGGACGTCGCGCGTGCGCTTGGCGATGCCCCCACCAGCCAGCACCAGTTCGATGCGCTGGTGAGCTTCCACTACAACACCGGCGCGATTGCCCGTGCGACCCTCACCCGCAAGCACAAGGCAGGCGATTTCGCTGGCGCTGCGCGCGAGTTTGATCGCTGGGTCTATGCCGCTGGCAAGGTGATGAAGGGGCTGGTCAGGCGGCGCGCGGCCGAAGCTGCGCTTTATCGCAAGGCCTAATAATCGCGGCTGACCTCGACAGCGGCAAAGCCTCTGCCCACCGTGCTCAGCGATCCCAATAGCGAGAGCCAGCTCGTCAAGCGGAACTCCAGCTCGGTGGCGTTATAGCCCTGCCCGTCAGTGATCAGCTCGGCATAGAGCTTGCGGGTGATGTTCTTTCCCAGCGCCACGGAAGTGCCGCGATCCAGCGCCGGGTCCGCGGCCACGATGCGCAACCGGTCGAGCCCGATGGCGGTGCGCAGCTGGTTGATCGGGTCGATCCCGCCGCCGCCGCGCAAGCTGGCAAGCGCTGCGCCCAGCTGAACCGCGTCGGTGGCGGAAAGGTCCGTCAGCGAACCGCCAAACAGCATGCGAGCGAGCAGTTCCTCCTGCGGCAAGGCAGGCACAGAGGAGAAGGTGATTTCCGGCGCGCTGGCGCTGCCGCGAACGGTCACGTCGATATCAAGGCCGTTGACGTCGCTTTCCGCCAGCAGGTCCAGCCGCGGATCGGGCGGCGCGCTTTCGTCAAAGGCTATGCGTCCGCGAGTGAGTTCGAAGCGGTTGCCGGCGAAGGTGTAGAAGCTTTGTCGCGGAACGGTGCGCACCTCGCCGCCGATGCGCGGGTCTGCCGTGGTGCCGCGCAGGCGCAGTTCGCCGCTCCATTCGCTGTCGAGGCCCATGCCGTCAACCTCGATGCCGCGCGTGGCATTGACGTTGATGAGATAACGCCAGGGCCGGGCGGCGCGAGCGGCGGGCGCGACATCTACCGGCAGGTTGATCTCCTCGATGGCGATATCGGGCAGGTCCACCGCCTCGTCTGCGCTGGCCAGCCGCCATTCGGCGCTGCGCACGTCCAGCCGCCCGGCGATCGTGCCGCCCACGCCATCCGAAACGATGCGCAAGGGGCCGGTCACCGTCGCGCCCATGCCGGGCAGTTGCAGGATGCGGGCGTTGCTGGCGGCGATGCGGATATCCATCTGCGGCCCGCGCTCTGTGCTGATGTTGGACAGGTCGACAAAGCCGCTGCCGCTGACCGTGCCGCCATTGGGCGATGTGCCGGCAAAACGCGTCAATTGCAGGCGAGAGCCGTCGAAGCGCCCGCTGGCCGCAACGCCGGAAATATCGGTGCCGGTCAGCGCACTCTGCACCTGCAGATCATCGCCCTGCAGCGATCCGCGCACCTGCGGATTGCCGAGCGTGCCGCGGACATTGGCGGCCAGATCCAGCCGCCCGCTGATATCGAGCCGGTCCAGCGCGGCAAGCCGCCACAGGGCCTCTGCCGGACCTGCATAGCGCAGCTGGGCAAACAGGTCTCCGGCATAGAGCCGCTCGCCGAGAGCGCCCTGCTGCGGCAGGTCGGCAATGCGGGCGTTGAGCTGCCCGTCAATGCTGCCGCCATTGTTCATCACCGCCCGCGCCTGCAGCAGGCTGGGCGACAGGTCGATCACTGCGGAAAGGTCCATCGGCCGCGAGGTGAGGATCAGGCCGGAGCGCGTCAGGTCGTCGAGTTGCAGCCGCGCCTGTCCGGTGGGCAGGCCGCTGTCGCTCTGGCCGAAGTCCACCGTGCCGGAAATCGTGCCGCCAAGGCCAAGGCCATCCACCGCCACATCGGCGAGCGAAAGCGGCAGGTCATTCAGGCTGAGGCGACCTTCACTGCCCTGCTCCCCGCCAAAGCGCCCGCGCAGCACGGCAAAGCCGCCGCCATAGCCAAGCTGGCTGCGCTGCAGTTCCCAGCCGCCATCCTCTGTGCGATCCAGCACCGCGCGGCGCGGCGTGGTGATCGCTTCACCGGCATAGGACCCACGCGCAGCGAGCGCGATACGGCTCGTATCCGCCTCGCCGTTGAGGAGCAATTCGAAGCGGCTGCCGCGCCGCCCGGCAAGGGCAGCGTTGAAAGTGCCCACCCCGCCGCGCAGCTGTGCGTCTGCTGCCATACGGCCAAGGAAGAAATTGCCCCGCGAAAGGCCCTGCGCGCTCATCTCGCCTTCAACCGTGGTGGCATCGCCGCCGATGAAGCCGCGCATGTCCACATCGGCGCGCGCCAGCAGCAGCGGGGTTTCGCCTCCAAAGCGGGCATCGCGCGCCGTGAGGTCCACATCGAAGGCCTGCCCGCCCGGGCGCGCAGCAAGGCCGATGCGGCCGTTCACACCGCCGCGCGAGAGGTCAAGCCGCCCGGAAACACCGCCTTCCACCAGCCGCAAGTCCCCCGCAAGGCGCGTTTCCGCCACATCGAGCCGACGCACGCCGATCACCGCCTCGCCTTCTTCCGGCAGGACGAGGTCGATCAGCCCGTCAAACGGACCAAGCAGCGATCCGCCCGAAGTCTCGATGGAGAAACCGTCATCGCTCGGCGCAAGCGCAACACGCACGTCCTTCAACCCGGCTGCAGGCAGCGGATTGGCGAGCACCAGATCTGCCGTGGGGCCATTGGCGGCAAGCCGCGCCTCGCCTTCGAACGGGCCATATTCCACATGGCTGCCGGTGAAGGTGAGCAGCGTTTCATCACCCACAAGACGCCCGTCGATCTGCGCGTCGAGGCTGTTGCCCTTCACCGCCATGTTGGCGAAGCTGAGCGGCGCGGTTTCGCTGACCGCGAGATCGCCCGCAAATGTGACATTGCCGCCGGTCAGCGTTTCCACGGTGTTGTTGTCAATTCGCTGCATCCTGCCGCGCAGGTCTGCTGTCAGCGTCCACGGTGCGCCGCCGCCAATGGCAAAGTCTATCCGCGTTGCGGCATCGACCACGCCCATGCCATCGAACACGAGGTCCTGCGCATTGACCGGGCCGGACAGGCGGAAGCGACCGCTCTCGAAATTGCCGCGCAGGCCCAGCCGCGCGTCGAGACCGGGGAAGTCGATCGCAAGGTCATCCGAATTGAGGCTGGTCCCGGCAAAGGTCAGCGTGCCGCCGAGGCGCCCGTTCACCAATCGCGGATCGAACAGCTCGATCCCGCTGGTGACGCGCGCCACGCTCGCATCCAGCGGCAGCACCAGCCGGCCATCCTCCAGCCGAGCTGTGCCCTGCTGGAAAAGGCTGTCGAGCGCCATCTCTCCCGCCGTGATCCTGCCGATGCGCAGCTCATGCGGGAAGCGCTCGTCTGTGAACTTGCCGTCGAGCAGGATATCCAGCTCTGCATCTTGCAGCGTGACTGCTGGCCCGAACAGCGCGGAATCGAGCAAGCGGCCTTCCAGCTGCATCTGGCGGAAGGCGTTGTCGGCAAGGTCGATGCCGCCGCTGCCATCAAGGTCCACGCCCTGCCCGCACAAGGCGAAGCTGCCCTGGATAATGCTGTCCTGCAAAGTGCCGGTGGCGGTGAAGGCCACGCTTTCGCCAAGCGCGCTTTGCGTCACGCCATCGACATAGGCATCGGGGAAAGCCTGGCCCACGAGGCGGTATTGGCCGGTTTTGTTGTAGATATCGAAATCGAGCAGTGGCGCCCCGCCCTGCTGGGCCAGCAAGTCACCCTTCCACGATGTCCAGTTGCCATCACCGGCAATTTGCACAAGCAGGTCTTCCTCTGCACCAACCAGTCCAGCGAGGAAGCCGCCTGCGGGCGCGCGCCAGTCAAGATCGAGATCGAAGACATCGCCATCGGGATTGGCATCGACGAGCAGCGTGAACACGTCCTCGCCGCCAAACTCGCCTTCGGCATCCACGAACACCCGGCCCTTACGGATATCCGCCTCGCTGCGGAACTGGATCACCCGCTCCTCGCCCAGCACGCCTTTGGCCACGGTCAGGTCCTCGATCAACAGCCGGTCCACACGGATTTCGAAATCGGGGAGGATCGGCGCGTCGGGATCGCCGGGGATCAATTCCGGCATGGCGTAAAGCGTGCCGCCGCTGATCACGAGGTGGCGCACGTCGAGGCCGGAAAAGGGCCATTTCCACGGCCGCCAGTTGAGGTCCACCCGCGGCACTTCGAGGAACAGCGTGTCTTCCGCATCGCGCAGCTTCACATCGTTGAAGCTGGCGCTCCACAGCACCGAGCCGTCAATCGAGCCGACCTCTACCGCCAGGCCCGAAGCCGGTGCGACCTTGGCGATCTGGTCAACGATGAACTGGCGGCCGGGCGGGGTGTGGAGGAACACCACCAGCGCCAGCAAGGCCACGCCGATGATGCCGAACACCCAGGCGAAGGCGCGCGCCACCCGGCGCGGCCTGCTGCGGCGGCGGCCTGCGCCGTTGTCGGGCGCGATATCAGCCGGCTCGCCGGCCATCAGAAAGCCTGCCCCAGCGCGACATAGACAGCGACGGGCGCATCATTGGGGCCGGGGTTGAGCGGCGCTGCCACGTCCAGCCGGATGGGGCCGAAATTGGTCTGGTAGCGAATACCTATACCGGCACCGAACTTCATGTTGCCAAAGCCGGGCAGCGCATCCTCGCTGACGCTGCCTGCATCGATGAAAGGCACCACGCCGATTGCGCCGTCCATCAGGCCGGTCTGGACGCGCGCTTCCAGCGAGAATTCGACAGCAGAGCGCCCGCCGCTGGGATCGCCCAGATCGTTGCGCGGCCCGATCTCGCGATAGCCATAGCCGCGCACCGATCCGCCGCCACCGGCATAGATGCGGCGCGAAGGGGCAATATCGGCGATCGACGCGCCGGGGATGGAGCTCACCCGCGTGCGCCCGGCGATCACTACATTGTTGCCCACCTGCTGGTAGTAACTCGCATCGAACTGGTTGCGGACATAGAAGCTTTGCGAGCCATTGTTGTCGCTGATTTCGGGCGAGATGCGGCCGCCGATGCGGAAACCCTTGGTGGGATCGAGCAGATCGTCGCTGGTGTCGATCTGCGCATGGACCGGCAATGCCGCGATCAGGAAGGTCTCGCGCGGGCCGAGAATGCCATTGGCATCAGCCTCGCGCTCGCCAGTGGCGACCAGTTCGAGGCCCAAGCCCCAGCTCAGCGGCTTCTGGAACAGCAGCGTGCTCACCCGCTCGTAATTCGTCACGAGAGACACGGTGCGCGCGTCGTAGGCATCATAATCCAGCGTGCTGGCGAAGGCATCCACCGTCAGGATGCGGTCGCGCCGGCGGAAGTTGTTCTTGCGGAAGGTGACGCCGAGCAACTGCTCCTGCGTCCCGGCGATGCCGCGCACGCGCAGCATGCCTTCTGGCGGGAAGAGATTGCGGTGCTCCCAGCTTGCCGCGACGCGCACGCCTTCCTCTGTGCTATAGCCGAGCGAACCGGCAATGGTGCGCAAGGGAGCGCGGGTCAGCTCGACATTCATGTCCACCGTGCCCGGCTCGCCATCCTGCGGCGGCGCGGCTTCGACCGGGGTCACGCTGACCGAGCCGACCAGCCCGGTGGCAAGGATTGCCCGGCGCAGGTCTGTCGCATCGCTGAGATTGTGTGTTTCGCCGGGTTCAAAGCGTGCAATGCGTGACAGATGGCGGGAAGACAGGAAGTCCTCGTCATCGCTGACAATCGCACCGAAGGAATATTTGCCGCCGGGCGAGACGGGCAGGGTGACATCGCCTTCCTGCCGCGCGTGGTCCACCAGCATGCTGGGTTCGCCCACCTCGGCAAAGGGATAGCCGTTTTCGCCAAGCGCGAGGTCAAGGTCGAGGCGCTCGTTCACGATGGTATCGATCGAGATGGGATCGCCAGGGAAGACCTCGTACTGCGCGCGCAGCATGTCAAAGTCAGCACCGGTTGTGGCAAGGTCGCCCGTGTCCACCGCACCCACGGTGAAGCGGTTGCCGGGAATAATCTCGAAACGCACCAGCGGCCTGTCCGATGCACCATCATCGCGGCCTTCCGGGGCGAGCACGCTGCGGATCACCTGATTGTCGAAATAACCATAGGTGCGCAGCATCCGCTGCAGCAATTCCTCGTCAGCACGGGCCTGCGCGGCAAGGCGGGCCTGGCTGCCGTCGGCATCAAGGCTGTCGATGGCGGAAAGCGCCTCGAACCGCTTGATGAATTCATTGCGCAGCGGGAACAACGCCTCGTCCGCCGGGAACACCAGCACCAGCTCGCGCGAGAGGCGATCCTCGCTGCCCTCGGGCAGTGGCGGGATGACGTCCGCGAAATCCTTGAAGTCGATCTGCTCCCCCGGTTCGACCGGATCGACGTCAGCAAGTTCCAGCTCGTCCACCGGATCGAGCGTGATCAGCGGCATCTCGGCCATGGGCGAATCCACCTCGAGCGGTGGCACCACCTCTTCCGGCGCAGGCATCAGCGGCTGGTCACCCTCTGCCGCCCAGCCTTCGGGATCGGCCACCGCTTCTTCGGGGATCAGCTCATCGAGGGTGCGGGTATCCTGCGCGGCCAGCGGTTGGGCAAGCAGCACCATGCAAGCTGCCAGCGCCGTGGCGCATCGCTTGACGAGAAAGGGTGGAATGGCCCCCTCAGGCGAGCTTGTATTGCTGCTGGTCGGACGGGGCGCCATCCTTCGATCCGCCGTCCACTTCACCTCCAGCAGATTTGCAGCCGGGACGGGAGATGGCATCGACCAGGGCACCCTGATGTTCTTCGGACAGGCGGTGCCAGCCGTCGGGGCCGAACAGTTCGAGCGGGCGGTAGCGCACCTTGTACTGCATGCGCGGCGAGCCTTCGACCCAGTATCCGAGATAGACATAGGGAAGCCCCGCTTCCGCCGCACGGCGGATGTGGTCAAGGATAACAAAATTTCCAAGCCCGCTGCGCCCCTCGCAATCCGGATCGTAAAAACTGTAAATCATCGACAGGCCGTCGCCCTGACGATCGGTCAAACAGGCAGCAATCAGGCGGCCGGGGCGTCCCTCGGCGTCAGGCTCCCTGTATTCAATGACAAAACTCGAAACCGAAGTGTGTTCCACCATATCTGCAAAATCGACCTCATCCATGGCGGCCATGCCACCGCCGGGGTGGCGGCTCTTGAGGTATTTCTGCAGCAGTTCAAACTGTTCCGGCGTTGCCCAGGGGCGGCATTCGGTAACGATCAGGTCGTCATTGCGGCGCAGCGCCTTGCGCTGGCTGGAGGACGGCTTGAAGGCATCTGCCACCACGCGCACGGAAACGCAGGCGCGGCAATCCACGCAGGACGGGCGATAGGCAACAGTCTGGCTGCGGCGAAAGCCGATCCGGCTCAGCGCGTCATGCAATTGTTCTGCATGAGGGCCCTTCAACTCGGTGAAAACCTTGCGCTCTGTCTTTCCCGGCAGGTACGGGCACGGCGAAGGGCTCGTCACAAAGAAGCGGGGAAATCGAACTGGGGCCGTCACGACCGGGGCGGTCCTCTCACCTGGAAAATTGATCCTGCGTGCGAATTTCCGAAAGGTATGCCCTACGGACTCGCCACGTCAAACGATCTTAACCATAATTTGCCCGCGATGCAGGGTTAATTTGCACAGGGCTGTGGACGCCAAGGGGGCAGCCGCCCCGAAACGGGGCACTTCCGGTTGAAATGACTTAGGGAATCCGCAGCGGGAAGCTTACGAAGTACGGTTAAAGCGCGATCCAACATTGCCCTGCAGGGTGATCACGTCGAACTTGTAGCCCGCATCTTCCAGTGCCTGCAGCAGCCGGTCGCGCGCGCGCTGGTCACGCACTTCATATTCGATATCTGTGCGGATGTTCTTGGCAGACAGATTGCCGAACACGCGCTGGTGCGTCACCTCGATGATGTTCGCAGAGTAATCCGTAAAGATCTGCGAGATGCGCGACAAAGCGCCCGCACGGTCATCCAGCAGCACACTGACGCGGCCGATGCGGCCCGAACGCACGAGGTTGCGCAGGATCACATTGGCCAGGAAGCGCTGTTCGATATTGCCGCCGGTCAGGATGATGCCGATCTTCTTGCCGAGGAATTCCTTGCGCTTGTCGCCATTGCTCTTGGGCAGCAGCGTGGCAAGGCCGGTTGCGCCGGCACCTTCCACCACCGTCTTCTCGATATCGAGCAGCAGGGAAATCGCCTCTTCGATGGCGGCTTCCTTCACCACGCGCATGTCATCGACCATTTCCATGATCACCTGGCGGGTGAATGCGCCCGGTTCCTTCACGGCAATGCCTTCAGCCAGCGTCGGCCCGCCCTGCGGCAGCGTGCGCCCGGTGAACAGGTTGTAGAAAGCCGGGAATTCGGCAGTCTGCACACCCATGATCTTGATCTTCGGGTTGATCGCCTTGGCCGCCGTGGCCACGCCGGAGATCAGCCCGCCACCGCCCACGGGGACGATGATCGTCTCAAGATCGTGCACATCCTCCAGCATTTCCAGCGCCACCGTGCCTTGCCCCGCCGCAACATGCGGATGATCGAAGGGGTGGACGAAGGTGAGGTTGCGCTCATGCTGCAAGGTGCGGGCATAGGCGCTTGCCTCGTCAAAGGTCTCGCCTTCCAGCACCACATTGCCGCCCACGCTCTCGGTCATCATCACCTTCACGGTGGGCGTGGTCTTGGGCATCACGATGGTGACAGGCACGCCAAGCCGGGTGCCGTGATAGGACAGGCCCTGCGAATGGTTTCCTGCAGACGCCGCGATCACTCCGCGCGCGCGTTCCTCATCACTCAGTTGCAGCAGCGCGTTCAGCGCGCCGCGCTCCTTGTAGGCGGCGGTATATTGCTGGTTCTCGAACTTCAGCCACACTTCGGCGCCGGTAATCGAGGACAGGGTCTTGCTGTGCAGAGTTGGCGTGCGCACGACAGAGCCCGCGATCCGCTCTGCAGCGGCGCGGATATCGGCGATGTCGAGCATCCCTTGCAAGGTCCCGGTATCAGTCATGGGCGAGGCCTATCGCAGATTTTGGCGCAAGGGAAACCCCACGCGTAGGTTTCCCCTCGCGAAACATTGCCATCAGGTGATTTAGCGGGCAGTCAAGCGCGCATGAAGACTGCCCTCTACGCAGGAATTGCCGCCATCGTGGCCGCTGCCCTGCCGCTTCCCGCACTTGCCGAAACCCATTTCGACAATGTCGAAGGCATATCGGTGCGCCGCGATGGCAGCGTAGACCGCTTTTCCGGCATGGTGGTGGATGACGAGGGGCGCATCGTCGAGCTGCTCGACTTTGGGGACAGGCCCACGGTAGCCATCGACTATTACGAGGATATGGGCGGGCGCGTGGTGGTGCCCGGCATGGTGGACAGCCACGTGCATGTGATGGGCCTTGGCCTGTCGAAGATGACGCTGGACCTCTCGCAAACCAGGTCACTCGAAGAAGCACAGCAGCTGATCGCCGAATATGCCCAGCGCTTTCCCAACCGCCCCTGGCTGGTCGGGCGCGGCTGGAACCAGGAGACATGGGGCCTTGGCCGCTTTCCCACGGCGGCGGAACTCGATGTCGTGACAGACAGGCCGGTTGTGCTGGAACGGGTAGATGGCCACGCGGTCTGGGCCAATTCCGCCGCGCTCGCTGCTGCCGGTGTAACTGCACAAACAGCAGACCCGGCTGGCGGGCGCATCATCAGGCAGTCCGGATCGCGCGCACCCGCAGGCGTGCTGGTGGACAACGCGATGAGGCTGGTGCTGGACGAGGTGCCCCCGCCCCGCCCCGAGGATCGCGAGCAGGCGCTGAATGCCGCCCAGCGCGAGCTGTTCTCGCACGGTGTCACCGCCGCGGCTGACATGGGCACGACGATCGAGGACTGGATGACATTCCGCCGCGCGGGCGACGATGGCTGGCTGCGCTTGCGCATCATGGCCTATGCCGCCAGCGTGCCGGAAATGCTGCTGATCGGCGGCACCGGCCCCACCCCGTGGCTGTATGATGATCGCCTGCGTTTGAATGGTGTGAAGCTGTGGCTCGATGGCGCTTTGGGATCGCGCGGTGCGGTGCTGAAGGCAGACTATCACGACGATCCCGGCAATCGCGGGCTCGAGGTGCTGGGCGGCACGCAATTGCGCAATCTGATGAGCCGCGCCTCGATGGACGGGTTCCAGGTCGCCATCCATGCCATCGGCGATGGCGCGAATGCGGAGGCGCTGGCGGCAATCGACCAGCTCTCGCCGGATTTCGCCGGGGACAGGCGCTGGCGCATCGAACATGCGCAGGTCGTCTCGCCGCAAGACATCGCCATGTTCGGCCAGCACGGCATCATCGCCAGCATGCAGCCGGTTCACCAGACATCCGACCGGCTGATGGCCGAAGCGCGGCTGGGCCCGGACCGGCTTGAGGGCAGCTATGCCTGGCGCTCCATCGCTGCCACGGGCGCGCCGTTGGCTTTCGGCTCGGATGCACCGGTTGAAGTGGCCGATCCGCTGGAAGGCATCGCCGTGGCGATCAGCCGCACCGATGCCAATGGCGAACCCTTTGGCGGCTGGATGCCGGGCGAAGCGGTCAGCCGCGAATCCGCGCTTGCCGCTTACACCGCTGGCGGAGCCTATGCCGGATTTGGCGAAGGACGCTTCGGTTCGCTGGCCGTGGGCGAGCGGGCGGATTTCCTTGTGCTCGATGGCGATCCGCTGCTTTCCAGCCCGGAGAATATCCGCGCCATTACCCTGCTGGAAACGTGGAGCGGCGGGCAGCGCGTGTGGTCTGCTGCCGACTAACGCCTAGCTCTCGGTCGGCTTCTCGACAGCCTCGGCGGTATTCTCGCCGTCGTCGGCTTCATCGTCCTCGTCCACGTCCTTGCGCTTCTTCTCGCTGAAATACATCAGCACCAGCGATCCTTCGAACAGGAAATAGAGCGCGCCTGCCACCATCAGCTGGCTCATCGGGTCAGGCGGAGTGATGACCGCGCCGATCACGAACATGCCCACGATCACATAGCGCCGCGCACCGACCAGCTGCTTGCGATCGACAATGCCCGCACGGTTCAGCAGCATCAGCAACACCGGCATCAGGAAGCTGATCCCGAAAGCGAGGATGAAGCGCATCACCAGATCGAGGTAATCGCCCATGCTCGGCAGCGCTTCGCTCTGCAAGCCGCCCGCCTCGCCCTGGAAATCAAGGAACCATTTGAAGGCGGTGGGCATCACCACGAAATAGGCGAGCGCCGCGCCCGCAGTAAACAGGATGGGCGTTGCTAGCAGGAACGGCAGGAAGGCCTTCTTCTCCTTGGCATACAGCCCCGGCGCGATGAAGGCCCACAACTGGTTGGCGATGATCGGGAAGCTGAGGAAGAAGGCCGCGAACAGCGCCACCTTCACTTCCACGAAGAATGCCTCGTAAAGCCTGGTGAAGATCAGCCGCCCCTCGCCTTCGGGGAAAGACATGGTCAGCGGGCGAACAAGGATGCCGAAAATCTCGTCCGCGAAATAAAAGCAGATCAGGAACGCTACCAGCAGCGCGGCAACCGCACGCACCAGCCGCTTGCGCAACTCGATTAGGTGGTCAAGCAGCGGGGCCTGGGTATCGTCGAGATCCTTGAGCTTGAAGGCCATGCGTCAGTCAGCCTTGGGATCGGAAGCGGCTGCGGAGGCGGGGGTGGCGGGGTTGCCGCGCTTTCGGCCTCGGCAGCGGGCCCTGG
>Ga0181607_10001474_pt1 | contig 21085 bp, 15 predicted proteins | sample 041ome_9_FD_132420 | JGI IMG/M metagenome (GOLD analysis project Ga0181607, IMG submission 132420) | Coastal salt marsh microbial communities from the Groves Creek Marsh, Skidaway Island, Georgia - 041413US metaG (megahit assembly) | ecosystem: Environmental > Aquatic > Marine > Intertidal zone...
TGGCAACACCAGCCAGAAGGCGTTTGGCCGCGAGTCGATTCCGCGAGAAAAGATTCGCCAGATCGAGAGGCGAGGCCTGCCAGTGCTCGTCGGTACCGTCTCCATCGAAAAGAGCGAACGGCTTGCCACACTGCTTGAGAAGCGAGGCGTGAAGCATCAGGTGCTCAACGCCAAACAGCACAAGCGTGAGGCTGACATTGTCTCCCAAGCCGGTCGGCTCGGGGCTGTGACGATCGCAACCAACATGGCCGGACGCGGCACCGACATCATCCTCGGCGGCAACCCAGAAACGATGGCCTGGGCCAAACTCCAAGACACGTACCCCACTCGTCTCGATGTACCTCCAGAGGAATGGGACGCCCTCGTTGATGAGATCTCTGAACGCGAGCAGATGAAGCCTGAAGGTGAAAAAGTTCGCGACATGGGTGGCCTGCAGATCATCGGCACCGAGCGGCATGAGGCACGCCGTATTGACCTTCAGCTCCGCGGTCGTTGCGGACGGCAAGGCGATCCGGGAAGCAGCCGGTTCTTCCTCTGCCTGGAAGACGACCTGATGCGGATCTTCGCCGGCGAATGGGTGAAAAACATGCTCACCCGTCTCGGCATGCAGGAAGGCGAAGCCATTGAAAGCAAGATGGTGACACGGCGGATCGAAGCAGCCCAACGCAAAGTTGAGGAACGCAACTTCGAGATTCGCAAGAACCTTCTCGAATACGACGAGGTGATGGACGAGCAGCGGAAGCGGGTCTACGGCTTCCGGCAGGCCATCCTCGAAGGTGCCGACTGCCGCGAGCTGATCCTGGAGATGGTCGATCGCCAGATCGACGAAAACATCTCGACCTTCCTCGCCAAAGACTATGGAGCTGAGACCTACGCGAAGTGGGCCGCTGGTCAGCTCAGCTGTGAACTCGACGGGGCCGACTACCGCGGCCTTTCCGCCTCGGAAGCCGAGCGGCTCGCCGTCGATGAGGCGATGCGGAAGTCAGAGACCCAGATCTTTGAAGCGATCGAGGAAAACCTTCCCGCGGAAGAGGACGAGAGCGAATGGAACTGGGGCGCCTTGGCGAGTTTTGCCAATGCCCGCTGGAAGACATCGCTCCGCGACCGCGACCTGAAGAAACTCGGCCGCGATCAGGTCGATGAGTTCCTGGTCGAACAGGCCCGTGAGGCGATTCAACGGATCGATCTCGACGAAGGTGGGCGATTCCTAGACGACGACTTTGGCGTTCGCAGCGCCTGCGGCTGGACCGAGTGGCGTTTTGGTGCCGTGCTCAACCAGGACGAGGTGAAGAGCCTCGAGGTCAATGACTTCCGCGACCTGGTGAAGAAGAAGGCTCGCGAGATCTACGCCGACCGTGAGATCGTCTACCCGGTGATCGTGGGGCTGGCGCACTTCTCAGGCCGACAGCCGGACGGCTCGCGTCGGCTTAATCGCGAAGGGCTGCTCTCCTGGGCTCGCCGTCGATTTGATGACAGCCTCTCTGAGTCAGACCTGGCCACCAGCGATCTGGAGCAGCTCCGCACTGCGTTGCGGGCGGCTTCAGCACGACGGCATGCGAAAGATGCTGCCGTTCGTGAACAGGCCATTGCCAAACTCGCTGAAGCGATGCCGACCTTCCGTGAGCGTGCGCACATCGGCCCACTTGGTGACCTGGCCTCGTCGCTGGCCACCTGGCTTGAGCAGGAGGCCAACAACCCGGCTGCCGCGGAGGCAGCCCGCTCCGCCACCGTGGAAACGGTCGAGCGGCAGGTGCTCTCGTCGATCGATGACGTGGTCCGAGGTGAGATGCGACGGATGGAACGAGCCGTCCTGCTGCAGATCCTCGACAATGCCTGGAAAGACCATCTCCTCGCAATGGACCACCTCCGCTCAAGCGTTGGCCTGCGGGGCTATGCCCAGGTCGACCCGAAGGTGGAATACAAGCGAGAAGGCATGCGGACCTTCGACCTCATGTGGAAAGGAATCGACGACCGGGTCACCGACATCGTCTACCGTATCGAACAGGTCGAAGACGACGCTCTCAAGAGCACCTGGCACGAGACCGCCGCCGTCCATGCCGACGCCTCAACGGCGTCACTGCCCTCACCGGCAGCCTCTGAGAACGATCCCTCACAGCCGGGTGCGTCCGCTAGTGGCGACACCAAAGCTGAGCCGATCCGCAACGCAGGCCAGAAAGTGGGCCGCAACGACCCCTGCCCCTGCGGAAGCGGCAAGAAGTTTAAGAACTGCTGTGCCCGCTCTGGAGGCGGAACACCGGTGCAGGCAGGTCAGGCTGGCTAACTCGCGTTTTCCCGCAGTCCATGCTCGACCTGCTCTACCTGCTGCTGCTGTCCATCGCCCTGCCCTGGGTGCTCTGGCGGCGTTGCGCAGGCCGGCGGCCGGTCGCAGCTCCCTGGCAGCGGTTCACCGGCAGCGTCCCGACCATGCCAAAGGCCGCGGGGAGATTCCGGATATGGCTGCACGGAGTGAGCGTGGGGGAAGCGGCCTTACTCGCGTCGCTGGCGACGACGCTTGAGCGGTTGGCTGCCGCCAACGGCACTGACATCGACTGCGTCCTCTCCAGCTCCACCACGACCGGTCTGGAAGTCGCCCGAGTCCGTGTCGGCGATGACCGCGTCTTTCCATGCCCACTCGATTTCAGCTGGGCGGTCCGCCGTGTCCTCCGCCGGGTGCAGCCCGATCTTCTGGTTCTCGGTGAGCTTGAACTCTGGCCTCAGCTGCTTGCGCTGACGGCAGCTCGCGGCATTCCGATCGCTGTTGTCAACGCCCGCATGAGCGAGCGAAGCGCCCGTGGCTACCGACGGATCGCTCCCCTCGCCCGGCGAATGCTTGGGCGGCTGAGCGTTGTCATCGCCCGCAGCGAAGAGGACGCCGAGCGGTTTCGGTCGCTCGGCGCACGTGACGTGGTCGTGGCGGGATCGCTGAAGTACGACGGAGCCCGCGGGGACCGCGGCTCAGCCGAGGTGGCCCGGCTGGCTTCCCTCGCAGGCATCACACACGACGACACGGTGTTTCTCGCAGGCAGCACTCAGGCTCCCGAGGAAGCGTTCGCGATCGAGACCTACCGTACTCTTGCCCCGAGTCACCCCCAACTGCGGCTGGTGATCGTTCCCCGCCACGTGGAGCGTGCGGACGAGATCACCATGCTCCTCAACGCATCTGGGCTCGCCTGGCAACGCCGCAGCCAACTCGCGGCCGATGGCATGTCAGCGTCTACCCGGATTCTCTTTGTCGACGCCACCGGTGAACTGGCCGCCTGGTGGGGTACCGCTGCGATCGCCTTTGTCGGCGGTAGCCTCGACGGCAAACGGGGGGGGCAAAACATGCTCGAACCGGCAGCCTACGGGGCAGCTGTGAGTTTCGGGCCGCACACCCGCAACTTCCGCACTGAGGTTGCCGGCCTGCTGGCTGCCGATGCCGCCCGCGTTGTGCAGAGCCAGGATGATCTGACCACCTTTGTCCGGTGGGCCCTTGAGCACCCCGACGAACGCGACGCCATGGGGCAGCGTGCGGCGGCGGTCATCGCCTCAGGCCGCGGAGCAACCGAGACCACCTGCCAAAGGCTCCTCGGCCTCCTGCCCCCGCCTGCCGCAGCATAACGCAGCACGGTTGCCGACCGGCCACGAGAGCCGATACGCTGTGCACTTCGCCGGTGGCGATGGTCGCCGCGGTTTTTCATTCGTTTTGCGAGCGAGGTTCGAGACGTGGCACGAGGCAAGTATCTGTTCACGAGCGAGTCGGTCAGCATGGGGCATCCGGACAAGCTGTCCGACCAGATTTCTGACGGTGTGCTCGACGCATTCCTTGCCCAAGACCCGATGAGCCGCGTCGCCTGCGAGACGCTCGTGACCACTGGCCTTGCCATGATTGCCGGTGAAATCACCTCCCGCGGCACGATCGACTACCAGCAGGTCGTCCGCGATGTGATCCGCAGCACCGGCTACACCGAAGCCGAGATGGGCATCGCTGCTGACACATGCAGCGTGCTTGTGGCCGTCGGCAAGCAAAGCCCAGATATTGCTATGGGTGTTGATGAGAACGACACCTCCGGCAAGGACATCGGCGCTGGCGACCAGGGCCTGATGTTTGGCTATGCCTGCAACGACACCCCCGAACTGATGCCGCTGCCGATCGCGCTCTCGCATCGCATCCTCAACCGGCTCACCGAGGCGCGTCAGCAGGGCGAAGTCAACTGGCTGCGTCCCGACTCCAAGAGCCAGGTCACCATTGAGTTCCAGGACAACAAGCCTGTCCGCGTCGACACGGTCGTTGTCTCCACTCAGCATGCCCCAAGCGTCGAGAACGACGAGATCCGTAGCTTTATCACCGAGAAGGTGATCAAGCCGATGCTGCCGACAGATATCGACACGTCCAACATCACCTACCACATCAACCCCACCGGCCGGTTCGTGGTGGGTGGCCCACACGGTGACGCAGGCCTGACGGGCCGCAAGATCATCGTCGACACCTACGGTGGCTGGGGCCGTCACGGCGGCGGTGCCTTCTCCGGCAAGGACCCGACCAAGGTTGACCGCAGTGCCGCCTACATGGCCCGCTATATCGCCAAGAACATCGTGGCATCAGGGCTCGCCGATCGCTGCGAAGTCCAGCTCGCCTACGCCATTGGCGTCAGCGAACCGGTCAGCGTGCATGTGGAAACCGAAGGCACTGGCAAGATCGACGATACTCGGCTCTGCCAGCTGATCCGCGAGGTATTTCCGCTCTCGCCACGTGGGATCATCGACCACCTCGACCTGAGGCGGCCGATCTATCGTCGCACGGCATTCGGTGGCCACTTTGGTCGCGACGAGTTCCCGTGGGAGAAGACCGATAAGGCTCAGGCGTTGACCGACGCTGCTGCAGCCGGCTAGTCCGGCCGTTTCGGCCCGTTTTCCTTCCAGGCCCATTCCGTAAGGAGAGGCGTCGCGGTGATTCCCGCAGAGGTCGCTGTCGCTTCCGAGGTGAACTCGGCCGTGGGGCACCGGTGGGAACACCGTGGCTTTTCGGGGATCCTGCCGGCTGACATCCGTGGATTTGTCGCTGCGTTCTTAGGAGCAACCAGTGCTGCTGCCGGGCTCCTGATCGGCAGTCGTCGTCTTGCGGGAGGCATTACTGTGGGCCTTTCGCCAGGGGCGATGGCCGCGGTGATGGCCTGCATGCTCGCCGGCGTGGTGGCATGTGACTGGCTGGTGCGTCCCAACGGCCTGCTCCAGTCACGACGGAGGAGATCGAAGCCGCTGCCAGCAGCCATACTCTGGAGCGAACTGCTTTCCCGGCTGGGGCTCTGGACAGCGGCATGGGGCCTCAGCGGCGGAGCGACCAGCCGAGCTGCGATGCTGATTGCCATGACTGCCGCCGGCGTGGCGGTCCTTCCCTTGGTGGCTCGGCACCTCCCCGCGAAGTCGCGGCTGCGGTCCTTCCTGCTGCAATGGCGAAAGGACATGGCGAGCAGGTGGAGCCCTGCTGTGCGGCCCGGCGGCCTCACTACACACCCGGCTCGACTTCCAGAGATGACCAATGAGTCGCAGGAACGCCCGCTCCTACGAGCAGCCGAGTTGGCCACCGCCGGAATCGACGAAGCCGGCTTTCTCCAGCAGCAGACCCGCCGTCGCACGGCAGCCGGAGAGGAGCGTGTCAGTGGGACCGTGGTCGTGTCGTTTGCCGTGGGAGACCGCATCGCGATCGCCCACGTGGGCTTCTGTCCCCCATTCCCAGAAACCCCCAGCGTTCAGCTGACCACTGCGTACGATGAACTTGATGCCGTGGTGATACCCGGCGAGGTGCTTCCCTGGGGCATCCGTGTTGAGTGCCGCCTTGAGGAAGCCGCTGAAGACCCTTTCGATATTCCTGTCGACTTTGTCGCCACAGCGGCAGGGGCGGCCACCCCGCGCGGCGTTCCCAACTGACACCGCATTGCTGATTCTTCCTGACTTCTTTGAGGACCCCATGGCACGCTGGCCCGAACACCTCTGGACGACGGTCTTCACCTACGCACTGATCTTCCTCGGCTTCCCGATCTTGTGCGTCCTGCTGTGGTGGTGGGTCCGCCAAGGAAGCTGATCCTGTCCCATCACAGCCGAGCCCGCACTCCACGCCCCTCTTTGCCCATGCCCACTTCGCCCATATTTTCTGATGACCTCCGCCAGACACTCTTCGATCTTGGCCAGCAGCAGCTCCTCGCACACGTCGACCAGCTCGAGACCTCGGCGAGGGATCGGCTCGCAACGCAGCTGAGCACGATCGACTGGCAGCAGGTGCGTGCCATGCGGAGTTTGGCCCGCACGGATGATCCCTCAGCGGCCCTCTCGGTTGATGCGGCATGGCTGGCGGCCGCGCGAACGCCAGCCGGCCCGCGGCTTCGCAGCGGTGGCCCAAGCCCCGCAGGCAAACTTACTCCAGCCGACGCCACCCTCCGCGGTGAATCCCTTCTCGCTTCCGGCGGAGCGGGGGCGATCCTCGTGGCTGGCGGGCAGGCCTCGCGTCTGCGATGCGACGGCCCGAAAGGCATCTACCGCGTCGGCCCTGTTTCCAACGCCAGCCTGTTTGAACTGCTGCTGGGCCGGGTACGAGAAACCGGCGGCCGCTACGGCCACCCAGTTCCCCTGGCCATCATGACCAGCTCAGCCACGGATGGCCCGACCCGCGACTACTTGAAGGAGCACAACTATTTCGGCCTGTCTGCCGAACAGGTGCTGTTCTTTCAGCAGGCTGATCTGCCAGCTCTTGCGATGGGCTCGCTCGACCTTCTGCTCGATGCCCCCAGCCATGTGGCGGTCGCTCCCGACGGCCATGGAGGCCTGCTCTCTGCCCTTGTCGCTGCGGGCGGCCTGGAATGGTTCGCGGACCGCGGGGTCGAGCATGTGGCGTCGTTTCAGGTCGACAATCCGCTGGCGATGCCGCTCGACCCTGAGTTTCTGGGGTATCACCTGTTGGCCGACGCCGAGTTCTCTACACAGGTGGTGGAAAAGCAGGAGCCGGCGGAGCGTGTGGGGGTTGTCGCTGAACACAACGGGCAGCATCGGGTCATCGAGTACAGCGACCTCTCCGACGAGCGTGCCTCAGCGGTCGATCCCGACGGCCGACTCCATCTGCGGGCCGGCAGCATCGCCGTCCACGCGTTCACACTTGGGTTCCTACAGCGTGCAGCAGCCGAGCCCAACAGCCTGCCGCTCCACCTTGCCCGCAAGGCAGTGCCCTGCCTCGATGCCACGGGCACGCTCCACCGTCCAGCGGAGCCGAATGCCTTCAAGTTTGAGCGGTTTATCTTCGACCTGATGCCGTTCGCTGAACGTGTGCTGACCGTGGAGATTGACGCAGCCGAAGGCTTTGCCCCTTTGAAGAATCCCCCTGGGGCTGCCGCCGATGCACCGGAGCATGTGCAGGAGGCCATGATTGCACAGGCTCGTCGACGGTGTGAGGAAGCAGGCATCGATGTGGCTGAAGAGATCGCCGTGGAGCTTGGGCCGGCCATCTTCGATGCCGATGATGTGCGTGCGGCTGCTGGCGGCCGTGTGGTCACCACTCCTCGCGTGCTGACGCTTCCTGCCAGGCCCGCCTCGTGAGCCCAGGCCACTGCTGTTAGAGCAGCTTGGCCCGGCGAAGCGTGACAACCAGGCCTACAGTGATCAAGGTGGAAAGCCCCCAGAAGAACTTGTAGCCGTGGGTCCAGGCGAGCTCGGGGATGAACTCAAAGTTCATCCCGTACACACCGCAGAGAAATGTCAGCGGTAGGAAGATCGTGCTCACCACCGCGAGTCGGTTCATCACGCGGTTGGTGCGATGTGTAGCGACGGTGATGGAGAAGTTCATCGCGCTCTCGAGGACTTCCAGATTACTGGTGATATCTGAGAGCAGCCGTTCCAGTGTCGCGATCATGCCACTCATGAAATCGAGGGTCGCAACGCTCACCAGAGAGGTCTTGCGAGACACAATTTCTTCAAGCACGCGACGGGTTGGCATCACCCGCTTCCGCAACGCCAGCAGTTCGCCCGTCACATCAGCGAGTTCCAGCAGTGTCTCCTCGCAGGCATCGGTCCTGAGTTTCTGCCGCATCGTCTCCACGCTCTGCTCAAGCCTGTTTTGCATTCGCAGATACTGATCGACCTGTTCATTCCAGATCTCGTAAATCAAGAAACTCGGCGTCGCGGCATGTTCGAAAAAGTCACGCAGGTAGCTGCGACGGACTTCTCGCAGCACCGCCGACTCGCCATACCGAAAGGTGACGAGGAAGCCTTCACCGATCAGAAGATGGAGCGACTGCCCGCAGAGACCTGCAGCACCATCCACAACCCCGACCAGGGAGATCAGGAGCAGCTGCTCGTTTCGCCGCAGCTTGAGCTCTGAGACCGCTGCATCACCAACGTCCTGCCGTCGGATCAGACGAGGGTCGAAGCCTGGCAGCATCTCGCCAGGCAGAAGGGCAACGAGCGTTTCCGGAGGAACCTTCAGACAGTCGATATCGATCCAGACAAATCTGCCCGCCCGAAGCTGCTCAGGAATCGCCTCGAGCGGCACCGGCCCGTGCTGGCGGTCATCGCCACGAAAGTCGAGAAACTCCGCCTGAATGCCCGCGGTATCACGAGGCTCACCAGAACTCGCCAGCCTCGCTGGAGACGTCATCTCTCCACACGGCACCGCTTCGTGCCCGAACGCACTCGCGGGGAGCGTGCTGGAACTGCTCATCAATGAATCTCCCGGAAAACCGAGGGGATCTGTACCATGCACGGTTTCCGGTCCCAAGGGCAGTTGGGGCCCACGGCAGATGTGACGAATCAAGGAGGAGAAACGCAAGATGCTGCATGCGATCGTGATGGCGGGAGGTTCAGGAACGCGTTTTTGGCCAGCCAGCCGAGCCAAGCTGCCAAAGCAGCTCCTTCCGCTTGCGGGCTCCCAGACACTCCTTGAAGACACGGTTGCACGTCTCGACGGCCTAGTCCCACCAGACCGGACACTTGTCGTCACCGCAGAGCGGCTCGAAGACGCCGTCCGCAGTCAACTGCCAGCCGTGCCAGCAGCTGGAATTGTGGGCGAGCCCTGCAAGCGTGACACCGCTCCCTGCGTCGCCCTAGCCGCCTTGCTGGTGAGCCGAGACGATCCTGACGCGACCATGGTGGTCATGCCCTCAGATCATGTGATTCGTCCGGAGCAGGCTTTTCGTGATGCGATTTCGCAGGCTGCCGCGATCGTCGACGAGACTCCGGGACGTCTAGTGACCTTCGGCATTCCACCGACGTACCCCGCAGAGAGCTTTGGCTACATCGAGCGTGGCGAGCCATTGGCTGAGGCTCACGGCTCCGCACGAGCGTTTTCCGTCTGCCGATTCCGCGAGAAGCCCCCGGCGAGCGTCGCCGAGGAGTATCTCGAGGCGGGCACCTTCCTCTGGAACGCAGGCATCTTCGTCTGGAAGGCAGCGACAATCCTGGAGGCGATGCGGGAGCGGCAGCCAGAGTGCATGGCCCATCTTGAGAAGATCGTGCAGCACTGGGATTCAACAGACAAGCGGCAGGTGTTTGCCGAAGAGTTTGCCGCAATCAAGGGCATCTCGATCGACTATGCCGTGCTGGAGCATGCGACCGATGTTGCGGTGATTGAAGCCCCATTTGGCTGGGACGATCTCGGTGGCTGGTCAGCTGTGGCTCGCCAGCGGGGCCAGGATGCAGAAGGCAACACGATTGCCGGGAAACACCTGGGAATCACGACGACAGGCTCGATCGTGCAGGCTGCCGATGACCATCTGGTCGTCACTGTCGGCCTGGAGAATATCCTGGTAGTGCACACCCCGGATGCCACGCTGGTCGCTGATCGCACCCAGGAAGAGGCTGTCCGCAAGGTTGTGGCAGAACTTGAGTCACGAGGCTGGCATGAGCATCTCTAACGCAGTCGTTCGTCCGTGTCTCGCTGCCGCGTTTGTGTGCGGGATGCTCTCGGCTGCATCCTGCCGAGGCGATGATGCAGATGCGACACCGACGGAACAGACCGTGAACGAGAGCCTGGAGTTTTGGCTTCGCGAGATTCGTGAAGGCCGCGACGCATTGGAATGGTCTGATCGGTGTGTGGCCCACGACTGGCGGATCCAGCAGCACAGCGGTGGTGAGCGGTGGCGTCTGCTCGACCCCACGGATGCAACGGTCGTGCAGGGCAACCAGGGCGACTGCGAAACCACATTCGAAAGACTCCAGGCTGCAGGCACCATCCCCACGGTCAGTGGCCCAACAGTGCTCGTGCTGCACGGGCTTGGCCAGGGCCGACAGTCGATGCAGCCCCTCGTCACGCACCTGCGGAACACACTCGATGCCACCGTGCTCTCGATCGGCTACGCCAGCCCACAGGCCGGTCTCGAGGTCCATGCTGAGACACTCAATGGCATCATCGAACGGCTGCCCGAGGCAACGACGCTGTCATTTGTCGGTCACAGTCTGGGTAATCTCGTCGTTCGACGTTGGATGACGATGGCTCCTGAGCCGGCGCTGAGCCGAGTGCAGAAGATGGTCATGCTCGGCCCTCCAAACCAGGGCTCGGAGCTCGCCCGCCTCGCCTCACGCATCTGGTTTCTGGCGATGCTCTCCGACGGCCCGACGCGACAGCTCGGCGTTGACTGGGATCAGGTTGGCGACCTGCTGGCAGTGCCTCCCTGTGAGTTTGGGATTGTCGCAGGCGGCACCGGTGACGATCGCGGGATGAGCATGCTGCTCACCGGTGATGACGATGCCATCGTGCGGGTTGACGAGACCCGTCTCGACGGAGCGGCTGACTTTGTTCTGCTGCCAGTCCACCACGCTGACATGATGCGACACCGGGCCGTGCAGCACGCGGCGGTCTGCTTTCTCCGCGACGGCCGGTTTCCTGAGTTCACGATCACGCGTCGTCAAGCTGAGCCTGAACAGAAGGGTCTTCAGCGATGACCGCCGAGGAGGCCACCGCCTCACCGGGCGGCATCCCTGGCTGTGGTCGCGTGGCCGCAGTCGACTACGGTCGCCGCCGCATGGGACTTGCGGTCTGTGATCGTGAACGCATCCTGGCAAGCCCTCTCACGGTTCGTCAGCCGGGCAAGAACTCCCGCCTTGAGGCAGCCTTCTTTCAGAAGCTCGCCGACGATGAGGAACTCGTTGGGTTTGTGGTTGGCCTCCCGCTGCACACTGATGGGCGTGAAAGCGACATGTCGGGCGAAACCCGACGCTTTGCTGACTGGCTCGCACAGACCACAGGCCTGCCCGTCGAACTTCAAGACGAGCGATACACCTCCGCAGCCGCAGCCGGTCGACTCGCGGGGGTTGGCCTCTCCCGCGACTCGAAGAAGGCACGCTCCGATGCCGTCGCGGCTCAGATCATGCTCGAAACCTGGATGGCTCGACGGGTGGCTTCCAGCACGCCACCTTCGGCCTCAGAGGAAGACGCATCATGAGTCGCCAGACTCCTCAGGACGACAGCAGATCACGACCGCCGAAGCGACGGCTGGTGGTGGGCTGCGGCGCTCTGGGCATGCGGGTGGCCCGTCGCTGGCTCGCAGCAGGGGATCAGGTCTGGGGAACCACTCGGAGCCGGCCAGCAGAACTCGCGTCTGTCGGCATCACGCCTGTTGTCGCAGACATCGGCGGAGGCACGCTGCCAGCGCTGCCCGCGGTCGACACGGTTTTCTGGGCGGTTGGCTTCGATCCATCCAGCGAGCTCAGCCCCCGGCAGCTGCATGTCGAAGGCCTGGAACAGCTGCTGGCAGCGGTTCCCAACCCAGACCGTGTGGTGCTCTCGAGTTCCACTGGAGTCTGGGGAGACGGCGATGGAGAGACGGTGAATGAACTGACTCCTGCCTGTCCTGCCCGTCCCTCTGCTGCAGCCCTGCTTGAGGCAGAGGCGCTCTTGAGCAGACACCCCGCGGGACCCGGCGTGTCTTTGCGATTCGCAGGACTCTACGGCCCCGAAAGACTCCCCCGACTCGATGCCCTGCGAGCCGGCACACCTCTAGCTGCCGACCCAGATAGCTGGCTGAACCTGATTCACCTTGACGATGCTGCGCTGGTGGTCTGTCTGGCGGCCGACGCCCCACACGCAAAGTCGCTCTACGTCGTCTCAGATGGCACGCCACTGCGACGCGGTGACTGGTATCGGCAGCTCGCCCACCTGCACGGCTGCCCACCGCCGAAGTTCAACCCTCCAGCTGCCACTGCTCGAGGTGCTACTGCTCGAGGTGGCAGCAAGCGTGCCGACGCCACGCGGCTCTTCACGGAACTCGCCCCGCGGCTGGCCTACCCCAACGCACTGGAGGCTCTCGAGCAGCTCACCGCCAGCTCCTGATGCCGTCGCTTGAATCTGCGTGATGCGTCTCGCCGTGTGGACAGGTCACGAAGCCTACGGAGCCTGCACCGCTGCGGAAGCATCCTCGGGAGGCGTCGTTGACGCCGGCTCTGGCAGCGCCAGGCTGGCAAGACCGCCCTTGAGAGCTTGCAGATAGTCGGCCGTGATCCGCATCGCTTCATCGAAGTAGAAGTCCTGCTTCACAACTGGTCGCCGCAGGGTGTCTCCCTCTTCGAGTTTCTTCTCTTCGTCGTCAGCCGCCTTAAAGTCATTCCAGTGCTTGACGAACTCACTCTCAACGAGCGAGATCTCCTTCTCCTGCTTCCGCAGCTTGTACTTCTCGATGTCCTTCACGACTCTTTCGAACTCCTCATCAGTCGCCACCCGGGCCTGCGACCGCTCACGCAATGCGTTGACGAGTTCGTCGCTGACGCGGCCTGTCGACTCAAAAGTCGCCCGGGGCACCCGGTCGAAGGCGAGTGCATAGTCGAGGTCGGACTCACCCACTTCGAGATGGGTGGTGATGCTCGGGAGCTCGATATCGCTCTTCACTCCCTCGTTCTGCGTGCTGTCGCCCGAAGGACGATAGAACTGCTGCATCGTGATCTTGATCGCCCCGAGTGACGGAGCGTTCGGCAGCCGCTGGAACAGCTGTCGACCGAGGTCGAGCAGGCTCTGGACCGTGCCCTTGCCATGCGTCGCCTCATCGCCCACTACAAGACCGCGGCGGTAGTCCTGAATGGCACCAGCCAGAATCTCGCTGGCGCTTGCGCTGAACTTGTTGATCAACACCACCAGAGGGCCGTCCCACTCAACCCCCGGCTCCGTGTCGTCATACTGCTGGACGCGGTCGTCCGCATCCTTCACCTGCACCACGGGGCCAGTATCGATAAACAAGCCGGTCAGTGAAATCGACTCTGGCAGCGAGCCGCCGCCATTGTCCCGCAGATCGAGCACGACGCAGTCCACCTGTTCCTGCTTGAACTCCTGAATCAGACGCCGGCAGTCGCGGGTGGTGCTCTTGTAGTCAGCCTGCCCAGAACGGGCACCAGCCATGTCCATGTAGAAACTCGGCAGGTTGATCACGCCAACCCGCCACGGAGTGCCATCAGCCTTGTTTCCCGCCTCGATGACCTCCCCGCGTGCTTCGGAGTCCTTCAGCTCAATCCGATCCCGCACGATGTCGAGAATCTTTGGAGCTGTCTGACCGACCGGAATCACCTTCAGCCGGACCGTCGTCCCCCGCTTGCCACGAATCAGCTTGACGACTTCGTTGAGGTTCATGTCAACCACGTCAACGAGTTCACCTTCGGTGCCCTGCCCAACGGCAACCACCCGATCTTTCTTCTGCAGACGACCGTCGCGGTCGGCAGCTCCACCCGCCACGATCTCGGCAACGGTCGTATAACCGTCTTCACTCCGGAGTGAAGCACCGATGCCATCAAGCTCCAGCCGCATGCTGATCTGGAAGTTCTCCAGTGTGCCTGGGCTCATGTAGGTCGTATGCGGATCGAGGCTGGCAGTCAGGCTCGTGAGATAGGTCTCCAGCAGCTCGTCAGCAGTCATCTTCTGCATCCGCTTAGCAAAACTGCGATAGCGGCGAAGCAGCTTATCCTGGGCCTCCTCAACGGGCGTCTTCTCCATCTTCTGAACCAAGAGGTCGTACTTCACCCGCCGCCGCCAGCGGCCCTGAGCCTCTTCCTCAGACGCTGCCCAGTCGACATCATCCGGGTCGACCACGATGGTTTCAGGCACCGTGAAGTCGAGGTCTGACTGAATCAACTCCTCGATCTGCGGCAGACGCTGACCGATGCGGCTGACAAACCGCTCATAGAGGTCGTAGGCGAAGTCGACATTTCCCCGCCGCACGAGGTCATCCAGCTGGTTCTTCCGCTGCGAAAACTCTGCGATGTCGGCCTGCATGAAGTACATCTTCATCGGGTCGAGCGCCCCGAGGAACATGTCGAACCAGCGGCTAGCGATCTCATCATCGATCTGTCGCCGCGTCAAATGCTCGCGCTCAAGGTAGCTGCGGACAGCGAGGGTAATCTGGCGGTCGTTTGGACCTGGCTCAAGCTCGTCTGGAGCAGCGGTTTCCGCGGCAAAGCCTGCCGTCCAGATCAGGCCCAGCATGGCGATGACCGCAAACATCATGCAGCCAGCCAGTAGCCGACTGCCACGGTTCTGGTCGCGACTCTCACCGAATACTGCCCGGCCAGCTGCCGCCAGGGAGGCGCCTACCTCACCGCTCATCTGTCGTGCCACGCCTGACCTCCTCAAATGATGTCGTTCCCGAGCCTTCGCCAGCATTGCATTGTGGCGACTTTCTCCAGCCGTGACGAGGTCGAAACAGTCGGGCAGCACAACCGTCCGCGAGCCTCCTCGCCTGTCCGCATCTCGCTGAACGTAACACTTTAGGCGCCAACGACGCCTAACAGCCCACCCTCCAACTGAGGGGCATGCCGCCGCAGCCCCAAAAATGATTCCCGAAACAGAGCGGCTTTTCGTATACTTCTCGGGTCTATTTTCGCGTTTTCCCCGTTGCTCCCGCCTGTCACGTCAGTTCTTCCCACCCCATTCGTGACACCCCCCACGAGTTTGCCATCGTGTCGACTGCGTCATCACCTGCTGACGAGACGGCTGCGTCGCGCGAAGAAACCAGCCGCGCAGCATTGGTAATGCGGATCGCGGGCAAGCCAGGCCCAACGTTTGTGCTCGACCCTTCCCGCGAGAACGTCCTTGGTCGCTCCGAAGAGATCGACATCTCGCTGGCGGACCGACTGGCCAGCCGCCGGCACGCGGTGGTGCGTCAGCACGAAGGGAACTGGTTGCTTGAGGACCTCGAGAGCCGCAACGGCACCTGGCTCGACGGCCACAGCGTGCAGCGCGAAATGCTGAGCCACGGCGGTGTGGTGCGGATCGGGATGACGGAACTGGTTTTTGAACTGCTCAGCAAGGAGCCCGCGGCCACTGAAACGTCAAGCCGTACAGTGATCCGCTCTGGCCCCGTCGGCCAGCTGCAGGGCGAAGCGATGCGTCGGTCGCAAGCAGTCGCCTCGGAGGACGGGCGTCGCGGTGCGTTGCTCTACCAGGCGAGCCTGCGTTTGCTGGCCGCACGTTCATCCCAGGAAGTGATCTGCAGCATGCTCGAACTTGTGATCGAGCACACCGCAGCTTCAGGTGTGGGCTGGTTTCGCATTACGCCAGAGAGCGGCCTTGAGCCGGTCTGCGTCGTTCCTCCTGGCGGACAACTCGCCTCGGCCTTGGTCGCCCCGGCGATCCGCAGCACGATCGATCAGCTGGTCTCCCGCGAGGGACACGCGGTGTGGCTGCAGCCCAATCCTGCAGCTGGCGTGCACTCTGAAATCGCCTGCATCCCCCTCCTCGACAGCGGCGTGCCACATGCAGCTGTTGTGGCCATGGCTCCGACAGGCCGGCTGCGGGACTCCGACTTTGACCTCTTGGTTGGGCTGGCCACACTGGCGACAGCAGCTTGGGACGGACACACCGGTAGTGCTCGCGACGCAGACCAACTGCCCTGCACCGCCAGATCGCCGCTGCTGCAGTCCACCAAGCATGCCTCCGAGCAAGACATCGCCGGCATGAGCACGATTGAACTCAGCCCGCCAGGCGACGGCTTTGGCGGCATTGATTAACTGGCGGCGTACTCGTCAGCGTGTGATCAGTCACGCATCACTGATTTCTCATTGCCGTCTCTCGTGAGAGTGGCTCCACACCTCGGTTTACCAACGCTATGGACCGACGAACTCTGGCATCTCCGCATCACGACTTTCGCCCCCTCGAAAGCCGCCGCGGCCTGACCGATCTCGCCTCCCTCGCGAGGGCATTGCTCCTCGCAAGCCTCTGTCTCGCAGCCATGTCTCACTCGTCGGTCCGTGGTAACGACCCGCTGCAGGGCCGTCCTGCTGATGAGCCCCCTGCTGTCAGATTGCTTGCCCAGCAGTCTGCTCCGCGGCTTCGCACCCGTCTGAAACTGACTGGTGAACGCAGTCCGCTCGCACCACGCAACTGGCCACGGATACGGGGGGGCTCAGGAGCTGGCCTGGGTGGTGAACTGCCGCTGGCAGGCGACCTGGAAACTTCCGGCTGGGCCTGGGCGATCGACCTACCAGGCAGCGGCCATGGCTCGCCGGTAGTGCATGAAGGACGAATCTACGTGACCTCGGCCAATCCAGAGACCGCCGCCCGGATCCTCAGCTGCCACGCCCTCAGCGACGGCCGCCTCCTCTGGCAAGTGGACCGCGAGGCGACCCAAGACCATCACCACGTGCAGAACAGCCTTGCTTCCAGTTCTCCGTTGGTCGACGCAGCTGCGGTCTACTGGAGTTGGGCGTCTGGCGAGCGGCTCTGGGTCGAAGCCCTCGATCACAACGGCCAGCGGCTCTGGCAGATTTCTCCCGGCCCTTACGTGGCGGAGCATGGCTACGCCGCCTCGCCGGCAGTCTGGAACGAGGTGCTGATTGTTCCCATGGATCAGGATGGCCCAAGCTCCGTGGTGGGCCTCGATATCCACACCGGCCGACAGCTCTGGCGGATTCCTCGCCAGACGGCCCGCACCTCATACGCCACCCCGCTGGTACTTGAACATGATACGCCCACGGTCATCCTCTCCAGCATGGCCCATGGACTGACCGCCATTGATCCCCGCGACGGCAGCATCCTCTGGGAACGTTCCTGCTTTCCTCGACGCACGGTGTCCTCTCCGATCACCGTCGGCGACCTGCTCGTCGCCACCTGCGGGGAGGGAGGCGGCAACAATCTGCTCGTTGCCGTCCGCCCCGCCGACCTCGCTGACGGAGAGCCCGCAGTGGCCTACGAACTCGAGCGGGGCGTGGCTCCCTATGTGCCAACACCCCTTGCCACCTCTGAACGGCTCTACCTCTGGGGCGACCGCGGCGTGGTCACCTGCGTCAATCCAGTCAGCGGCGAAACCCACTGGCGCGGTCGTGTGGGAGGCAACTACTCGAGTTCGCCCATCGCCCTCGGTGATACGGTGGTCAACGTCTCCGCCGAAGGGGAAGTTGTGGTGATCGCTGACTCCGACGCGTTTGAAGTGCTCGGTCGCCGTCAGCTGGGAGAGCCGAGCCGAGCCACGCCGGCAGTCGCGGATGGCCGAGTCCTCTTCCGCAGCGAGCAGCGGCTCTTTGCGGCGGATCTCTCACACCGGTGACCGCGGCCTCGTCCTTGCTTGCCCAAAGACTCGGCTTACCCAGAGGCCCGTCGAACAGCCGTCTCAGTCGTTCTTCAGCCGTGAAGCCAGCACGGCCACCACGAACAGAACGCCGACCGCGGTCGCAAACGGCAGCGTCCGGGACGCGTGCACCGAGAAGAGCACCGAACCGACAAAGGGACCTAAGATGCGGCCCAGCGAAGCGAACGACTGATTGACTCCCAGCACCTCTCCCTGCCGGGCAGGATCTGCATGCTTCGAGATCAACGCCGACACCGACGGATTGACGAAGGCGAAGCCGAAAACCGAGATCGCAGCAGCAACGTAGAGCCAGTTCGGCAGCGAGAGGCCGACTGACATTGCCTCGCTGCGGGTGGCAGCCCAGGCAACAGCACCGATGCCAGCCAGCCCGAGTGTCATCATCGTCACCCCGGCCAGCAGCAGCCTGGTCTCGGGGAACCGTGAGGCGAGCGGGCGGTAACTCCCACCCGCGACCATCAACACTGCCCCGATGAAGGCAAACACAAGAAAGTTGGCGTCGTCGGTCATGCCAAAAGCCTGCTCTGTGAGCCGGGCGAGCGTCGCCTCGAAGTTCGCAAAGGCAAAGATCGACAGGAAGTAGGTCAGGACGAGCAGCCCCACCTGAGGCATCCGCAGCACACTCAGCATCCGGCTGGGCCCAAAGAAGCCTTTACTCTTGCCGCCGCCGGGCCGCTTGGTCTCACGAAACACGGTCGCCGCCAGACACAGAGCGATAAACGACAGCAACGAGGCTAAGGCTCCGACTCCCCAAGGCTGTTGATCAAACGCCGCCAAGCCGAAGTAGGCGATCAACGGCCCGAGGGTGAAACCGGCTCCAAAGGCAATGCCGATTAAGGCCATTCCCCGGGCTCGCTTCTCGGGAGTCGTGCAGTCTGCAATCACCGCAGCCGCGGTGCCCACGCTCGCACCAGCGATCCCGGCACCGATTCTCGAGGCAAGCATCAGACCGATCGCCAGCTTTGGTGATGAGAAGGTCACCGCGTAGCCATACAGGGCGTAGAACACGACCGAGCCAGAGAGGCTCAGCAACAGGATTGGCCGTCGCCCGATCATGTCAGAGACCCGTCCCCAAAACGGGCTAAACACAAACTGCATCAACGAAAACACCGAGAACAGCACGCCGATCATCGTGCCCACAGCCCATGGGGGCAGCCCCAACTCCTGCAGCAGCGGCTCGGCCTGACGCGGCATCACAGGCAGCACGATCCCGAAACCGAGCAGGTCGATAAACACCGTTAAGAAGACCACCAGCAACGCCGACCGGGGCGCTGGCTCAGCGGAAGCGGCGGCGGGCTGGGTGTGCTCGGATGTCTGGCTCATAGATTGTTCGCAGCGGGAGGACGGTAAGAAAAACTCGGGGGCGTGAGCGTTGAGCGTCGCCAAGGCTGCTTCCAGAGTCAAGAATCAGCCGAGGCAGACGCCCCTGACGGGATAGACGCCCTCTCTGGCCCGGTCTAAACTTTGAAATTGTGAGACTTTCGGCCGCCCCCCCTCCAATCGGGTGAGGTTTCCGGTGAGGCCTTTTACCGGTTTCATGAAGCCCGTAGACAGCTGCGGGCGAAAGTGTTTCGCAACGGCCTGAGCTTCCGTCCGGCTGAGATTGAAAAAAGCGTTCTAACAGAGATCGAGACAGAACAGCCGAAGTGTTGGCTACGCCTTCGAAGTCGTGGGAGCTGTTTCTGTTCGCAACAGCGAGTCACAGTAACAACGAAGAACGTGGCGACGAAGAACGTTTGAGCCGGAGAACGCGAGGTGCGAGGTCGTATGCTGGAGAAGTCATCCGAATCAGATCTGTCTGCTACCGCAGCCGCATCGCAGCCGCCGCTTGACGTTCAAGCCGCGATTGCAGAAGTCCGGGCATTCATCGATCCGTTGCTCGAAGAGGCTGTCGACAGGCTCGCGGGAGCCCCGGAACGGCTTCGCGAGTCCATCCGCTACGCACTTCTCGCTCCAGGCAAACGCCTTAGGCCAGCCTTGGCCATCTGGGCTGCCGAGGCCTGCGGAGGAAGCCGCCAGCAGGCTGCCGCCGGCGCGATGGCCGTGGAAATGATCCACGCGTATTCCCTGGTACATGACGACCTGCCGGCAATGGACGACGACGACCTGCGACGGGGCCGCCCAACCTGCCACCGCGCGTTTGATGAGGCCACCGCGATTCTCTGCGGAGACGCCCTGCAGCCTCTCGCTTTTGAGACGCTCGTCCGTCTCCTCCCGGCGGACCAGGCAGGACATGCCTGTGGGATTCTGGCGGCAGCAGCAGGGGCAGAGGCTCTTGTCGGCGGCCAGGCGGAAGACCTTGCCGCGGAACAGGCCGCCCAAGACCGTTCCACAGAGGCCGACTCCGCCACCGCACACCTTGCCAGGCTCGAAGGCATTCACCGCTGCAAGACAGGCGCTCTGTTTCTCGCATGCCTCCGGCTCGGTGGTCTGACAGCCGGTGCGTCTCCCGAGCAGACACGGGCCCTGCAGCGATATGGCGAAGCCTTTGGGCTCGCCTTCCAAATCGCTGACGACCTCCTCGACGCCGAAGGGACGGAAGAAGCGGTCGGTAAACGGGTCGGCAAAGATGCCGATCGTGGCAAGCTGACGTTCCCGTCGCTGGTGGGTCTTGAGGCAAGCCGTGCCCGTGGCCACGCGTTAGCGGCTGAAGCTGCCGCTGCCTGCGAAGTATTCGGCTCCCGAGGTGCCCCACTTGCCGCACTCGCGCACTGGATCATCCACCGCAATCACTGAGCCCACTGACACGCTCCCACTCCTAGTTCTCGTATTCCTGCCGGACCATCGACCCCCGGCCTCCTACACTGAAAGAGCGGCTGCTCGTCTTTCGTTCGTCCACCCACCGACCCTCAGAGCCAATGCTGCCTCTCCGGCAGCCTTCAGATCATGGAAGAGATTCTTTCCCGCCTCACGAGCCCTCGGCAGCTGGCCGAGATGTCGAACGAACAGCTGGAACACCTCGCCTCGGAAGTCCGGCAGGCCCTGTGCGATGTCGTCGCATCGCGAACCGCCCACTTCGCCTCCAACCTTGGGGTGGTCGAACTCTGCCTGGCTTTGCATCGAGTCTTTGACTTCAGCAGCGACAGGCTGATCTGGGACACCGGGCACCAGATCTACCCACACAAGCTGATCACCGGGCGATATGCGGAGTTTCCGTCCATCCGCACCAAGGGTGGCCTGATGGGCTACCCGAACCCCAACGAGAGCCCATACGACCTGTTTATGACCGGCCATGCCGGCTGCAGCGTGTCGACCGCGCTCGGACTTGCAATGGGCGACAGCATGCTCGGCGAGCCGGAGCGTCATAGCGTTGCCGTCATTGGTGACGGCGCACTCCCCTCCGGCATCGTGTTTGAGGCGTTGAACAACGCAGGCTTTCTGAAGCGAAAGCTGCTGGTGATCCTCAACGACAACAAGATGTCGATCTGCCCACGCGTCGGTGGACTCGCCGCGTATCTCGACACCGTCCGCACCAACTCCTGGTACCGCAGCGTGAAGCAGGAGATGGGCGACCTGATCAAGGGCGTGCCGATGGTGGGAGAGTCGGTGGAGCGGGTGCTCACCAA
>Ga0181607_10001483_pt1 | contig 21036 bp, 18 predicted proteins | sample 041ome_9_FD_132420 | JGI IMG/M metagenome (GOLD analysis project Ga0181607, IMG submission 132420) | Coastal salt marsh microbial communities from the Groves Creek Marsh, Skidaway Island, Georgia - 041413US metaG (megahit assembly) | ecosystem: Environmental > Aquatic > Marine > Intertidal zone...
CGGACCAGGGCAGCACGAATGCCGGGCTCCATGGCAGAATGGCCTGCATCATCTACGACATTGTAGCGGCTGCCGGGCCATGCGCGCGCTAACCGCTCGGCACTGACGCTTGGGCAAATCATGTCATAGCGCCCTTGAACAATGGTGCAGGGCAGGTGGCGGATTCTGTCGATATCCCGGATGAGCTGGTCATCTTCCAGGAAAAGCCGGTGCATAAAGTAATGCGCCTCAATCCGTGCAATCGCCAGCAATCCTTCACCATCATTAAATGACGGTATTTCTGAGGGACGCAGCGTCGAGCACATAGACTCATAGCGGCTCCAGATACGGGCGGCGTTGATTGCTGTTTGCCGGTCCGTGCTGTTCAAGCGGCGAATATATGCGGAGAGTAAGTCGCTGCGTTCGGCGGCAGGAATATGCTCTGCCAACTGGCGATGCGCTTCCGGGAATACGCGGCCCATGCCGTTCAAGAACCAATCAACCTCTTCGCCACCGCCAAGGAAGATGCCGCGCAGAATGAACCCAAGGCAACGCTCCGGATGAGCCTCGCCATAGGCCAGCGCCAGGGTTGATCCCCAAGAGCCACCAAATACCAACCAGCGCTCAACGCCGAGATGCTCGCGGAGCGCTTCAATGTCTTCAATCAGGCTTTGGGTATCGTTGTGGTCGGTCGAGGCATAGGGTTTTGAACGACCGCTGCCGCGCTGATCAAACAGGATAACGCGGTAAGATTGCGGGTCAAAGAAGCGCCGATAAGCAGGCGAGCATCCGGCCCCAGGGCCGCCATGCAGAAACACGACCGGCAGGCCATCCGGGGACCCTGATTCTTCCCACCACAAGCGATGGCCATTTCCAACGTTCAGATAGCCAGCATTGTTCGCGTCAAAGGGGGCGAACAATTCAGCGCGGAGGTGGCGGGAGGAGGGCATTGGCGAAACATACTCTCAAAGTGAATTCAAAAAGGTATAAACGATTGCATGCGCCTCTCGCTAGCCATCTTGCTCATTCTATTTGGATTACGCTTTCCGGCGGGGGCGGAGCCTCTCCGGGTTAGCGCTGCAGAGGATGCTGTAACGCTGCGGATGGCCGATGGGAGAATTGTTCTGCTCGATGGCCTGTTGGCACCGAATCCAGATGATGATGGTGGGCGTTCTGCGGCAGATAAAATTGCAGCAGCCGCACTTGCCCGCATGATCGAAAGTGCCGTTGGCCAGACTGCACGGCTAACCCCGTTGTTGGAGGTAGCGGACCGATGGAACCGCATTCCAGCCGATGTGCATCTTCAGGGGTCTGGCGTTTGGCTTCAGGAACGGATGCTGCAGGAAGGCTTGGCGCGCATTGGTCCTTGCCCGCTCGGTGACCCAGGGCGTCTCAAATTGTTACGCGATGCCGAAGCCAGCGCGCGGACGGCGCGGCGGGGCCTTTGGCGGATTGGCGTCTATCAGGTTCGTGATGCTGTGCAGCCAATCAAAGCGCGTGGATTTGTGTTGGTAGCGGGCATGCCCTTTGAAAGCGGGGGTGGTCGGAACGTGCGTTACCTTAATTTCGACAAAGACTGGCGCCAGGATTTCACACTTAGGGCGACCAAATCGTCCGCCCGACGGCTGGACAAAGCCAATCTGGGCTTCGATGCTTTGTTGGAACGGAAATTGCTGGTTAGAGGTTGGTTGGTATGGAGAAACGGTCCCATGCTAGATATTACCTGTCCGCAGCAGATAGAGGCGCTAGACCCATGAAGACAGAAACATCCCCATTACGCCGCCATTTGGCTGCTGCATTGTCCGCCGTTGCGATTGGCGCTGCGGTAGCAGGGTGTTCCACCAATCCGGCGACAGGCGGCGAAGATGTCGTGTTCATGTCCCAAGCTGATGAAAAACGCATCGGGGACGAAAACCACCCCAAAATTCTGCAGCAGTTTGGCGGGGCTTATGGCGACCGTGAACTTCAGGCTTATGTGAAGTCTCTGGGCGATGTTTTAGCCGCAAGTTCTGAGCTGCCAAATATTAAATGGACGTTTACGCTGCTCGATAGCGACGTCACTAACGCTTTCGCGTTGCCGGGCGGGTATGTCTATGTGACCCGCGGGCTGCTCTCATTGGCAGAGAATGAAGCGCAGCTAGCGGCGGTTATCGGCCATGAAATTGGCCATGTAACGGCCCGGCACGGTGCACAGCGGTCCGCTCAAGGTACGCTGGCGACGGTTGGCGTCGTTGGCGCGCAGGTTCTTGGGGCAGTGCTCGGCGGTGCCCAAGTCGGGCGGGCGGCTGGGCAACTCGCTGGTATTGGTGCGCAAGGGTATGTGGCCTCATATAGCCGTGGTCAGGAATATGAAGCGGATACGCTGGGTGTCCGGTATACGGGCCGCGTTGGCTTTGACCCCTACGGCATGTCCGGCTTCCTCGCGAAGCTGAACCAAGAGAAGAATTTGATGGCGAAACTGCGGGGGCAAACACCGCGCGGTACCTCATACCTAGATACGCATCCTCCGACACAAGAACGTGTCGCGCGTGCACGCGGCCTTGCTTCCAAAGTGCGAGTACAGAACCCAATTGAAGCCCGCGACGTCTATTTTTCTAAAATCGACGGCATGATTTGGGGTGATTCTCCTGACCAGGGCTATGCGCGCGATGGTGTGTTCGCCCATGAAAAGCTGAACATCCGTTATGAAGTGCCGGACAGCTTCACCCTGTTTAATTCCGCTAAAAACGTAACCGCTTTCGGACCGGGTGGTTCGATCATTGTTTTTGATGGTGGGCCGAAAAACTATGGTGGCTCAATGGCGGATTATATTCGCCAGACCTGGGCCAAGTCGGCCCGATTGTCTGGGGTCGAGGCAATTAGGGTGAACGGCCTTGAAGCGGGTACGGCCACAACGCGGGGTAATATCAACGGCAAGACCATGGATGTCCGCCTGCTCGCAATTCGTGGTGAGGATGGCAGCACGTTCCGGATGCAGTTCCTGTCACCACCCAACATGACCAGCCGTCTGCGGGATGATTTCCGTCGCACGACCTATTCTTTCCGCCACCTGACGGCGCGGGAGAGGCGTGATCTTGGCCCGCTGCGCATCCGAATCTACCGCGTGCGGTCTGGCGATACGGTCACGCGAATTGCAAACCGGATGGCAGTGAAAAAGTTCGCTTTGGAGCGCTTTATGCTGCTGAACGGCGTATCGCAAACAGAGCCATTGAAGGTCGGCTCGACAGTTAAAATCATCAGCGATCGCTAAGCGTCGTCTGGATATCCGACGCTGGTGAGATAGAGACCGTCCGGCGGGGCCGTTGGTCCCGCCGCGGCTCTATGCCTTGCTGCCAATGCGGCGGATACGTCATCTGGCGTCCATGCGCCGTCGCCGACGCGGGCGAGGGTGCCGGTGATGATCCGAATTTGGTTGTGCAGGAAGGACCGGGCTTCAGCCTCGATCCATATTTCGTCGCCATGCTGCGAAACGCGGAGCACATCCATCGTGCGCTCTGGTGAATTTGCCTGGCACTTAATGGCGCGGAAGCTTGAGAAATCATGATGGCCGACCAACCGGCTCGCTGCTTCCTGCATTGGTGCCACATCCAACGGATGCCTGACGAACCAGACCTTTCCTCTGTCCAGGATCGCGGGCGCACTCCGGTTTAGGATGCGATAGCGATATGTGCGCTGGATCGCAGAGAAGCGCGCGTCGAAACCTGGTTTTGCTTCCACTGCATGGATCACCGCGACAGGGTGCGGGCGGACATGAAAGTTCAAGGCGTCCTTGATGGCCTTCAGCGGCTGTGGTGCCGCCAAATCAAAATGCGCCACCTGGGCCAATGCATGCACGCCAGAATCCGTGCGCCCGGCGCCCCACACCCTGACGGTGTCGCCGGATAATTTAAGGATCGCCTCTTCCAGCGCCTGCTGGACGGACATGCCGGTTATCTGCCGTTGCCAGCCGACAAATCCACCGCCGTCATATTCAAGGGTAATCCGATAGCGGGGCATCGCTAGCTACTGGCCTGAGGCGGGAGCGCATTGATTGGCAGCTGGCTCATGGTGCGTTATGCGCCAACCGGCAGAATGGTGCCTTTGGGGATACTGAATCCGCGCAGGAAAGCGTCCGCGTCTGTCATGGCCTTACCGGGCCGCTGAACCATGGTCAGACGAAGCGCGCCGTCACCGCAGGCAATCAGCAGCCGGTCATCAAGGACAGTTCCGGGGGTGCCAGTCGCGGCTTCCAAAGTGGCTGCGCCAGTCTTGATCATTGCGGTTTCATAGGGGAACCAGGCACGGGGCTGGGGCGAGAGCGCGCGGATCGTGCGCTCCAATTCCAAAGCTGGCCGCCGCCAGTCGAGCAGGCCATCGGCGCGGGATAGCTTATTGGCATAGGTGACGCCATCCTCCGGCTGTTTAACCGGCCTCAACGCCCCAGTATCCAATCCGGCAAGCGTCGGCACAATCAGCCGCGCGCCGATATCGGACAGCGCATCATGCAAGTCGCCGCCTGTCGTACTGGATGTGATTGGTGTTCGTTCGGTCATCAGCATCGGGCCAGTGTCGAGGCCAATATCCATCAGCATGGTCACGACGCCAGCGTCTTCATCACCGGCCATGATTGCCCGTTGGATCGGCGCAGCGCCCCGCCAGCGTGGCAGTAAGGAGGCATGAATATTGACGCATCCAAGCCTGGGCGCCGCCAAAATGGGCTCTGGCAGGATCAGCCCATAGGCGACAACCACTGCAGCATCGAGATTGAGCGCTGCAAACGCTGCCTGCGCTTCTACATTCCGCAGCGACTTCGGCGTCCGCACGTATATGCCTTTGGTTTCCGCAAACGCATGTACCGGTGATGGCTTTAGCTTTTGGCCCCGGCCAGATGGGCGCGGTGGTTGGCTGTAGATGGCCACCACGTCGTGCCCAGCGTCCAACAGTGCCGCAAGCGCGGGGACTGAGAAATCTGGTGTGCCCATAAACGCGAGGCGGAGCGCGCTCACCGGATCAGCCCTTGACCGGGCGATTGCGCGCCTCTCCGGCTTTCAGCTTCTTCATTTTGGAGAGCGCCATATTCCGCTTGAGAAGCGAGATGTGGTCAATGAACAGCACGCCGTCCAGATGGTCAATCTCGTGCTGTAGGCAGCGGGCGAGCAGGCCGTCCGCTTCAATCTCTTGTGCAGCGCCTTTCTCATCCAGATATTTGACGCGCACCCGCTCGGGCCGTTTGACGTCGTAATAGACATCTGGGATCGACAGGCAGCCTTCGTTCATGATGCATTTCTCGTCTGACGCCCAGAGGATTTCTGGGTTGACGATTTGCATGGGTTCCGGCAGGTCATCCTCACGGGCGACATCGATCACAATCAAGCGCCGCTCGTCACCAACTTGCGGTGCGGCGAGGCCGATGCCGGGCGCGTCATACATCGTCGCCAGCATGTCGGTGAGCTTTTCCCGGACGCTATCATTGACGGCATCCACGGGCTTGCAGCGAAATTTCAGGCGCCGGTCGGGCGCGATTACAATTGGCAGTACGCTCATTGGCTTCTAACGGATCGCTTTCCAGTAACTGTCCTTGACCGAGATTTTGCCATCTCGGAACGAGTAGATATCGATGCCGCGCACGTCGATTGCCGCACCAGTGGTATAACGACCGGTTGCGCGAAACCGCCCCACAATATGGTCATCACCGAATAGCACTTCGGTTTCGGAAAAGCGCATGGTTTCAATAGCCTCGGCGCGCTCAGCCAGTGCTTTGCGGGTCGCCTCAAGGCCTTTGATGACCGCACCTTCGGGTGCCTCTGGGCCTTCATGCATGCGCCATTCAAAATCATCTGTGACCTGGGCCAGAATGCCCTCGGCATCGCCCTTGTTGAACGCCTTGCCGAAGGCTTTCAACACGTCCATCGCTTGCTTGCGGTCAATCGCCGTCATTCGTCCGCTCCTTAAGTGCAACAGTCCTGTTTTGGAATGCTGCACGGGTGCCGTCAACCGGGGCGCTACCCCTTGTTGCGGCGATATGCAAAAATATCCCAATACAAAGATTGCTGCATGAAGGATTGATTCAATGGCTGGACCGCTGGACGGCGTAAAAATACTTGATCTGACGACGGTTGGCTTCGGCCCCTATGCCGGTCAAATCCTGGGTGATTATGGTGCGGAAATCATCAAGATCGAGTCCCATGAAGGAGATATCACTCGCGGCATTTCTCCGTTCAAGAACCCAGGCATGGGCCATTTTTACCTGATGGCGAACCGCAATAAGCGCTCCATTGTGCTGGACCTGAAAAAGCCTGAAGGCCGCGATGCGATGTTGAAACTAGCTGAAGGTGCGGACGCGGTGTTGACCTCTGTGCGCCCAGCCGCGATGGAACGCCTGGGCCTTGGCTATGAGGATTTTACGGCAGTCAATCCCAAAATCATCTATGTCGCATTGGTCGGTTTTGGCCAGGATGGGCCTTATGCAAAGCGCCCGGCTTACGATGATGTGATCCAAGGTTTGTCAGGCATGGCGGACATGCAGGGTGGCCGGAGCGGTGAGCCTGCGTTCATCAAAGCGTCCGTCTGCGACAAGATTTGTTCCCAATTCGCTGTGCACGCCATGACGGCAGCGCTGTTTAGCCGTGAACGCACGGGCGAGGGGCAATTGGTCGAAGTGCCGATGCTGGAATCCATGGTTGGATTTAACCTGGTGGAGCATCAGTCTGGCCAGACATTTGATCCCCCGCTTGGCCCTGTCGGCTATGAACGCGCCATGGTGGAATATCGCAGGCCCTATGCCACGGCAGACGGGTTTGTATGCGTATTGCCATACAATACCAAGCAATGGCGCGCGTTTTTTGAGATGATGGAACGCCCGGATATGATTGAGGATCCGCGCGTCAACGATGGCAAAATCCGCAGCGAAAAGATCGGCGAGCTTTATGAAATGGTCGCGCAATGCGTCCGCGATTGGCCGACTGAGCCACTGCTGGCCGCATTACAAACTGCTGATGTACCGCACGGTAAAGCGACGCTGCTTGGCGAACTCGCCAATGATCCGCATTTGGACGCTGTTGGCATGTTTGAACATTATGACCACCCAACAGAGGGCCGCATCCGTCTGGTTCGCCCAGGCGTAAAGTTCGAGAAAACGCCAGCGGGCATTCGCACCATGCCAGGCGCCCTCGGCTCGGACGGTGAAGCTGTGCTGCGTGAGGCCGGCTTCAGCCCAAGCGATATCGCCCGCATGATCGATGATGGCGTTACCGTTGCGGCTGCACCTGCGGAAACCCGGTCAGCGGCGGAGTAACCGAATTGGCGCGACTATCTCGCAGCGATCTCGCCGGCAAAGCGCAATCTGTACGCGGTGTCATGGACCCTGCCGCACTAGGCAAGACGCTGATGCATGAACACCTGATCTGGGACATACGCCCGCCTGCACTTGCGGCGGCAATGGACCAGGGGCCAACGATCACGCTCTGCAATTGCTGGCAGATGACGTACGGCCGGGTCAAAGTTCCGCGCAATCTGGTGTCACGCTCGACTGACCTTGCGATCAGCGAAGTTAAAGAGATGGTTGCTGTTGGCGGCGAGACGGTGGTTGAATTGTCATCGGGCGGGCTAAAGCCGGAACCTGCGGAGTTGGCGAAAGTCGCAAGGGCGACAGGTGCCAACATCATCATGGGCTGCGGCCAGTATGTTGAAGAATACCAGGACGCCGAAAACCAGAACCGCAGTGCGGATGATTTCGCAGCTGAAATGATCGATCAGATTTTTGAAGGTGCATGGGGCAGTGATGTTCGCGCTGGGATGATTGGTGAGATTGGCTGCCAATCCCCATGGACAGAGCTTGAACGCCGCGTCATGCGTGGTGCCATTACGGCCCAGGCAGAAACCGGCGCAGCACTCAACGTGCATCCGGGACGGGACGCTGATCAGCCACAGGAAGTGATGGATTTCGTTAAGGCCGAAGGCGGCATTCCTGAACGCACGATCATCAGCCATGTCGATCGTACAATCTTTGATCAAGACCGCCTGTTTCGCTTAGCAGACACGGGCTGCATCATTGAGTTTGATCTATTCGGCCAGGAAAGCAGCTTTTATGCGCTCAATCCCTGTATCGACATGCCCAATGATGCGATCCGCCTTCGTCACATTCGGTCTTTGATTGAACGTGGCCATCTGGATCAGATCGTGATCAGCCATGACATCTGCTACGTCTCGCGCCTTAAGTCTAAGGGTGGGCACGGCTATGGGCATATTTTTGAGAATGTCGTCCCATTCATGCGCCTCCGCGATTATACCGAGGCTGAAATAGACGCGATCATCGTCGATAATCCTAAGCGCCTGCTGACGTTCATCTAGACCATATTGGTCGGGACCCAGCAGCGGTATTTAGCAGTTTTAGCGGCGGCCTCTAGATCGTACGGCATGATGAAGCCTTGCCGTTGTTCTGGCGCGCAGGCAGCATTTTCCTGGGCGCGGGTTGACCAGGCGCGCAATGGCTCTGCGCTTTCTGCATCGACGGCGTGGCCGAAATGTGCAGTCCATAATGCGTTCTGGAGCGTCTGAACGCTTTCTTTGTCCCGCCAATGAACGGCGGTTTCTGTGTCCCAACGCATGCTGCGGCCATTCAGATTGGCGGACCCGACAATCGCGTCCCTACTATCGAAGATCGAGACTTTGGCGTGAACGTACACGATTGGCGCATCCTGCAGCGTCGCACGATCCGGCAAAGCGTTCTCGTCAGCGCTTACCGGGCGTGGCTGTGCCAAACTAAACATGCCACAGCGATCGCCCCAGGCTTTCTGAATACGCCTGATCGCGCGGACTTGCAGCCATTCCCCTTGGCGTGCATCGGCACCGCGATTGTCGTCAAACGCGATATCATCGGGTGCTGCTGGCAGAACGATAATCAGCTGCGAGGACGTGGTCCTGGATGCTGCGCGCACCAGTGCTTGAACAATCACCGGCGAACGCAGGAATTGCGTCTCCAGATAGATCAGCCGCTCTGCTCCCAGAATGGCCTTAATACTCGAACGTTCGATCTCAATTACGTCAGGCCGCGGGCCGATGGCAAATGGCGAACGGGAGCGGCGAGATCGGGTGCGCAGGAATACGCCACGATCTAGGCTGGGTGGTGAAAGTTTGGGCGCGTCATCCAGGATTGGGGCGACAGGACGGAGCATTTGTTCAAATGGCGCGCCCATCCGCGTTAGCCGGGCGTTGAAGCGGGGCGTATTGGCGTTCCATTCCGCCTTAAGGTGCGCGCGAGCTGCCGCTGCAACATCGCCTTCAACGGCGACGCTAACATCGTGCTAAGTCTCATCCGCTGGGCGGTCATGGGCGGGCGTATCGGCCATCCGTTCCGCCAAGTCGATGCCGCCAATGACTGCGCGGGTGCCGTCAAACACGGCCATCTTCTGGTGATAGGTCGCGGGCCATAACCGGGCAGACGGGAAGTTTTGCACTTTGAGCGCACGGCCCTTGCGGCGCAAATAGGCGCGAAGGCCAGGCGTGTGGGCCAGGTCCTGGTCATTGTCCCGCTCTGCTTTCTTGCGCACACGATGCAGGCGAAAGCGCAGCGCGGGCCAGAACACGAGGCGGATAATTTTGCCAAGCTCACCCGGATGCAGGCCCGCGATCACGGATAGATTATCTCCAGCACCCGCAGCATCGCCCGCTTTGACGAACCCTTCGAAGGCTGACCATGCCTGTGCATGTAGCGTGTTCGCGACGATGGGTTCGAAGTCCGTAAGTAAAATCCGCACGCGCACACCGTCTGCCGCACGGGCGGCGAGGAGTTCGCTCCATGTGCTGTATCCGGCCTCTCGTGCGCGAGGGCTCTGCAGTGGAAGCTCTGCCTCAAAAAGCCGGAAACCCATCAGAATTTCGTCACGTGCATCCAATGCCATCTCTTCAAGCGCAGGATTGGCAGCGGCGGCCGTCAGGAGTGGTTTGAAGGATGCGGGCAAGGGCGCGCTTTCAGGGGGCATGGGGGCGAGTTGGCTATAAATACAAGCCTTGGATGGGGCTTGTCGTTCCGGCTAAATCAGGATTCATTTCGTTGGTGACAAACTCCGCAGAAAAGCTTCAAGGTCAAGCGCTTGCTGTGGCGTAAGATTAAGGGGGCGGAGGATCGCGGCGTCATCAATGTGCAGGCGGTCCTGGTCCATTTTGGAATAGTGGTCGATGACCTCTGGCAGCGTGTTTAGCGTCCCGTTGTGCATATAGGGCGCTGTTTCCTGAACACCACGCAATGAGGGCACCTTGAAGGATCCGAACGCCCGGCCCTGTAATGCGACATGGTGGGATGGAATGGCGGCGGGGCTATCCTTACCTGCCGGGTCATCAGAATACGCGCCAAGCCGGGTGAATGCAGATTTCTTGAAATACTGAATGCCCGCATAGCGCCCTTTGTCGACCTTGCCGGGACCGGTAAAAAACGGAATGCCAATGTCGTCAAATTCACCATTGGTGAAGCGTGGGCCCAGATGGCACAGGCTGCACCGGCCTTCGCCAATGAAAAGTTTAAGGCCACGTTTGGCACTGTCCGCGTATTTGGACGTTCCGGTGGTATCGCCTGCCGCAAGGGCGTCTCGGAATTGGTCAAAAGACGTTCGTTTGCTGATCAGCGTTTCCTGATATGCGGCAAGCGCTTTACCAACCGCCATAAGGGCTGGCTCCGCCCCCATTGCCTTAGCGCTTGCGCCAAATGTTTGGGTGAAGGCGGCGGCGAGCGTTGTGTCCGTCGTAATCAGGGTCTGAACATGCTCGGCAGCGCTCGCCATTTCGGCAGCGGCAGTGATGGGACGGATACTGGCACCCCAAAGCGTGTCATTAGCACCTGCCCAACCGAACCAGCGACTGAAGCCTGTATCCAAGAGCGAAGGCGTATTGCGGACACCCTTTGCAACACCGATGGCAACCGGGCGACCATCGGCAAAGGCTTGCTCCGGCTGATGGCAGCTTGCGCAAGCGACGCGACCTGATGGCGATAGCCTAGGATCATTGAACAGCTGCAGGCCGAGACGGATCGCCTTTTCGTCACCAGATACGCGGTTGCTGGCGTCAGTGCTTGGTAGCGGCGGCCAGGGACCAAAGCGGAGGATGGCCGCCCGCTCAGTCTCACTGAAGCTTACGTCTTGGGCGATGGCGGATGGAGCGTTCGCACACGCGCCAATCATTGCAGCTGCCAGGATGAGCAAGCGGATCACGGTTGCACATGTCCGTGGGCCAGCCGAACCGGACCATCAGCGCCCGCTAACCGGAACTTGAACCGCCAATCGCCGGGCATATGCAGCAAAAAGCCTTCGGCCACATAAGTGCCGGGCAACGTGCTGATGACGGTCGGTTTGTAGTTCATGCCATGGCGATGGGCGGGCATATCCGCGTCCACCAATATAGGACCGGTATAGGGTGCGTTTGCTGGACCACAGGCCTCAATCGTCATCTGAAATGGCTGGCCAACCGTCGGTAGGGCTGGCGTTAGCGTGTATGATAGTTGGTAGTCACCCGCCGCCGCCATTGGCGCATCGATTGGGCAGTTGGCAGCAGCAAGTGTTGGCGTAGATAAAAGTGCTACAGCGCCCGTAATCAAGCCTGGCAGTCTCACCGTTTCAGCGCCCAATCTGCCAATGTGCGGGCATTTTGATGACCAATCTTTGCAGCGACATCTGGCGGCAGGTCAGCCAGCCATGCGCGGGACCAATTGGCGTGATCTGCCACATAGAACCAGCGTTCCGGCGTAAAGGTATCCGTGCCGATCATGAAGCGGTCCGGGAAGGCCATGAACGCTTTCCGCCATTCCGGATCAACCTTGCCGCCGCCGCCATGCTCGGAGCGGAAGGCCAAGTCTGACCAGAGGTTTTTATGTTTGGCAAGCATTGCCGCCACGTCTTCTGGATCGTCAAAGCCTGAATGCGCCCAGAGCACGCGGGCATCTGGGTTTTGGGCGAAGATGCGGTCTACGGCCTCAGCATCCGAATGGGCGTGCAGGAAAATTCCGTATTGCTTGGCTAACTGCACGACGCGGCGGACAACGGGCTTCTCCACATCCTCGCCATATACATGAAATTCGCCAATGCCCGCATAGCGGTTCTTGGCAAGCAGGTCCGCCACCATATCGCCGACGGTCGGGTCATTGTGCCAGGTCCCGGTCTCGCCGCGTTTCCGGTAGGGGCGGAGCACCGGCACGATCAGGTCAGGTGCCTCTGCATATAGTTTCTGCGTGCCAAGATCGCTGGAACTGGAGACGAATGCTTGTGTAAGACCCGCAGCTCGCAATGCCTGTACGGCTTTATCGGGCGGCAACATATCCCAGGCGTCATGGCTGTAATGGATGTGGGCGTCGATTAACGGCATGTCATCAGCAATAGCCGGAACACCTTGAAGCAGAAGGGCGCTGGCAGCCAGAAGTGCGATTTTGCGGGTCATCAAAATCTCCTAGAATTTGGGCAGGGTGGTGACGTCGAGGACGCCGTCGGCGCGCATGTGCCAGCCGCTATGATCGCCTGCTAATGCGGCGCTTCGAACGTGGTTATAGAGGGTCAGCCACGCAGGGTCTGCTTGTAACAACTGATAGCAGCGATGATGCAGGTGCTCGCGGGCTGCTGGGTCCGTTGTCGATCGGGCTTGGTCGATCAACGTCTCAATCTCCAAATTTGCGTAGCCTTGGTGCCATGCGCCGCCGTTCCGGCTGTCGATCTTCTCGAAGAGCACACGGAAGGCGCTCATCGGGCTTGAATCGAACACGCACATATCGCCGATGCCCTTGGCGCGGACCATTTCCGCATAGGCTGTTCGGTCCTCATGCAGCCTAACCGTCGCTGTGACACCAACATCAGCCAGATGTTGGATAACAGCAGCCGTGAGTGCTTCGGCTTCATCGGGCAGGCTTGTCGGGCAATCAATTGTAATCCCAAGCCCATCGGCGAACCCGGCGGCGGCTAACAAGCGTCTGGCTTTATCCGGGTCATACATCGGCTGCGGTGCCGGATCAGCGCCGACATGGTTGGGGCTAAGGAAGCCCAATAGCGGCTGGCCAGCGCCGCCAAGTACATCGCGCACCAGCGCGTCACGGTCTACGGCCAGCGCTATTGCACATCGAACGCGGGCGTCGGTGAGGGCACCCCTGGCTGCATTCAGCAAGTATATGATGGCCACAGGGTCAAGGTAGTCGATATGCGTTGGCGCCTGACCAAGCCGCGTCGCGACATGGGCTTCGCCATTGGCGACAGCCTTGGCACGTTCAGTGGGATCAGGGACAGTGCGCCAAAGCAATTGCGCATTCGGGGCGCTGCCACCAGACCAATTTGGGTTGGCGGACATAGCGATTTCACCGTCGCTGATAGCATCCACTTTATAGGCACCGCTGCCTATCGGAGCCTCCAGAAATCCTGGTGTATCCGCAAGTTCAGGCGGCAGGGCGTATGCGGAACAAAGAATATCGAGCAGGTCCGCAATTGGTTCCTGAAGCGTGATCACGAATGTAAGCGCGCTTGAAGCCGCGACGGTCGCCCCGCCAAGATATTGCCCCCATACTGCAGGTGCCCCCAGCGTGGCACCAATGTCTGGACGCTGCATGCGCTGAATCATCTTCACCATCACATTGGCATCAACCTGGTCCCCATTGTGGAACGTGAGGCCGGGGCGGAGGTGGAAGGTCCATGTCCGCGCGTCCGTGCTTACTTCCCAACGCTCCGCCAGGGCTGGCTGGAAGCGGCCTTCTGTATCGCGGCGAACAGGGGCGTCGAACACGGCTTCAAACAGCGCCAATACATCCGCCCGGTCCGTGCAGTCATGCGGGTCTTGGAACGCGGCTTGTCGTTGCAGGATGACAATTGGGCCAGTGGGATGGGTCAAGGCATACAGTCCAGGCGATTGGCGTTCTCAGCAATATAGGTCACTCTAATGCCTAAGACGATGTTAGGAGGCTTTGATGACGACGATTATGGGTGAAGGCGAACACCGCTACCGGGTGGATATGGAATGGGCGAAGCTGCCGGAGGGTTGGTCGTTCCAGGATGTGGCGGCGGTCGCGGTCGACAGCAAAGACCAAGTCTATGTGTTCAATCGCGGTGAACATCCGATGATTATCTTTGACCGGGATGGCAACTTTCTGCGCGCCTGGGGGGAGGGACTGTTCAGCCGCCCCCATGGTCTGCATATCGCTGCGGACGATACACTGTTCTGCACCGATGATGGCGACCACACGCTCCGCCAATGCACGCCTGACGGCAAGGTGCTGATGACAATCGGTATACCTGGCAAGCCTTCTGAATATATGAGTGGTGAAGCTTTCCACCGCTGCACCCATTCGGCCCAATCGCCGGAAGGGGACATTTATGTGTCTGACGGGTATGGCAATGCCCGCGTCCACAAATATTCGCCGGACGGTAAGCTGCTGTTCTCCTGGGGGGAGCCGGGCACGGACCCCGGCCAGTTCAACATTCCCCACAATATCTGCTGTGACGCCGATGGCTGGGTTTATGTGGCGGACCGGGAAAATCACCGTGTCCAGGTGTTCGACGGCAAAGGCCGGTACGAGACCCAATGGAACAACATGCACCGCCCCTGCGGCATCTGCATGAGCTGTATGGGGGAGACGCTGTTCTATATTGGCGAACTTGGTCCCGGCATGAACGTAAACCGCAATATGCCGAATGTCGGGCCACGGCTTTCCATCCTGAAAGGCGATGGCACGGCTCTAGCGCGGCTTGGAAGCCTGCCAGCCGGTGAAGGCCCTGCGCGCTTCCTTGCCCCCCACGGCCTGGCGACGGACAGGCACGGTGATATCTATGTCGGCGAAGTCTCCTTCACCAACCAGCGCAATATGGGCGAAGAAATGCGAGCAGACCTGCCAACATTGAGGAAGCTGGTCAAGGAAACGCTGTAATGTTGTCCGTTGAGGAAAACGAAACACTTGTTCGCGTTGGTCCCGATACGCCGATGGGCGATTGGATGCGGCTGTTCTGGCTGCCGTTTTACCCTGCCGATCAGCTGCCGCCGGATGGTCAGCCAAAGCGTATAAAGTTGCTCGGCGAAGATTTGGTGGCCTTCCGGGACACGGCCGGCAAGGTTGGTCTGGTTGCCAATGCCTGTCCGCACCGGGGGGCGCCGCTCATGTTTGGGCGGAATGAGGAATGCGGCCTTCGTTGCGTTTATCATGGCTGGAAGTTCGATACGACGGGCAACGTGCTTGACCTGCCAGCAGAGCCTGAAGGTAGCCGTTTGAAAGACCGCGTTCGCCTGAAGGCCTATGCCTGCCAAGAACGAAATGGCGTGCTCTGGGCGTATCTCGGCGAAGATCAGGACAGCCCGCCGCCCCTGCCGCAGCTTGAGTTCAACATGGTTCCGGCAGAAAACGTCCATATCTCCTTCCGGGTACAGGAATGCAATTGGCTGCAAGCGCTGGAAGGGGAAATTGATTCCGCCCATGCGCCGATCCTCCATGGCCGGATTGACCAGAAGGGCGCGATCAATGATTGGGTGGCCGCACAGGATCTTCGCCCAAAATTCAAATGCGTGAAGCAGCCATTCGGCGTCAGCATCGCGTCCCGGCGCCGGATTGACGATGCGACGCGCTATTGGCGGGTCAATCAGTTCATGGCGCCGTTCTGGACACTGGTGCCGCCACAATCAAAGTTTCCGGAGCTCAGCGGCCATGCTTGGGTGCCGATGGATGATGAACACACGCTCTGCCTGATGTTCTCCTACACGCCCGCCACACCGCTGTATCCCCGTACACGGGAGCTGCTGGAGGAAGGCCATCGGGGCCGCGAAACTGGCCATGCCAGCCGCAATTGTTACACGCCAAAACCATCCACCACGCCCTATGCCGATTTCTGGACCAAGTTCTCCCCCGATACCGGCTATGGCTTTGATTATGAAAGCCAGCAAACGGCCTGGTTCTCTGGCCTGCCGGGCTTGTGGATTCAGGACGCAGCCTGCCAATCCGGCGTGTCGCCCATCGTTGATCGTACCCAGGAAAACCTGTGTGTTTCAGATGCGGGCATCGCCGTCACCCGCCAGTTCCTGTTGGAAGGCGTTGCAGCATATCGCGACACCGGCATCAAACCCGCACCAGCCGAAGACCCAACCGCCAGCATGGTCCGCGCCATATCCATGACATTGCCTGCAGACGCCGACTGGCAGAAAGCCGGTGCAGAACCAATGACAGCACAGGTGGGAAAAGACTTCGGCTACACGCCCTAGGGTCCTGACCCTAACGCATGCGGCTCGATGCTTGTTCAGATTTGCATAAGGTATAAACTGTCGTTCACGCAACATTCCCGATGATCCCCAGGAGACCGCTCTCTTGTCCGCACCGAATGCCGTATCAATCGACCCCGCCACTGGCCTGAAGATGTTCAATACCCGCGCCAGCCTTGCGACTGACAGGATTCAGGGCAAAGGCTATTCGGTTATTGATGATGAAGCGCTGACAACGCTGCCGGAAGCACCTCCGGGTGCGGCGTTCAATGCGGAAGAACAAGCGAAGTATCGGGACTTCAAGGAAGCCCGGCGCGGGGCGGCTGAATATATCGGCCTTGAAGGTGAGTTCGCGAAGTATCTGGAAGATGTGTATTCCGATGCGCCGGTTGAACGGGACCCGCTGAGCGATGAATGTGAGATCGTTGTCGTCGGTGCCGGGTTCGCGGGGCTATTGCTTTGGTATCGGCTGAAGGCTGCCGGCTTCCAAGATGTGCGCTTCTGCGAAAAAGGCGGTGATGTTGGGGGCACCTGGTACTGGAACCGCTATCCCGGCATTGCGTGTGATGTGGAAAGCTACAGCTATCTGCCACTGCTGGAGGAGATGGGCTACGTCCCCTCCATGAAGTTCGCATCAGGCTTTGAAATTCTGGAATACTGCCAAAGCATGGCCGAGAAGTTCGGCTTCTATGACCGCTGCCTGTTCCATACCACCGTAGACCAAACCGTATGGGATGAAGACGCCGCCCGCTGGACCGTCGTCACCGACCGCGGTGATAAAATGCGCGCCCGCTTTGTCATTCTGGCGAACGGCATTCTGACAACACCAAAACTCGCCAAGATTGACGGCATGGAGAAATTCCAGGGTGAGGCGTTCCATACCTCCCGTTGGAACTACCATGTGGACCTGAAAGACAAGCGCATCGGCATTATTGGCACAGGTGCAACATCTGTGCAGGCGGTGCCGGAACTCGCCAAGATCGCGAAGGAGCTGCATGTATTCCAGCGCACGCCATCGTCCATTGATGTGCGAGATCAGCGCGAGACGACGGATGAAGAGCGTAAGCAATGGGCCAATGAACCCGGCTGGGCCGTCGCCCGGCGTGAGCGTTTGGCCCTGATTTCAGCAGGGCGCACGGCGCTTAAAGGCAATGATGATTTCCTGGCCGGAAAGGTGGACGTCAACGCTGGCCGCAAACAGCACGCGACCGAAATCAGCCAGGATGAGCTGATCAAGAAGCAGCTCAACGCCAACTTCCGCATCATGGAGCAAATCCGCGCCCGCGTGGACGAAATTGTCGAAGATCCAAAAACGGCGGAGGCGCTGAAGCCCTACTATCCGTACGGCTGCAAACGCCCAACTTTCCATGATGAATACCTACCCGCATTCAACAAGCCCAATGTGCATTTAATCGACACGGCACCCATGGGCGTGCAGGAAATCAATGAGCGCGGCGTTGTCCATAACGGCGTCGAATACCCCGTGGACGTGATGATTTACGCGACCGGCTTCCAATGGATGGCGACCGCGTCTTTCAACATGATTACCGGACGCGGCGGGCAAACCCTGCAACAGAAATGGGCGGAGAAGGGCACCCGTACCTTCCTTGGCCTGCACAGCAACGGCTTCCCAAACCTGTTCATCATGTCCGGCCCGCAGGGCGGCGGCGGCCAGTTCAACTTCACGCGCACCATTGATATGCATGTGAAATACGCTGTCAGCATGCTGGAAATGCTGCGGGACAAGAAGGCCCGCACGCTGGACATCACCGAAGAATCCGAAATTGAATACGCCGCCCACTGCGCCGAAGCCGACATCCGCACATCGCCACTCCGCGATTGCATCAGCTATTACAACGGCGACGGTGCTGCTGCCCCCGGAACACTCGCTTACTACGGCGGCCCGGCAAAATGGCACGAAATCCGCGAAAAAGCGCTGGAAACCATGGAACCGTTCGTCCTGGAATAGGGCGAAGGTTTCAGCCTTCAGCTCCGTTTGGCGTTACGGCAGCGCTTCGAGCAGTAAAGCACATCCTCCCAAACCTTCTCCCACTTCTTTCGCCAAGTGAACGGTCGCCCGCACGCTTTGCAGATTTTCTGGGGAAGGTTCGGTTTTTGATGCATGGAGCTTCATTTATACTATGCGCCAGCAAAAGGCAGGCCGTGCCGGTCTGGAGCCTTAGTGATGGCGGCACCGGCGATTGGCGGCAGCGAAATCAGGTCTTGACCGCCGTCTGTCTTGAGTTGGAAGCCGCCATCGCCATTGCGTGCGAGGTTGACGCCGAACGCTTCCCCATTCGCCTCTCGCCGTAATTCGGCCTCGGCAATATCAGCACGAATTTCCTTCCATTCGGCCATATCCAGGGCGCTACCGTCAGCATTAATGGCAGACCTCAACCGCCGGCGCCAATAAGCTGATCGCTCATCCATCGCCTCCATATCGGCCCGGTCAACGGACTTAGCCAAGGCGTTAGCAGCATTATCGAGTGCAGCAACCGTCGCTGTCCTGTCGCGAATGAAATGTATATTGTACGCGATATGTTCCAGATGATCTGTAGCGCTGAAACTTGATTCCACTGCTGTTGGAGGCTTCTCTGTTGCAGGCGCAGGATCAGCGTTGGAGGTCAATTCTTGAAGCGGCGGAGGAGGTGCCTTCATCGACAGCGAATTAGGCTGAGAAGTCGTCACATAAAGCAGTTCATCATCTGCAGGAGAGCCAAAAAGATGCGTGTTAGATTCCTCGCCTGAGAGAATCTTATTTTCCTCTATGTCTGGCACGACAGCGGTCGCAGGCAACGCCTCCTGGAGCTGGGCCTCACCAGTTGAAACAGACAAAGCTCTGTTGGCCTCGCTTGTACGTTTTTTGATGACGTTTTGAACGAGTTGGTTGACTGTTTCTCTATCTGGCACCGGCAAGGGCGTGAAGGGACGACGTTGCTCTACTGGAATCAGCAGGTTTGGTGGAGAACTTGTCCCTGTCGCCCGTTTGGCACGGGCTTTCGGTAGTTCATGTTCGAGTGCCAGGGCTAACGTTTGTGGACCAAGGATGCCGTCAATCTTAATATCTGGGTTCGTGGCTGCACCGCGCGCCTGTAGGTTCATGATAGCTTTCGGCAATGCGGGTGTCATGTCGCCCTGAAGTGCGGCGTCATTACGAGAAAGGTCACCTGTCTCAACAAGGACACGGCCTGCGGTAGCGACATCTTGCCAACGGTTTGCCCGATCTTCGCCAACGGATGACTGCAGAAAGTCATTCCGTTCGCCATACGGCCGGATATCAGCCGGCGGTGTCATATCGTCATCTTCATAGATTGATTCAAAGCCCCATTGGGGGCTGATTTAGGGTTATTCATCGTCCATCTCCAAAAGTGTTGACGGTATACCATCTATGTTCTATTTTTGAACTTTCAAGATATTTCTTATTTGTTCCAAATTTAGTGTCATCTCACCATCCTCTCATACGCCAACTGTGCCGCTGCCGCGTCCATGATGGCGACGCCTATGCTGTCGTAGATGGTGGTGCCTTTGGGTGGGGATTTGGTGCCGGCGTAGATTTCGCCGATTTCTGCGAAGATTTTGGCGTTGTTGGCGCGGATGTCGCCGGCTTGGTCCAGGGCGGCGGCGCGGCTTTCTACGATGACAGTGTTGGACATGGCGGCAGCGTCTAGCTCGCGGCCTTCAGGGCCATTCCAGCCGACGGAGGAGACGAACACGCCAGGTTTTAGCCATGCGCCGTGCAGCACCGGGTCCGCGGCGGATGTTGCGGTGATGACGATGTCTGCGCCTTGGACGGCGGATTCAGCGTCGGCCACAAAAGTAGCGCCGATGTCCGCCGCCAGTGCTGCACCTGCTTCTGCATTCCGGCCCGTAATGCGGACGGCCTGGAAGGAGCGCACGTGGGCCAGTGCGGCGGCGTGGGCGCGGGCTTGGACACCGGTTCCGATGATCGTCAGCACGTCGCATTGCTTTGCGGCCAGGGCGCGGGCGGCGGCGGCAGAGCCTGCGGCGGTGCGCATTTCAGTGATCAACCGCCCGTCCATCACGGCCAAGGGGGCACCGTTGGATTTGTCGAACAGCAGGATGACACCTTGGTGGGTCGGCAGGTTCGTTCCAGCGTTGGAATGATAGAGCGTGACGATCTTCACGGCCATCGCTTGGCCGACAGCGGGCATGGATGCAATGAACCCGTCCTCCCCCGGTACCGGCGTGATTTGGCGCACGGGTTGGGCGACATTCCCAGCTGAAAGGTCGATCATCGCGGCTTCCAGCGCGTCAATCAGTGGGCCCCAGGTGAGGGCGCGGGCGATATCGGCCTCACTGAAGAAGGGCAGGGAGTCCAGTCCGGCATAGGGCATCGGTGCGCTCCTCGGCGAATATTGTCGACATATATATTGCGTTTACCGCGCGTCGGGCGCTAGATCGCTTAGAAATTTAAGGGAGACCCGGATATGGCCTTGCCAACAGAAGCGCCGAAGCGCGCCAGCTACGATGTGGTGATTGTGGGCGGGGCGATGTACGGCTCATCTGTTGCGTGGTGGCTTAGCGTGAACCCTGGGTTTGACGGGTCTGTGTTGGTGGTCGAGCGGGACCCCACATATGAAAATTGCTCCACCGCCCACACAAATAGCTGCATGCGCCAGCAATTCTCCAATGAGATCAACGTGCGGATATCGCAGTTTGCCGCTGATTTTGTGAAGAATTTCCGGGGCTATATGGGCGGCGATGAACGCGTGCCAGAACTCTCTATTCAAAGCTACGGCTATATGTATCTGGCGGATAACGAAGCGTTTGCGCAGACCCTGCGTGAAAGCCAGAAGGTGCAGGCGGCCTGCGGGGCGGCGACGCAGATTATGTCTGCAGCGGAAATATCTAGGCATTACC
>Ga0181607_10001507_pt1 | contig 20828 bp, 17 predicted proteins | sample 041ome_9_FD_132420 | JGI IMG/M metagenome (GOLD analysis project Ga0181607, IMG submission 132420) | Coastal salt marsh microbial communities from the Groves Creek Marsh, Skidaway Island, Georgia - 041413US metaG (megahit assembly) | ecosystem: Environmental > Aquatic > Marine > Intertidal zone...
GCGGTCGATGAAGCCTTCGGTATGGGGGGCTGCGAGGGCGTAAGGCACGTGATTGTGTATCAGCGTACGGGGGGGGCGGTTCCCATGACGGCGGGCCGTGATATCACCATGGCGGACCTGGTGAAGGGGCAGGGGACGACCTGCGAACCCGAGTGGGTTGAGGCAGAGCATCCTCTGTTTATTCTTTACACCTCGGGTTCAACCGGTAAGCCTAAGGGTGTACAGCATTCCACAGCGGGTTATCTGCTGCATGCCATTCTCACCATGCAGTTTACGTTTGATATTCGCGCTGAAGACATTTTCTGTTGCACGGCTGACATCGGCTGGGTGACAGGTCACACCTACATTGCCTACGGCCCCTTGGCCACGGGCGCAACTCAGGTCGTCTTCGAAGGTGTTCCAACCTATCCCGATGCAGGCCGATTCTGGAAGATGATTCAAGACCATAAGGTCTCCATTTTCTACACCGCGCCAACTGCCATCCGTTCACTTATTAAGGCAGGCGAGGCCAGCCCAGAGTGCCATCCCACGAAGTACAAGCTTGACTCACTCCGTCTCTTGGGTTCCGTTGGTGAGCCCATTAATCCAGAAGCATGGATGTGGTACCACAACAATGTGGGTGGAGGCCGTTGCCCTATTGTTGACACCTTCTGGCAGACCGAAACCGGTGGCCATGTCATTACGCCGATGCCTGGGGCAACACCGCTGGTCCCTGGTTCTTGCACACTGCCATTTCCGGGTGTTCAGGCGGCCATCGTTGATGAAACAGGAAACGACCTTCCCAATGGTCAGGGCGGTATTTTGGTAATTAAAAGGCCATGGCCATCCATGATTCGCACAATCTGGGGCGACCCCGATCGCTTTAAGAAAGCCTATTACCCCGAGGAGCTCGGCGGTCGTCTCTACCTCGCGGGCGATGGCTCCATTCGCGATAAGGACACGGGCTATTTCACCATCATGGGTCGAATTGACGATGTTTTGAATGTGTCGGGTCACCGTATGGGCACGATGGAAATCGAGTCTGCTTTGGTTGCGAATTCCTTAGTGGCGGAAGCCGCTGTGGTGGGGCGTCCCGATGACACCACGGGGGAGGCTATTGTGGCCTTTGTTGTTCTGAAACAGTCCCGCCCCACGGGGGATGCGGCAAAGGCTCTGGCAACCGACCTACGAAATTGGGTGGGCAAGGAAATCGGCCCCATCGCCAAGCCGAAGGAAATTCGATTTGGGGACAATCTGCCAAAAACCCGGTCTGGGAAAATCATGCGTCGACTCTTGCGAACACTTGCCAAAGGTGAAGAAATCACGCAGGACGTCTCGACGCTTGAAAACCCGGCCATCCTTGAGCAGCTTAAGCAGCCCATTTAGAAGGTCTGAGTTACACTAGCGCTTTCCCTCGCTCCGCATTAAGTCTGTTCCTCGCGAAGCCTTTGCGTAGGCGGGGGTGCCGATGGACTGCGGAGAGATGGATGAGTGGTTTAAGTCGCACGCCTGGAAAGCGTGTATAGGTTAATAGCCTATCGGGGGTTCGAATCCCCCTCTCTCCGCCAATTCTTAAGTTGAAACATGAACACTGAGCAGGCTAAGCGCGTGCTCGAAGCAGCCCTGCTAACGAGCCACGACCCTCTACCTATTGCATCTTTATCGCGTCTTTTCGAAGAAGAGATCGATGAAGAAACCTTAAGACTGTTGCTTGACGACCTGCGTCGCGACTGGTCCGACCGTTCCTTGGAGCTTGTTCCGCTGGCCTCCGGCTGGCGGTTTCAAACCCGCCCCGAGATGACTGTGTATTTCGATCGGCTTCGCAACGAAAAGCCGCCCAAGTATTCGCGTGCCGCTCTTGAAACGCTTGCAATCATTGCCTATCGTCAGCCGGTTACCCGCAGCGACATTGAAGATATTCGTGGTGTGGTGGTAGCCTCCACCGTCTTAAAGTCACTTGAAGATCGTGGTTGGGTCGAAGTTATTGGTCAGCGTGATGCACCCGGAAGGCCATCGCTTTATGGAACAACCCGCCAGTTCTTGGATGACTTGGGTCTGCGTTCCCTTGAGGAACTGCCTGCGCTGGAAGAGGGCTGGTCAGAGGCCGCAAGTCAAATGCTCTTGCAGGCTTCGCAAGAGCCCAGTTAGAGCCACACAGCACTTAGTACGCTTTTAGGAAGACAGAAGACTTATGTCGAACAATGAATTGCATGACCCCAGCTTTGAGCCCAACGATTGGTCTGACAGCCAGGAAGATGATGAGCAGCCCGCTCAGGGCGATGACACGCAAGCCGATCAGCTGGATGATGGTCAGCCCGATGCGGTGGAGCAGCTTCTTGAAGGCGACCCCGTTGCCGACGCAGAGCTTCCAAGCTTTGTAAAAGAGCTACCGGAGGCCGCTGAGACAAGTTTTCTTGCCAAGCCCTCTAGCCTCGATTACGACCCGCCCAAGCTTCACAAAGTGCTTGCTGATGCCGGAGTTGGCTCGCGCAGGGAAATGGAAGAGCTGATTCTTGCGGGTAGGGTCTCGGTTAATGGGACGCCTGCCCATATTGGTCAGCGGATTTCACACCGTGACCAGGTCAAGGTCAATGGCAAGCCCATCCGTATTCGGGTGACGCCGCCGCCTGTGCGAGTGCTGGCTTACCACAAGCCGGCTGGCGAGATCGTGACGCGGTCGGATCCACAGCAGCGGGTCACGGTGTTTAAGCGCCTGCCACCCGCGAAGGTGGGGCGCTGGATCACTGTTGGACGATTGGATGTTCCGACCGAGGGCCTGCTTTTGTTCACGACTTCGGGCGAGCTTGCGAATCGGCTCATGCATCCGCGCTCGGAGGTCGAGCGTGAGTACGCAGTTCGTGTTCTTGGGGAGCTTTTGCCCGAGGCTGAGCAAAAGCTTCTTGAGGGTGTTGACCTTGGAGACGGGCCCACTGCGCGCTTTGACAAGCTTGAGCCTGCAGGAGGTGAGGGAGCCAACCGCTGGTATCGAGTGGTTATACGTGAGGGTCGTAATCGTGAGGTACGCCGCATGTTTGAGGCAGTTGGGCTCACGGTGAGTCGCCTTTTGCGAGTGCGATACGGAAGTATCGCGCTGCCTTCTACTTTACGTCGTGGGCAGTCTGCCGAGCTGACCGATGAACTAGTGAAGTCACTCATGGCCTCGGTCGGGCTCAAGCCGCCCGCCGTAGCAGGCGGTAACGGGCGGCGGACAGGCCGGGCTCGTTCGGGCCCCGCAGGCAACATCGTGCAGGGTAATCGTGGCAACAAGGCCCCGCGGCAAGAGCCGCGTGGCGCTGAAGATCGCCGCTTTCAGCCCGGAGACCACCCTCTCGAGATGGATGACCCTCCTCAGCAGCACCCTGACGATGACTGGCAGCCCTCTGGTCCGAATGCTCACCTGTCCCAGCTTGCTGGCCCTGTGAAGCACAAGCAGGGGGCTAAGCGGCCGAATCCCTTGCAGACCACCTGGGGGTCCACCAAGCCCACGGCAACGCTCTCCGTGCCCCAGCGAAACGGCCCGCCAGCCGGGGCAGGCCGTGGTGGGCCGAAGAAGAACCGTTCGCGTTCAGGCGCTCGACGCAAGGGGCCAATGGTCTAAGCTTTGCTTCTCTGGCCCCTATTTTTCATTGGAGGTCTATTGCCAAGATGGCCTAGATTCAGTAGAATTCAGATGTTTCGCGAAGAAATGGGCTCCACAGAGCCCATTTTTTTTTGAGTTTCAGACTTATCGATTGCAAAGAGTTTTAAGAAGGTTTTCATGAATCAGTCTTCAGCCGCCGTCACGTCCGATCTCCAGGCCATTGAGTCCCTGGCGGCAGACCTCGGCTACGAAGTCATTGATATTGAACACTCTTCAGGCGGCTTATTGCGTGTCTACATCGACATGCCCGAGGCCGAGCGGCTTATCAATGTTCAAGATTGCGAGCGTGTCTCGAACCATCTGGTGCATGGGCTGCCTGTCATGGGGGTTGATTTTCAACGCCTCGAGGTCTCCTCGCCCGGGATGGATCGAAGGCTCACTAAGCCCAAGCACTTTCGACAGTTTCTTGGATGCGAGGTGAAACTCAAGCTGCGTCAAGCCTTGTCAGGCCGGAAGAACTTCCATGGTCAGCTTGCTGCGGCCGATACCGGCACCTCTACGGTGAACAGTGCCAGCGGGGCACAAGAGCAAGACGAGCGGTTTTTTTTAATTTTCCAGGCGGACGACGGTAGCGAGCAGCAGCTTGATTTCCTCGTCTCCGATATTGATCAGGCACGGCTAGTGCCACAACTACCTTTCAAGGAGAGAAGGCCATGAGCCGAGAGATCCTCATGTTGGCCGATGCGCTGGCACGCGAGAAGAATGTTGATCGCGAAATCGTTTTTCAGGCGCTTGAATCTGCGCTTGCGTCTGCCACAAAGAAGCAATTCACCGACGAGGTGGATGTGCGAGTGGCCATTGATCGTGAGTCAGGTGACTACGACGCCTTTCGACGATGGCTGGTGGTTCCGGATGGGGAGCTCGAAGACCACGATATTCAGACCATCCTGACGGAGGCCCGTAAAGAAATTTCAGACATCGAGGTCGGTGACTACATCGAGGTCGAGATGGAGGCAGTCCCCTTCGGCCGTATCGGCGCCCAAGCGGCTAAGCAGGTGATCTTGCAAAAGATTCGCGAGGCCGAGCGAGACCAGATTCTCAAAGACTTCCTTGAGCGTGGCGAAGTAGTCATTAACGGAACTATCAAGCGGCTTGAGCGCGGCGATGCCATCGTTGAGGCCGGGAAAATTGAGGCACGGCTTCCGCGCGACCAGATGATTCCCAAAGAGAACCTACGACCTGGCGATCGTGTGCGCGCCTACATGTTACGAATCGATCGAACCGTTCGGGGTCCGCAGATTATCTTGTCTCGAACCGCGCCTGAATTCATCATGAAGCTCTTTGAGTTAGAGGTTCCTGAGATTGAACAGGGGCTCATGCAGATCAAATCTGCCGCCCGAGACCCTGGTATCCGAGCAAAAATCGGTGTCTTTACCAGCGATCGTCGCATCGACCCCATTGGTACCTGCGTCGGAGTACGTGGTAGCCGCGTTCAGGCCGTGACGCACGAGCTTGCGGGCGAGCGTGTTGATATTGTTCTTTGGTCCGAGGATCCGGCGCAATTTGTTATAGGTGCCCTCGCGCCGGCCAATGTCAGCTCCATTGTTGTCGATGAAGAGCGGCATGCTATGGATGTTGTGGTTGATGAGGCGGAACTTGCTGTTGCGATTGGCCGAGGCGGACAAAACGTTCGTCTTGCGTCCGACCTAACAGGCTGGCAAATTAACATTATGACCTCCGATGAGTCGGCGGAGCGTACAGAGAAAGAAAAGCAGACCCTGCTTGCCTCTTTTATGGAAAAGCTTGACGTTGACCAGGAAGTGGCAGAGGTTTTGGTTGAAGAGGGCTTCTCGAGCCTTGAAGAGGTGGCCTATGTCCCCATCGCCGAGATGCTCGAAATTGAAGTCTTCGATGAAGACACAGTGAATGAACTTCGAACCCGAGCTCGTAATGCGCTCCTAACGGAAGAGATTGCAAAAGAAGAAAAGCTTGGCACCACGTCAACAGACCTTCTTGATCTTGAGGGCATGACCCACGACCTTGCCAGTCGTCTTGCTGATGCGAAGGTCTTTAGCCGTGACGACCTTGCAGAGCTTGCAACCGATGAGCTCTCTGAAATGTCTGGTCTGTCTGACGAAGAGTCTGCAGCACTCATTATGAGAGCGCGTGAGCACTGGTTTAACGAGCCAGCTGACTCGTCTGCTGAAGGAGGTACCCCCACCCATGGCCACTAGTCGTGTTGAAACATTCGCTTCCGAGTTAAAACTTGATGTCGACGTGCTGCTCGAGCAGCTGAAGACTGCGGGCGTCGATAAGTCCTCGGGCGCCGATCTCATTTCCGAGTCTGACAAAGAGAAGCTGCTTGAGGCCTTACGTAAGGCGCACGGCGGCGTGGGGGATGCCCCCCGTCGGAAAATCACCATCACCAAGCGTCAGACTTCTGAAATTCGTCAGGCCGATCCATCGGGCAAGTCGCGAACCATTCAAGTTGAGGTGCGTAAGAAGCGTGTCTTTGTTAAGCGAGACGAGCAAGAGTCCACCGAGAAGCCCGCAGTCGATGCTGCCCCGGTGCTCTCTGAAGAGGAGATACAAGAGCGCGAGGCCGAGGCCCTTCGACAGCGTGCCTTGCTAGAGAGACAAGAAGAGGAGCGGCTCGCAAAAGCTAAGGAGGAGGCTGAGAAGGCCGATAGGCTGGCTGCAGAGCAAGAAAAAGCAACTGCCCCGGTCTCTGAAGAGACCGATGCTGTTGCCGAGCCTTCTGCGCCTTCCGACGAAGACGCTACCGACTCGGCAACCACCAAGAAGTCCAAGGTGCGCAAGGTTTCGGCCAGCGAGGTTGCTGACCAGCAGGCGACTGAGGCTCGTAGGGCAGTTGAGGATGAGGTCGCTGCCATTAATAAACTCATGGAAGCAGCCCGCACCGGTAAGCTTGCAGCCACAGTAAAGGCTGAATCTGAAAAGCCCGCTGCGAAAGACGTTAAAGACAAAGAGGCGACCGAGAATAAGACCATGACCCTTTCCAAGGCTCCCAAAAAGCCTGGAGAAGAGTCCTCGGACAAGCCCAAAGACAAGAAGTCTGAAAAGTCCTTAAAGTCCGCGCAGCTTGCCTCGACATGGCAGGAAGATGCCCAAAAGCGTCGTGCATTAAAGACGCGAGGTGATGCCTCAGGGGGGACGTCGAATTGGCGTTCAGGACCTCGCGCCAGGCAACGGGGATCCTCAGATAGCCAAAAGGCATCGAGCTTTGTCGCCCCTACCGAGCCAATTGTTCGCGAGGTGCATATTCCTGAAACGATTACGGTGGCCGACCTTGCTCACAAAATGTCAGTTAAGGGTGCCGAAGTGGTGAAGACCCTAATGACTATGGGACAGATGGTGACGATCAATCAGGTTCTCGACCAAGAGACCGCCATGATCGTGGTTGAGGAGATGGGTCACAAGGCTTTTGCAGCGAAGCTCGACGACCCCGAGGCGCTTTTAGTGGAAGACAGCCCACTTGACCAGGCGGATGAATTGCTTCCCCGTCCGCCTGTTGTGACCATCATGGGCCACGTCGATCATGGTAAGACCTCGCTGCTTGACAGCATACGTCGTGCGAAGGTTGCCGATGGTGAGGCCGGTGGTATTACCCAGCATATCGGCGCTTACCATGTTGATACCCCGCGGGGGGTTATTACCTTCCTTGACACTCCGGGTCACGAGGCCTTCACGGCCATGCGTGCACGGGGCGCCAACGCAACCGACATTGTTATTCTGGTTGTTGCTGCCGATGATGGCGTCATGCCTCAGACCAAAGAGGCAATCGCCCATGCCAAGGCGGCGGGCGTCCCCATTGTGGTGGCCATGAACAAGATTGATAAGCCCGAAGCAAATCCCGACCGTCTGAAAGGTGAACTCGTAGCAGAAGAGGTGGTTCCCGAAGAGTTTGGCGGTGAGTCTCCCTTTGTTGCGGTATCGGCTAAAACGGGCCAAGGCATCGACGAGCTACTTGAAAATGTATTGCTTCAAGCCGAGGTTCTCGAGCTTAAGGCATCAAAAACATCCATGGCCAAGGGCCTGGTTATTGAGGCGCGTATTGACAAGGGCCGTGGCCCGGTTGCTACCGTTCTTGTTCAGTCGGGCACCTTGCGCAAGGGCGATATCTTATTAGCCGGAAGCTCCTTTGGTCGGGTGCGCGCAATGCTTGATGAGAATGGCAGGCCCATTGATGAGGCGGGCCCTTCGATTCCTGCAGAGATTCTTGGTCTTACCGATGTTCCCTTAGCCGGCGATGAGATGCTCGTGCTTGGGGATGAGCGCAAGGCTCGTGAAATCGCGCTGTTTCGGCAAGGCAAGTTTCGTGATGTTCGCCTAGCCAAGCAGCAGGCGGCAAAGCTTGAGAACATTTTTGAGAACATGGGCGAGGGCGCCAAGATTCTTGCTCTAATTGTGAAGGCCGATGTTCAAGGCTCGCAAGAGGCTTTGTCGTCTGCCATGCAAAAACTCTCCACCGAAGAGGTTCGTGTGAATGTGGTGCATGCGGCCGTGGGTGCCATTACCGAGTCGGACATTAACCTTGCCATCGCCTCCAAGGCCGTCGTCATTGGCTTTAATGTGCGTGCAGACGTTTCGTCGCGCAAACTGGCAGAAAGCAATGGCGTTGAGCTTCGTTATTACAACATCATTTACGATGCTGTTGATGATGTAAAGAACGCTATGCAGGGCATGCTTGCGCCCGAGCGTCGCGAACAGATTCTTGGCATGGTTGAGATTCGCCAGGTCTTCAAGGTCTCAAAGCTTGGAAATATCGCTGGCTGTATGGTTTTAGAAGGCATTGTGAAGCGTGGTGCTCATGTGCGGCTGCTGCGCGACAACACTGTCATCTGGACGGGCGACCTTGACTCCCTTAAGCGTTTTAAAGACGACGCAAAAGAAGTTAAAGAAGGTTTTGAGTGCGGTCTCACCCTCAAGGGGTACGACGATATTCAGGAGGGAGATCAGCTTGAAGTCTTCGAAATCCAAGAAATCGCGAGGACGCTCTAGCCCTGGATCTGGCCGGGGCTTTCGCGTCGCCGATCAGATTCAGAAAGACATCGCGCAACTTCTTCGCCTGGAGTTAAAAGATCCTCGGGTGGGTTTTGTTACGGTTACCGAGGTTGAGGTGTCATCTGATCTCTCGCATGCCTGGGTCTATTACTCGGTTCTTCCAGACTCGCCCGAGCAAAAAGAGCGAACCGAGAAGGGCCTTAACAATGCAAAGGGCTTCTTACGAACGCGCCTTGGAAAGTTGCTTGGCATTTACAGCGCCCCTGAACTTCATTTTGTCTTTGATGACTCCATTGCTCAGGGGGCTCACCTTAGTCGGCTCATCGATCTTGCAAACAATGGCCAAGATGTTGTTGCTCCACCCCCCGATCCCACAAAGATTTAGGCCATCGCAGCTATGACCGCTTGTGCAGCCCCCGCCCGTATAGAGCGCCGTCGCGTGGACGGTGTTCTTCTTCTTGATAAGCCTCAAGGGCTTAGCTCGAACCAGGTGTTGGGTCGTGTGAAGTATCTTTTTAGGGCCTTAAAAGGCGGCCACAGTGGAACGCTTGACCCCATGGCCACGGGACTACTGCCCATTCTTTTGGGTGAGGCCACCAAGTTTTCTCAGCTTGGACTTGATGCCGATAAGGAGTACGAGGCAACGGTTATGTTGGGTGTAACAACCACCACCGGTGATGCCGAGGGAGAGCCTGTTAGCCAAGGGGATGTGAATGTTTCAACCGAGCAGCTTGAGTCCCTTGTGAAAAGTCTACAGGGCGAGCAAGACCAAATGCCTCCTATGTTCTCCGCGCTTAAGCATCAAGGCAAGCCCCTATACGACTATGCACGCCAAGGCATTGTCATTGAACGTAAGGCGCGACGCATTGTTGTTCATGAGGCTGAGTTACTTGACTGCCAGCTTCCGGTTGTTCGTATGCGAGTGGCCTGCTCCAAGGGCACCTACATTCGCAGCCTGGCCGAGACCCTCGGCGAGCGGGCTGGCTGTGGAGCGCATTTAATTGGGCTTCGACGAACAAAGTCGGGAAGTCTTTGCCTTCGTCATGCGGTGACGCTCGAGACGCTGAGTCAGGCCACACCTCAGCAACTCGCAGGCCATCTTCTTCCCGTGGACCATATGGTGCAAGCTTGGCCAAGGCTTCAGCTAACCCATGCTCAGTCCCAAAAGTTTAGGCATGGCCAGGTCTTGGCTGTGGCGGCTGGCCTCGGCGTTGACCTGGCGACGTTAGAAACGCAGCGTCCCCTAACTGTAATGAAGCAAGATGACAATCGAGCATCAGATCCTTTGCGTGTTTACTCTGAAACCAACGAATTTCTCGGAATTGCCAGCTGGAAGGCTGGCCTCTTACAGCCGGAACGACTTGTCGCGCCGGCCTCTTATGAATAAGAAAGGTGTTTGATGCGACAACTTCGGAACATAGCCATTATTGCCCACGTGGACCACGGGAAGACCACCCTGGTTGACAAGCTGCTTCAGCAGTCAGGAACCTTCCGCCAGAACCAGTCGGTGGCCGACCGTGTGATGGACTCCAACGACCTCGAGAAAGAGCGCGGCATCACCATTCTTGCCAAGAACTGTGCAGTGGATTATCAGGGCACCCACATTAATATTGTCGACACCCCGGGCCACGCTGACTTCGGAGGAGAGGTTGAGCGTGTGCTCTCCATGGTCGATGGCGTGCTTTTACTTGTCGACGCGGTTGAGGGCCCCATGCCTCAGACCCGTTTTGTTACAAAAAAAGCGCTTGCCCTCGGTCTGAAGCCCATCGTGGTTGTGAACAAAATTGACCGACCTGGCGCTCGGCCCGACTGGGTTGTAAGCCAGACCTTCGATCTCTTCGATCGTCTCGGGGCAAGCGAAGAGCAGCTTGACTTTCCAGTGGTCTACGCCTCAGCGCTTCAGGGCTTTGCCACACTTAACCATCAGGAGACCGGCACCGACCTGAAGCCGCTTTTCGAGATGGTGATCAGCCATGTTCCCGTGCGTGAAGACGATCTAAATGGACCGGCTCGGCTTCAAATCTGTTCGCTTGATTACAACAGCTACGTTGGAAAAATTGGTATTGGTCGACTGGCACGTGGCAGCCTCAAGCCTTTGCAAGAGGTCGTCTTCCAAGACGGCCCCAATGGCAGCCCCAAGAAAGCGAAGATCAATCAGATTCTTAAGTTTCAAGGGCTAGAAAGGGCTCCTGTTGAGAAGGCTGAGGCGGGCGATATCATTCTGATTACGGGCATTGATGAGCTCAACATTGGCACCACGGTTTGCTCACCTGAGTTGATGGAGCCCTTCGAAATGCTGACGGTTGACGAGCCGACACTCACGATGAATTTCATGGTGAATAGCTCACCGCTTGCGGGCCGAGAAGGTAAGTTCGTCACCAGCCGCCAGATTCGCGAGCGTCTTGAGCGCGAGTTAAAAGCTAATGTCGCGCTGCGCGTTGAGTTTGGAAGCGATACCGATAGTTTTGCTGTCTCGGGCCGAGGCGAACTTCACCTCACAATCCTGCTCGAGAACATGCGTCGTGAAGGCTATGAGCTTGCCGTTTCAAGGCCTAAGGTGGTCTACCGGCAAGAGGCCAACGGGGACAGGCTTGAGCCCTACGAGACCTTAACCGTGGATGTTGAACAAGAGCACCAGGGCCCGGTCATGGAGAACCTTGGCCTAAGAAAGGGCGACCTGCTTGATATGGTTCCCGATGAAAAAGGCCGTGTTCGGCTTGACTACCGAATTCCAGCAAGGGGCCTGATTGGCTTTCAGGGTGAGTTTCTTACCATGACACGTGGTACGGGCGTGATGAGCCATGTCTTTGACGATTACGGACCTTACCGAGGCGAGCTTGCGGACCGACGTAATGGCGTACTTATCTCACAGGACGATGGCGAGGCCGTGGCGTATGCCTTGTGGAAACTTCAGGAACGTGGCCGTATGTTTGTATCGCCAGGCGCCAAACTTTATGAGGGCATGATTATTGGTATTCATTCACGTGAGAATGACCTTGTTGTGAATCCGGTGCGAGAGAAGAAGCTCACCAATGTGAGGGCCTCAGGCAAAGATGAGCACATCGATCTTGTCACGCCTATTGAACTGACCTTGGAGAAGGCCGTGGAGTTCATCGCCGATGATGAGCTTGTCGAAATTACTCCAGAGAGTATCCGCCTGCGTAAACGCTATCTGGTTGAGCATGAGCGACGTCGTGCGGCTCGAGAAGCCGCCTAGTGATAAACCGGGCCGAGGCGATTCGTCCTTTTTACGTCATGGAGATCATGGCCAGGGCGCAGCGACGCCCTGCTGAGGCCCCCGAGGTTGTAAGCATGGTTGTTGGAGAGCCCGACTTTCCCACGCCGCCCCCCATCGTCAGAGCTGCGCGCGAGGCCCTGGATGAGAACCGTATTCGCTACACCCATGCCCTGGGTCTCGACGAACTTCGCCAGGCCATTGCCCAGGACTACCAAGACCGGGATCAGATCAATCTTCCCGCGCATCGGGTAGGGGTCACTGCAGGGGCTTCAGCCGGCTTACTGCTTAGCCTTGCTGCGGTTCTTTCTCCTGGGGATGAGCTCTTGGTGCCCGACCCTGGCTACCCATGCAACCGCCAGTTCGCCCTGGCTGTGGGTGCCATTCCCAAGCGGCTCGCCACCCATGCAGAGCACAACTATCAACCAAGCCTAGAGGCCATTCAACAGGCTTGGGGACCGAAGACACGTGCGGTTCTTATTGCGAGTCCTGCAAACCCAACGGGCGCGATTCTTGCGCTTAAAACCATTCAAGCGATCTCTGAATGGGTTCGCTCAAAGGGTGGCTGGCTGATCATGGATGAGATCTACCTGCGGCTAAGTCTGCAAGAGCCTTTGTATTCTGCGTTAACGGTGAGCAACGACATTATTTCGGTTAATAGCTTTTCAAAGACCTATTCCATGACCGGCTGGCGGCTGGGCTGGGTGGTTATACCCGAGGCACTTGTTGGCGTTATGGAGCGGCTTGCCCAGAACCTTTTCATCTCGCCTCCCTTTCTCTCTCAGCAGGCGGCTATTGCTGCCTTTAGTCCAGAGGCGCGGGCAATCGCCGATGGCTATCGTGATCAGTTTCTTAGGCAGTCGAAGGTCTTGTTGCCAGGGCTTGAGGCTCTCGGGTTTCGACTTCCAGTTCAACCTGCCGGTGGCTTCTACGGATTTTTCGATGTCTCGGGACTCACCGATGACAGCTTCCGTTTCTGTGAAGAGCTCTGTGATCAGGCGGGCGTCCTTATGGCGCCGGGCCGTGACTTTACCGAGGACCATGCCCAGTCGATGATACGGGTTTCGTTTCCCAAGTCCGAACCTGTTCTTCAAGAAGGTCTACGCAGAATTCAGGCTTTTTTGGCTAGACGCTCGTGCATCGGGCGGGCGGTTTGAACGCGCTGAGCTAAAAAAGCCTATCGTTTCGGGCGAAAGGCCTTGCAGACCTGATCGTTGGTCTGAATGCAAGGGCCCCCAATAAGATCCACCCCATAGGGTATGGCTGCAAAAACACCCGGGACCTTGAGCTCCCCGGTTGTTGCGTCGCGCAGTCCTTCAAGGGTTTCTTGAATGGCCCGCGGGCGGCCCGGTAGGTTGACGATAAGACTACGACCTCGAATAACGGCAGTCTGGCGTGACAAGATGGCAGTGGGTACAAAGGCAAGTGAGATCTGCCGCATCTGTTCTCCAAAGCCGGGAAGTTCGCGGTCTGCAACATCCAGGGTAGCCTCTGGAGTGATGTCTCGTGGTGCAGGTCCAGTACCGCCGGTGGTAAGTACAAGGCAGCAGCCTTGCTCGTCGCATAGCTCAATAAGTGTCTTGGCAATAAGCGCCCGCTCATCAGGAATGAGCCGTTCAACCGGCTTCCAGGGTGAACGAATAGCCGTGCCAAGCCATGCCTTCAAAGAGGGCAGGCCCTCGTCCTCGTAAACGCCTTGGCTTGCCCGGTCACTGATGGAGACTAGGCCAATGCGTGCTTCATGGTTTTCAGATTGCATGGTTGTTAAGTTTAACAAGGCGCTACTGCTACTATCAGCGCTATGGCAAATCAACTCTTTCACTATCAATTATCAGACCTTCATGAGCTCAGTCAGAAGGTTGTTCAAATGGCCAGGGAGGCTGGCGCCACGCAGGCCTCTGCAGAGGTTTCGGAGAGCGCAGGCTTATCGGTCACGGTGCGCATGGGTGACATCGATACCCTTGAGCAGACCAGAGACCGAGGCATGTCGGTGACGGTTTACATGGGACATCGCAAGGGGCACGCCTCAAGCTCCGACTTGTCGGATGCGGCACTGAAAGACTCTGTTAGCAAGGCCCTGGACATTGCAAGGTACACAGCTGAAGACGAATGTGCTGGGCTTCCAGACCCCGATCAGCTGGCCAAAGGGCCCCACCGTGACCTTAAATTGTTTCACCCTTGGGCCATTACCGCTCCCAAGGCAGTCAAGCTTGCGCTCGAGGCCGAGGCGGCTGCTCGTGCTGTGAGCCCAGTTATTAAAAACTCCGACGGTGCATCGGTCTCGGCGAGTCATGGTCAGTTTTCCATGGCCAACAGTCATGGCTTTGTAGGAGGCTACGCTTACAGTCGGCATGGCATTTCCGTTTCCCCTATTGCCCAAAAAGGCGAGGTGATGCAGCGTGACGACTGGTACTCCAGTAGCCGTCGGTCCAAGGACCTTGCTGCGCCGAAGCGTATTGGCCAGTACGCGGCAAGGCGCGCGCTGGCAAGGCTCGGCGCAAGGCAGATTTCAACGCAGTCGGTTCCGGTTATCTTCGAGGCACCTCTTGCCATAGGTCTTCTTGGGAGCCTAGTTCATGCACTCTCGGGTTCGGCGCTTTATCGCAAGGCAAGTTTTTTGGTCGATCGCCTAGGTCGCCAGGTGCTTCCCAAAGGCTTTAGCCTGCTTGAAGATCCCTATCAGCTTGCAGGCAACGGCAGCTCCCCATTTGATGATGAGGGAGTTCGCGTACGGGCTCGTAAGGTTATTGATGCGGGTAAGGTGCAAGGCTATTTTCTCTCGAGCTACACCGCACGTAAGCTGGGTATGCAACCCACCGGTAATGCGGGTGGCTCTCACAATCTGGTTCTAAAAACCGAAACCCCTTCTTTGCTTGTGAAGGGTGGGCTTTCTGCCCTGGTGCGCAAGATGCAAAAGGGCTTGCTAGTAACCGAGGTGATGGGTCAGGGTGTCAATCCACTAACAGGGGATTATTCTCGGGGGGCTTTTGGCTACTGGGTTGAGAATGGTGAAATTCAGTACCCTGTGGAAGAGATCACCATTGCGGGCAACTTACTTGAGATGTTCTCCGGTATTGAGGCCATGGGCGACGATCTTTATTGTCGAGGTGCAAAGACCTCGGGGTCGCTATTGATTAATCGAATGATGATTGCGGGCTGCTAGGGTTCTTTCGGTCAGACCGTAAAACCCTTGTGGCTTTAAGAACGACCGCCGTCTGGCGAACCCTGCGAAGTACGTCGGCCAGATGCTGACGCGACCGTACCTCCAGTGAGAGTTTAAGCACGGCAAAGCCACCCCCGTGGGGTTCAATGGAGAGATCGTTAATGTTGGCCTCGCAGGCCGATATGGCTGCTGCCACCTTGGCAAGCACCCCAGGGGAGTCTTTGGCCTCAATGTGCAATTGGGTCTGGAAGGTTCTGTAAAGTGGGTCACCCCAGATAATGTTGGCCCAGCGCAAGGGATCTTTAGGCCTTTGCCGACGCGCAAAGCCGCAGCTGTTTCGATGAACCAAAAGTCCAGCGCCCCCGCGCATATGGCCGCAGGCGTTATCCCCGGCAATGGGGAAGCAGCAGCTTGCATACTGAACCGCTGTGCCTTCCGATCCATTGACAGTGATGCCTGAGCTCTGAGGCTGTGTCAGGTGTTCCATCGAGACCATGAGTGCCTGGGCAGCGCCGGGCAGAAGCTTTGCCCGCCGCTCGGAACGGGAGGAGGTTCCGTCCTCAGGCGGTTCGTCCTCCACCAGGCCAAAGAGCCGTCGGGCCGCCACATTCGCAAGTAGGTGACCCAGACCAATGGACTCCAACAACTCCTCTTGGTCATTGGCAGGAATCTCGTGGAAGAATGCGGACCAGTTCAGGCGCGGATCGTCGAGGCCCTGCCCACCAATTTCCTTCAAGGCTGCATCCAGCAGTCGTCGACCGAAGGCAATGGAGCGCTCGCGCGTGCTGGTCTTCAGATGATGTCGAATCTGTGCCCGCGCTCGGGCTGTTTTCACGAAGCCAAGCCAGCCGGGATGTGGTGTCGCCGAGGGCTGAGTGATAACACGAACCATATCGCCATTACGAAGCTCGGTGTCCAGTGGCTTTACGTCATTGTTAATCAGAACCCCTGTGCAGCGGTTACCGACATCGGAGTGCACCATGTAGGCGAAATCCACCGGTGTTGAGCCCTTAGGCAGTTCCCGTATCTCGCCCTTGGGCGTGAAGACGTAAATCACATCCGGGAAGAGGTCGATTTTAATATGATCGAGAAACTCTTTGGGGTCGCGAGACTGCACGCTAAGCAGCGACTGCATCCATTCGTGAGCCTTGCGCTGCAAGGGTGTGACACCCGTGGCGTGCTCTTTGTAAAGCCAGTGGGCAGCAACGCCGGCCTCGGCAACATGATGCATGTCATGGGTACGAATCTGAAACTCAAGCGGTGTTCCAAGATCGCTTAGGACGACGGTATGAAGGGACTGATAGCCGTTGGACTTGGGCAGTGCGATGTAGTCTTTGAATCGGCCGGGAGCAGGCTTGAACAAGGCGTGCATAGCACCAAGCGCGAGGTAGCACTCGGGTATGGTGTTGACATGAATACGAAAGCCGTAAAGATCCAAGACCTCTGCAAAGCTTAGACGCTTTTCTTGCATCTTTCGATAGATCGAAAATAGGCTTTTCTCGCGGCCGCTGATTTCGGCCTGAAGCCCAAACTTTGGAAGCTGCTCGCGAACAAGGTTCTCAAGCCGGCCCACCATTTCGCGGCGGTTACCCCTGGCCGCGCTTAGGGCCTTGCGTAGTACACGCGAGCGAATGGGGTAGAGGCTCTCAAAGCAAAGGTCTTCGAACTCACGAAAAATTTCGTTGAGTCCGAGTCGATGGGCAATGGGTGCGTAGATATCCAGCGTTTCTTGGGCAATTCGACGTCGCTTGGCTGCCGAGGTCGCCTCTAGGGTGCGCATGTTGTGAAGGCGGTCGGCAAGCTTAATAAGAATGACGCGAACGTCGTCTGCCATCGAGAGCAGCATCTTCCGAAAGTTCTCGGCCTGCGCTTCTTCTCGGTTTTTAAAGCTGACCTGGTCAAGCTTCGTGAGCCCATCGACCAGCATCGCCACTGTGGAGCCAAACTTTTGTTGAATATCGCTTGACTCGATGCCGCAGTCTTCCACGGTGTCATGCAATAGAGCCGCCATCAGCGCATCCACATCAAGCTGCCAGCCACAACAAATTTCAGCTACGGCCAGAGGATGGGAGATGTAAGGGTCCCCCGACTGGCGGGACTGGCCAAGGTGAGCGGCATCGCTGAATCGAAAAGACTCAACGAGTCGGCTCTTCTCGGGCTCGCTTAAATAAGAGGCTTTCTCAAGCAGAGGCCCAACCGAGATAACCTGCACACTCGGTTCTGGAGAAGGAAGGCCTTTGGCCATAGCCGCCTCATGGACCTAAAAAGGAATTGCGCGGTTAGGTGCGCCTTAGATAGGCACCTTGCGCAGCATTTCGCGGCCAATGTGGCCGGAGGCAATTTCTCGCAAGGCGACAACCGTGGGTTTGTCGCGAGCGTCGACCTTGGGCGTTGCGCCTTGGGCTAGCTGGCGAGCCCGGTAGGTTGCAGCAAGGGTAAGCTCAAAGCGATTTTCAATCCGATCGAGGCAGTCTTCAACGGTGATTCGAGCCATAAAAAGCACCTTTATGCTGGGGTGGAAACGATTTGGGTGACGAGCTGACTTAGGTCCCGAAGGGCGGCTGCAAACTCTTGATTCATAATAACATAATCGAATTCATCGGCATGGGTGAGCTCCTCCGCGGCCGCCCTCACGCGTTCCTCGATGACCTCGGTCGTGTCCTTGCCTCGATCAATCAACCGCTGCCGCAAAACCTCAATGGTTGGAGGCCGGATAAAAATCGAGACCACCTGTTCGCTAGGAAACTGAGCCCTTATCTGTTGGGCCCCCTGCCAGTCAATTTCCAAGAGAACAAAGCCGCCTTGGCGCAGCTGGTTCTCAATCCAGTCGCGTGAAGTGCCGTAATAATTTCCATGCACGAGGGCCCATTCAAGAAAGGCTCCTTCGTCAATACGTTTTTTAAAGGCGCCCCTCTCGCAAAAAAAATAGTCCTTGCCGTGTTCTTCACCAGGACGGGGAGGGCGGGTTGTGGTTGAGACCGAAAGCTGAAGCTTCGCACCATGCGTCTTAAGCAGCGCTGCGATCAGGCTTGTTTTGCCTGCTCCGGAGGGCGCTGAAATAACGATGAGTCGTCCTTTCGACGAGGTCCCCGACTTCATTGAATGTTCTGCACCTGTTCTTTAATCTGCTCGATGAGAAGCTTCATCTCAAGGCTGATCTCAGTGAGCTCAATTTGAATGGACTTTGCCCCGAGGGTATTGGCCTCGCGATGCAGCTCTTGGCATAGGAAGTCAAAGCGTTTGCCTTTGGGCTCTGTGCCCTGGCTTTTGAGTAGGAGTTGAAGTTTCTCAAGGTGCGCTTGAAGGCGGTCGAGCTCCTCGGCAATGTCGGTTCGGCCGGCGGCAAGGTGGGCCTCTTGACGTATTCGTTCTTCAATGAGGTTCGCGCCTTCCTCTGAAACAGCCGATGCTTGGCCTGCCATTGCGTCAAAAGCCTCTTGAACACGTTGTCGAATCTTCTCGCGCTGCTGAGTCAAGGCCAGAGGCAAAGCCTGCCTTGCACGCTGCACCAGGCGATCAAGCTCCCGCCCACGCTGCTCAATTACCTGGGCAAGCTGCTGCCCCTCTTGGCTGCGACTGCCCACAAAAGTGTCGAGCGCGGTGTTGAAGCATTCTCGCACCTCCATCTCAAGTGACTCCGGATCGCTTGCGTCCCGTGCGTTCAGACCCGGAAGACTCAACAGCTCGGCGATTGTCATGGGCCGCCATTGGCCTGGGTATTCTTCTTCAAGGGTCTTCGAGAGCGCCATAACGGCCTTGAGTCGGTCCTTGTCAATGAGGCTGGTGTCAGACTGGCTGTTAGGAGCACGCAGCAGACTAATTCGAAGTTCGCATTTGCCTCGGGGCGACAAGCTTGCAAGCCGCTCTCGAAAAAAGGGCTCGAGCCCTCGAAGGTCATCGGGGATGCGAAGGCTAAGTTCAAAAAAGCGGTTATTCACCGAACGAATCTCGGTAGTGATAATGCCGTGTGGCGTTTCTCGGCGGGCGATCCCGTAGCCGGTCATACTTAGAATAGACATAACCCCGTATTCTACGGATCTACGATCTCAGGGATTTTTTGCGGGGCTTGGAGAAGCTTCTTTTTTATTAGAGAGAATGTATGAGTGATTTGAAGTCGCGTCATGACGGACGCCAGCCCAACCAATTGCGTCCTGTAAGCCTTCAGCGCCGATTTACTCGATACGCCGAGGGGTCCGTCCTTGTCTGCTTTGGGCATACCCAGGTTCTTTGCAATGCAAGTATTGAGAATAAGGTACCAGGCTTTCTTAGGGGCTCGGGCAAGGGCTGGGTGACCTCCGAATACGGAATGCTCCCAAGGTCCACTCACACGCGCTCCGACCGTGAGGCCGCCAAAGGTAAGCAGTCTGGGCGAACCATGGAAATTCAACGCCTCATTGGCCGCTGTCTAAGGGCCGCTGTCGACCTAAGCCTGTTAGGCGAGCGCACCATTACGGTGGATTGCGATGTGATTCAGGCCGATGGAGGAACTCGGACTGCGAGCGTAACGGGGGCAAGCCTTGCGGTTTTTGATGCCATTCGAAGTGCTGCGGCCTCCAGTGACCTTCCTGACTCCGATCGGGTAGGTCTTGAAAAAGCCTTTAGGGAGTCCGTTGCCGCAATATCCGTTGGACTTTACGAGGGGCGGGCGCTTCTTGACCTGAACTATGAAGAGGACTCGGGCTGCGAGGCGGACATGAACCTTGCCATGCTTGCGAGCGGCGGCTTTGTCGAGCTGCAGGCCACTGCCGAGGGCCGAGCATTTCATCGCGAAGAGCTTGACCAATGCATTGGGCTCGCCCACGACGGCATGGTGCAGCTCCATTCGCTTCAGGCCCAACTGATGGCAGATCCCGATCGGCCTGAGGCCCGTCTGGTTTAAATAACGAGGGCCCTTATGTTGGCCGGCGAGTGGAGGGTCTGATGCAGGTCGTTTTGGCAAGTTCAAACAAGGGGAAGCTTGAGGAGCTTAACGGCCTATTAGGCGGGCTTGGGCTCACACTTGCTGCGCAGTCCGAGTTTGGGGTCCGACCCTGTGAGGAGCCCTTTGGAACCTTTTTAGAAAACGCGCTGGCCAAGGCTCGGCATGCAAGCGCAAGCACGGGGCTTGCAGCCCTTGCCGATGATTCGGGCCTTATTGTTGATGAGCTCTCCGGCTGGGCGGGGGTTCGGTCAGCTCGGCTCTATGAAGACTGGCTCGATCGGCAGGCATCGCTTATTGAGGTGGACATTCCAGTAGACCGGGAGGATTCGCTGCATTTCCATACGCGTTATCAGCAAGGACAGATAAGCATGGAGCAGGCAAACCTTTTTTGCCTTATTCACCTTTTGGGTCAGCAACGGCGTATGTCAGGTCTCGATTCGTCACGCCCTGTGACCGCGCGGTTTGTTTGTGTTTTCGCCTTTGTGCGCGCGGTTGACGACCCTTTACCCCTCATTGGGCAGGGTCAGTGGCTGGGGGAAGTTCTTTTTGAGCCACGGGGTCAGCATGGTCATGGCTACGACCCAATCTTCTTTGACCCCGTGCGCAAACGCACAGCCGCTGAACTTAGCCTGGAGGAAAAAAACAAATGCAGTCATCGGGCGCGAGCAGCACGAGCCTTTTGCGAGGCCTTTCAGACTTAAGCCTCTACGTTCACCTTCCCTGGTGTATTCGGAAATGTCCCTACTGCGACTTTAATTCGCACGAGATCAAGGGGGAGGTTCCGCATGAGGTCTACCTTGATGCCCTGACTCGTGATCTTCAGGCGAGTCTTCCTCAGGTCTGGGGGCGTACCGTGCGAACAGTTTTCATAGGCGGGGGCACACCCAATGTTTTTGGGCCGCAGGCCATCGACCGGCTATTGACC
>Ga0181607_10001508_pt1 | contig 20811 bp, 15 predicted proteins | sample 041ome_9_FD_132420 | JGI IMG/M metagenome (GOLD analysis project Ga0181607, IMG submission 132420) | Coastal salt marsh microbial communities from the Groves Creek Marsh, Skidaway Island, Georgia - 041413US metaG (megahit assembly) | ecosystem: Environmental > Aquatic > Marine > Intertidal zone...
TATCGACATTATAAGGAATAAGAGACATCTTGAATTTCATGATAGCATTTTGGTTGCCTAGAAAATTATAGTCGCTGAAACGATCTCCGTCACAGTATAAGAAATAACCTTCGTCACTAACATCAAATCCTTTTTGACGCATTAGAATTATACCAACAATTGAAAGTATTTTTCTTATTGTATGAACTTCAGTTTAAAGCAGGTTCGTTTATTAGTGGAACTAAGGGATATTCCTACATCGTGTAACGTGCAAATTTCTTTTAAAATAGCAAGACCTAATCCAGTGCCTATTTGCTCCTGATCCAATTTATTTTGACCTTGCTCGAATCTTTCAAAAATTTGTTGTTGGGACGTTTTTGGAATTGGTTCCCCGTCGTTACAAACGGATAAGTAAATATTATCCCCAGCTTTTCTTGTGCTAACTGATATATTTTTTAATTTTTTACCACCATGGGCAAGTGCGTTATCCAATATATTCAGGAGGGCTTGTTCGATTAGAAAAGTATCGATAGCTAACGAATTTTTTCCACTGTTTCCAGCAAAAGATAATTTGATTTTTGATGAAACCACTTTATTGGCATATGTCGACAATATTTCTGCTATATATTTGTCAAATTCAATTGTTTCTCTCTGAATAGAGATGTTTTTTAACCTCTCATAGGATAGTAATTGCTCGGTGAGCCTAGTTAGAGCACGACAGGCTTTTATAACCTCGTTATTCCTTTTTTTTGCTTCATCCAAATTATGCGAGTTTTGTGTCACTTCAGACAAAGAGTGGATGGCGGCAATTGGATTTCGCAATTGATGCGCAGCGTTAGAAATGAAACGGTTTCTACTAGATTGTTCTTTAGTAACTTCATCAAACAATTTGTTTAGTCTTTGGACGATATGCTGAACTTCAATCGGGACAATTCTTCGAATTGGCCTAAGGTCAGAACTTGAGCGTGCTCCAATTGCCTGCTCAACGCTTGATAACGGTTGCAAACCCACACTTATTCCAAAAAAGACAGCCAAAAATACTGTGCAAAATAATAATAATGCTGTAAGCGCACTTTGGGTAGCAAGATGTGTGGCTAGTTTCTGTCTTTGTTCAAAATCCTGCCAAACAGAAACCAATACTAATCCCTCCAATTCATCAATCTTTGCGCTCTGTTTTAATTGAACGACTTGAACAGGCACCCCACGATGGGACGCTTTAAATACCGTCGGTGAATTTAGTGAAATGTTGATATTAATTGGCCGCAATGGAGGTGGAGAATAACCAGTTATAAATCCGCCGTCTGGGCCTCTGACATGATAGAAAAATTGAGAGTCTGATGCTTCCTCAAACAAGGCTTTTGTTGATGGCGACAATCTCTCTCCGTTGGTAGCCAACAAGTCTCTATAGATTGCGAGTGCCATAATTGATAACTTTTGGTCAAATACAGCTTCAGCTAGCTGCTCAGATTTAATATATTGCCAGCCAATACCCATAAATGAAGCAATTGATAGTGGAGCCAAAATAAGAATGAGTAAGCGGCTTCTTATAGAGGTTGGAAATAACATCACGGATCTGCTTTCATAAAGTACCCTAACCCGCGCAGCACATTTATTTGAACTCCATAAGGAGCAATTTTTTTTCTCAGCCTAGAAAGTAGTACTTCAAGTGTAGTTTCATTGACATCCTCTCCTATGCCATAAACATAATTAATGAGGCCTGACTTGGAAACTACACGCCCATAAGAAGCAGTCAAACACTCGAAGGCAGCAACTTCTTTTTTTGTGAGTCTAATATTCTCTCCTCCGCAGGATACTTGACGATATTTATAGTCAATTGTTAATTGACCAACCTCTCCGTTTGATGACTGGTTGTCTGGTTTGCGTCTTAGAATAGCACGGACACGCGCATCTAGCTCATCAATTTCAAAAGGCTTCACAAGATAGTCATCTGCTCCTGCATCTAAACCCTCAATACGTTGGTGGACGCCGTCCCTTGCAGTCAATATGATAATGGGTGTGGTAACATTTATTTGGCGAGAACGTATTAGGACATTAAGTCCTGAGAGAGAGGGTAGATTGACATCGAGTATGCAGAGGTCAAACTCTTCTTGCTTCAAAAACTGGAGCCCCGTCTCTCCATCATGGACCACAGTGGGGGCATGGCCTTGATCTTTGAAATGGTGTTTTAAAGCTTGTGAAAGTTGAATATGATCTTCGACAATCAAAATACGCATAAAAATGTAAGTTTCGTGAAAGCTACGTGGAATATAAATATCATTTTAGTCAGGCTGATTTATTTTTTAGTAAATGGCAATCAAAACCTGAATATTATTTTGGAGGAAAATATGAAAACTATAATAAAAATGGTTGTTGGTACTGCGTTAGTTATGAGTGTTACAGCAACTGCTAATGCAGATATGAGTGGAAAAAATATTGAATGGACTATTCCATTCTCAGAAACAGGAGGTTCTGCAAAGTGGGCGAACTTTTTTGCTCCACTTCTTAGCGAACATATGGATGGAAATCCTAATGTTGTTGTCAAGTTTATGCCTGGAGCTGGGTCAACAAAAGGTGCAAATTGGTTCCAGAATGAAGAACATGTTGATGGCACAACTATGTTTGGGTCATCTGGTTCAACTCAGTTTCCATATTTGCTTGACGACCCGCGTGTACGCTATGAATATAAAGATTGGATTCCTGTAATGGCTTCTGGCACTGGAGGAGTTGTTTACCTTAACCCTGAGGATGCCAAAATGTTTGATGGCACAGCAAACAAGTTAAAAAATAAAACATTTATTTACGGTAACCAAGGTGCTACTCGTCTTGACCTTATTCCAGCTTTAGCTTGGGAAATGTTAGGTATGGATGTTGAGCATGTTATGGGGATCAAGGGACGCGGTGACGGACGTAAAATGTTTGAAAGTGGTGAAGCAACGATAGATTACCAAACATCATCTTCTTATTTAAAAGGTGTCAAACCATTAGTTGAAGAAGGCAAAGCCGTGCCTATGATGACTTGGGGTTCACTTGACTCTAATGGAAAAATCGTTCGCGATCCTACATTTCCCGATATCTTAACCTTCAAAGAAGTTTGTGATGCTACCTCGGGATGCGAAACTTCTGGTGAGGCATGGGATGCTTGGAAAGCATTTTTTATTGCAGGTTTCCCTGCTCAGAAACTTGCTTTCTTGCCTGGCGATACTCCAGAAGAGGTAGTTAAAATGTATACTGCCGCATTTGAAGATATTCGGGCAAGAGGGGACTTTGAAGAGATTTCATCAGCCCGTTTAGGTCAATACCCAATGTATGTTGGAGCAGAAGCACAATCAGCTTTGAATGGTGCCTTGCAGATCTCCCCTGATGCCAAGAATTATGTTGTTGGCTGGCTCAAAAATAAATTTGGTGTTTCCCTAAACTAAATAATTCAAGGTGGCCCCACCTTTCTGGGGTGGGGTACTTTTTATGCAAATTTTTATTGATGCAATCCCTTATCTATTTGATGCTTGGCGTTTAATTCTTGACCCGACGGTATTGTTATATCTTGTTGGTGGTGTTTCAATGGGTCTATGTATCGGTGTCTTTCCAGGACTTGGTGGAATAGCTGGACTTTCGCTGATTCTTCCATTTATGTTTGGCCTTGACCCAATTTATGGGCTAGCCCTTATGATAGGAATGGTAGCGGTGGTGCCAACATCCGACACATTTGCCTCTGTATTGATGGGTATTCCTGGGTCCTCCGCATCACAAGCAACAGTACTAGATGGTTTTCCTCTTGCAAAAAAAGGAGAAGCAGCCCGAGCTCTCTCGGCAGCGTTTAGTTCTTCATTGTTTGGTGGTTTAATCGGGGCTTTCTTTTTAACTTTTTTCATTTTAATTGCCAGACCTATCGTTTTAGAATTTAAATCTCCAGAATTGCTAATGATCTCTATATTTGGCTTGTCAATGGTAGGAGTTTTGGCAGGCCGAGTAGCCTTAAAAGGTTTTTTGGCAGCAGGTTTAGGGATGCTTGTTGCCTCGATAGGAGAAGGTCCTTTTAATGGTGAATTGAGGATGTCGACTTACGATTTTCCTTACCTGGTTGATGGATTAAAATTAGTTATTGTTGGCCTTGGCATTTTTGCTATTCCTGAAATTGTTGCTCTCTTGAGAAAAGATCAAGCTATAGCCGATCGTTCTCCTCTCGGATCAGGTTGGTTAATTGGTTTAGGGGATTGGTGGAATAATAAATGGCTTTCGATGCGATGCGCACTGATTGGAGTCATGGTGGGAGTTATTCCCGGTCTCGGGGGATCGGTTGTTGATTGGCTTGCCTATGGACATGCTGTGCAAACAACAAAAGATAAATCTAATTTTGGCAAAGGGGAAATTAGAGGGGTGGTGGGCCCCGAAAGTTCAAATAATGCTAAAGAAGGTGGAGGATTGGTTCCAACTTTATTGTTTGGAATTCCTGGGTCTGGATCTATGGCTATTTTTATTGGGGCATTATCACTTTTGGGCTCAGGTGAATTAGAAGTTGGGCAAGCCATGCTTAAAAGCAATCTCAATTATACCTATGCAATTGTCTGGATGCTTGCGCTTGCGAATATTTTTGGCACGATATTATGTATTGGGTTGTCTGGGCAAATTGCAAAAATTACAAGTATTCGGTTTGCTTTGATAGCCCCATTTATTTTTATGATCATTGCTTTCGCAGCATTTCAATCTGGTCAAAATTTAATGGATCTCGTTGTTTTATTTGCCATAGGACTCTTAGGTATTTTCCTACGCAGGTTTGATTGGTCGCGCCCAGCATTTTTGATTGGTTTTGTACTCGCTAATCCTGTTGAAAATTATGCAAATAATGCTAATCAGATTGCTGGAATTCGTTTTCGAGAAAGCCTAGAGGCAGGTTTATCGTATGTTTTTAGTCCCATTGTTTTAACCATTCTTTTGATAACCATCTTATCAGTTGTGGTAGGGTTAAGGCAGTCTAATAAAATCATGGTAGAGGGGGCAGTGATTTCAGGCCAGAAACGTGCGCCAATGGTTTTTTTGATCTCCATTTTATGTTTTATAGTTTTTGCATTATTTGATTTAACTAATATTCCTGAATACGCGTTCGTCGATGCTGCTTTCCCATTATTTGTGGCATCATTGTCATTTCTAGCAGGAACAATTCTGCTGTTTCAAATGATAATAATGCCGGAAGGAAATAAGATATTTTCTGACCGATCATTTCAAAAAGAAGAACTAGAGATGCACTTTGGTCTTTGGCCAACCTTGGCTTGGTTTGGAGGTCTTTTGCTTGCAACTTCTTTAGTTGGCTTTGTTTTAGCCTTAACAGGATTTTTATTGTTATTTTTCAATTTTAGAGCTCAGATATCTCTAATAAGAACAGTAATTTTTTCCGCATCTGGTGTCAGCTTTATGTGTGGAATGGCTTTGATGCTTAATCGAGATTTTCCTCCAGGCTTACTACAGGCTTATTTTAACCTACCGTGGCCATTAACTTGAGCATGGTTAGGTTTTTTTACTTGAGAGCTGTCAAATGACCCAAATAGGTATACCATATTTTTTTATGCGAGGGGGTTCTTCAAGGGGACCATACTTTAATCGTGCTGATTTGCCGAGTGACTTAGATAAATTGGCTGAAGTTCTAATTGCAGTTGTTGGTTCTGGGCATCCTTTGAATATTGATGGGATTGGTGGTGGTAATGCAGTAACTACAAAAGTCGCTATGCTCTCAAAATCAAATGATGATTGGGCCGATATTGATTATTTTTTTGCTCAAGTTAGCGTTGAGGATAAAACTGTTGATTACAAGCCAACTTGTGGAAACATTCTATCTGGAGTTGGTTCCGCTGCAATAGAAATGGGTTTGGTTCGGCCAAAAGCAGACTTTGCTGAAATTAAAATCTTAGCGATAAATACTGGTGCTCGGATATTAGCAAAAGTGCAAACTCCAAATGGTAAAATAACTTATGATGGTAATGCAAAAATTGATGGAGTGCCGGGCACAGCGGCACCTGTTGAATTGAACTTCATGGATGTTGCAGGCTCATCAACAGGAGCCTTTTTGCCGACAGGCAATTTATTAGATCAATTCTATGATACTGAGGTTACTTGCATGGACGTAGCGATGCCAGTAGTGATAGCAAGAGCTGCTGATTTTGGCCTAACAGGGTCGGAAAGTAGTATTGAATTAGATAAAAATAGAAACTTTTTTCATCGAATGGAAAAAATTAGATTGGCAGCAGGAACTGCTATGGGGATGGGTGATTGTAGTAACTCAGTCACCCCTAAATTTGGTTTGATTGCGCCCCATCCTGATAGAGGCAATATCATTTCTCGTTATTTTATGCCGTGGAATACGCACCCGTCAATGGCTGTTACTGGTGCTCAATGTATCTCTTCCTGTGCTTTGACACCAGGAACAGTTGCAGATGGTATGATGTCAATACCAAATGGCAACTCGGTCACGGTTACCTTAAAACACCCTATGGGTCAAATGGATGTAATCGTAAACTATAATATTAGTGACGGTGTTTTTGAACATCAATCTGCTGGAATTAGGAGAACTTGTCGAAAATTAGCGCAAGGACTGGTATTTATTCCCACGCAAATTTGGGAAAGTTAGAATGAAGGTAGCTATTCTTGACGATTGGTTTGACACATTAAGAAAACTACCTTGCTTTCGTTTGCTTGATGACTGTGAAGTTGATGTTTTTACTGATCATGTTAAAGAGATATCATTATTGGCAAAAAGGCTTTTACCTTATGACGCCATTTCGCTTTTTCGTGAGCGTACTCCAATCACAGCCGAACTGGTTAGTCAGTTACCAAACTTAAAGGTAATTTCTCAACGAAGTGTTTATCCACATATAGATGTAAAAGCTTGCACAGAAAGAGGTATTGTGGTGTGCTCTAATCTACACGGAAATACTCCATCATATGCGGCAGCTGAACATACTTGGGCATTGATTATGGCCGGAATGCGTGATTTACCAGCTCAAATGGCTAGTCTACAAAAAGGTAACTGGCAGATTGGTGTTGGTAAGAGTTTATACGGTCGTTTAATAGGGCTTTATGGTTATGGCCGAATAGCAAAACAAGTTGCAAAATACGCTGAGGCCTTTGGTATGAAGGTTGTTTGGTGGGGGTCTGCTGAAGGACGCCAACGTGCGGCTAAAGATGGTAAAGTCATTGCTGCAAGCCGTAGCATATTTTTTTCTCAATCTGATGTTGTCAGTGTTCATGTAAGATTAAAGCCTCAAACTAAAGGTGTAATTACTGCAGGAGATTTGGCTCAAATGCGTTCAGACGGACTTTTTGTAAACACATCAAGAGCTGGACTAATTGAGCATGGAGCTATGCTCGCAGCACTTGATAATGGGCATCCAGGCAAAGCTGCAATTGATGTTTTTGATTGCGAACCAATTATCTCGGCTAATGACCCCTTGGTATGTCACCCTAATATTATAGCTACCCCTCACATTGGCTTTGTTACTGAAGATGAGCTTGAATTACAATTTAAGGATATCTTTGGTCAGATAGCAGAGTTCAAAAATGGCCGTCCCATAAATGTAATTAACCCAGAAGTATTAAATTAGGTTTATGCATAGATAATTTTACAATAGCATACATTTATATACAAGGAAGCTACATTCTCATTTAAATGCTACTTAAAAGGATAGTTATGGGTAAAAATGTGATAATTATAGGTTCTGGCAATGCAGCCATGTCTGCTGGTATAGCTTCACTTGAAACCGGTGCAAATGTGTTAATGTTAGAAAAAGCAGATGAAAAGTTAGCAGGAGGAAATACAAAATATACGGCTGGTGCTATGCGTTTTTCCTATAATAGCTCAGAAGAGTTGCTTCCGCTACTTTCAAACCCAAATGATGAGCGAATTGGTAGAACCGATTTTGGTTCATACACAGAACAAAAATTTAAAAATGATTTACTAAGCTTTAATGAAGGACAATCTTTGTCTCCAGAACAGGAGTATCTCGTTAAACAATCTTATGAAACGGTTAAGTGGTTGGCAGACCACGGTGTTACTTACGAGCCAATTTATTCAAGGCAAAGTTACGAAAAAGATAATAAGATTATTTTTTGGGGAGGACTTACACTTGCAGCAGATAACGAAGGGGTTGGTCTTCACGATATGGAACTAAAAGCATTTAAGAGATTAGGCGGCAAAATTCGTTATAATGCTGGAGTTACAGACTTAATAACATCGAATTCGACAGTAACAGGCGTTCGCATAGGAAATGAAGAGATATTTGGGGATTCCATAATACTTGCGTGTGGAGGCTTCGAAGCAGATGACCAGCTGAGAAAATCAGAAATTGGTTTGGATTGGAGTCAGGCTAAGGTCCGAGGTACCCCGCATAATACTGGAGATGGCTTAAAAATGGCACTAAAGCTTGGTGCAAAGCGCTATGGAAAATATGATGGATGTCATGCAACACCTATGGACCTCCATATGAAAAATTTTGGTAATCTAGAAGTCCCTCCTAAGTCACGAAAAAACTATCGCAAGATATGTTACTTTTTAGGAGTGATGCTCAATGCTGATGGCAACCGATTTGTTGATGAAGGAAAAAATTTCAGAAATTATACTTATGCCCAATTTGGTCGTGCAGTCCTCGAGCAACCCAAGCATTTTGCATGGCAAATTTTTGACTCAAAGGTATTTGAACTTCTTTATGAAGAATATAGGACGAGTGACGTTAGCTATGTTGAGGCAAACAATTTGGAAGATCTCGTGAAAAAATTAGATGGGGTAGATCAATCGAAAGCTCTAAAAACCTTGAATGAATATAATCACGCTGTTGATATGCAATCAATTTTTGACCCTACCGAGTTAGATGGAAAATGCACAAATGGTTTAACTCTAAATAAAAGTAATTGGGCCCAAACAATTGATACACCGCCTTTTAGAGCATTTCCGGTTACAGGTGGTATTACCTTTACCTATGGTGGCTTAAAGGTTAATGAAAATGGCTGTGTTATGTCAGAAGAAGATGTTCCAATTTCGGGTTTATATGCTTGTGGTGAAATCGTCGGTGGTGTTTTTCATGGCGGATACCCTGGTGGGTCTGGTCTAACTTCTGGTGCTGTTTTTGGACGTCTGGCTGGTTTTGGGGCTGCTTCAATATGATTTTTTTTTTGAAAGAAATTTGATATTGATAAGTTCGCTGACAGTAACTTACACAAATTTCATACTCAAAGCTAAAGTTAATAAAATCACACTCCAGAGAAATTACTAACCCATCAAACGCCCGTGCTCCAACAGCCTCAGACCACGCAAATATATCCCCACCCCCTATCTAAAAATCAAAGCTGATTAGCAAACTGGTCCAGTAACCCTCAAACGAAAAATAGAGGGGTTAAAAGACAGCTATTACTAAATTATTTTGTGGGGTAAATCGTGGGGTGACCAGAAAATACCCTTTAAAAAACACTTTAAAACAGATAGTTAAGAGAGAGTTCGGAGTTCTTCCCCTCCGCCACACTATAAAAAACAATAACTTAGAGGCAACGTCACAACGTCACACTTGTCACAAGACTTTTTTAAAAAACTTTTTTTATTTTTAATCAGAAACTACTATAGGACACTCTCGGAAGCATTGAGAAAATGTCCATACTCACAATAAGGATCATGGTCCGGGCACCGAGGACCATCTAAGCACTCCTTGACATTAAAGAGCGTTGGCTCAATCCAAGTTGTGTCAACTGTATAAGGCTCAAACGAAAATACACCAGACTTAAAGATTACATTTTTCACAGCATTTTGATACAAGCCTATCTCAAAATTTTATTCGATTAATGAAAATTGTTTGATCTTATCCTGTGAAATTAACGCTCCTTTATTCTGCACAACCAATGCTGAGATAGATTGTGCTGCTTGCGCAGACTCAAGTGGAAGTTTTCCCAACAATCTACATGCCAAATAGGTGCCATTGAAACTATCGCCAGCACCTGTAGTATCCAAAGCTCTCTTAGGCTTCTTTATTTCAAGATAATCAATTTTATTAGATGTAATTACAGCTGTTGGTTCAACACCATTTTTTAAGATAATTTCAGAAGGGCCCCATGACCTGATCCTGTTTATGGCTGAGAGATATGTTTCATCACCAAAGCCTTCCATTTCGTCATTGAAGGTTGGCAGCATTATATCTACAAGCGCACATATCTTTTCTGTAAATATTCGCATTTGATTTTTATCTTTCCAAAGAGACGGACGATAATTCGGATCATATGCTACTATTGTCCCCATTTTTTTGGCTTCTTCTAAAGCCATGAGAATATTTTCACGACCTGTATTACCTATTACAGCAGCTGTAATCCCTGACAAATAAACCAATCGTCCGTTATTTAGTTGTGATTTTAATTTGGCTAAATTCCTCCCAATTTTCCTTGCTGCCGAGTTATCTCTCCAATAAGTAAAGGTTCTTTCACCGTTTTCGTCTGCAGAAATACAATATAAGCCAACGGTTCTTTCTAAATCACGAAAAATATGGCTTGTACTTAATCCAGATTGCTTCATAAACTCGATCATCTCATCAGAGATATAGTCACTACCAACTCTTGTGATATATTCAATTGAAATACTTTTTGGCAAGATTGCTCTCATAGCCCAGGCTACATTCAATGTATCTCCAGCAAAACCTCTTTTCCAAGTTTCTGCATTATTTTTGAAGAACTCCACCATGCATTCGCCGATGCAGATTATTTTTCCTGAGCCTTGAAGATTTTTGAAAGCCATACTTAATTTCCATGTTGTTCACAAAACTATTTTTTGCCAAAGCTTTTTTTGGCAGTTGATATTTCTTAAATTTCAAAAAATACTTCACTACTAATAACGTCTGACATACTTGAATTCATCATATCTTCCAAAATATCGTAAACTTGTAGCCAAAACAGCCTATTTTTAGCTAGTTCCTCTCCAACTAGATTTAATTTTAAGAGCTGACTAGATAACATTTCGGGGCTTTCACTCAATTCTAATTTTAAAAGTTCATCCGCTCTTGGGTCACGTAATTCGTAAGTTTCGCAATCATGTGTAGATTTTGAAGTATGTCTTAACCAAGCTGCCGTTGAGAAGGCAAATGGCCGCAAAAAACTCTTGGTATAATTTGTATTTGGTATTACTGAAAAAATGCGCAAGGGGAGTTTTTCTGAACCATCCATTGCTATTTGGAAGGTTTCGTGTGCAATCGCAGTATTGCGAAAACGTTCTATTAAATCTGCGGCGTAAACTTTAAAGTCAATTCCTTCAACTGGCTCAAGCGTAGTGAGGGCGACCTGCATATGACGCTCGATCAATTTTACAAGGCGAGAATCAGTCATCACATCTCGGACATATTTATATCCGCAATGAAACCCGACGTAAGCTAACATCGAATGTGCCCCATTTAGCATCCGAAGCTTCATTTTTTCAAATTTATTCACATCCTTTGTGAAAATTGCGCCTGCTAGGTCCCAATCGGGTCGCCCACATGAAAAGTTATCTTCAATTATCCAATGAAAAAAAGCCTCTGTTTCAACTGCTGCATTGTCGATAAGGCCAGTTGCGGTAGTTGCTTCTTCTCGCGTACTAGCATTCGGAACAGGAGTAATTCGGTCTACCATGGTTGAGGGAAATGCAACGTTAGATGAGATCCAGCTGCAAAGAGCAGGTGTTGTGCGATTAGCGAAGTCCATAACAACATTGCGAACCATTTTTCCATTATCTGGTAAATTATCGCAACATAGTATAGTGAAGGCAGGATAATTATTTTCCCAGCGGATTTTTAAAGCTTTAACAAGTAGTCCAATGACACCAATTGGCTTATCGGGATTAGCTAAGTCATGCGCTATTGAAGAATGAGAGGTATCACATCCTCCTTTGTCACGGTCAAATCCATACGCTTTTTCTGTTACTGTAATAGAGACGATTTTCGTTCCTGGCGAAACCATCGTTGTCAGAATTTCGTCAAAATCGTCAAACAAACAAAGAGCTTTTGCTATTGAACCAATTATTTGATGATTAGTGCCAGAGACGCTCTTTGAGAGAAGAGTGTATAAACAATCTTGTGGCATTAAATCTTTACTCGCATTCGATGATCTAAGCGAAACGCCAACGATCCTCCAGTCACCAGGTTTCTTTTTTAAAACTTCATGTGTGATTGCTGCTTGATGAGCTTTATGAAATGAACCTAAACCAAGATGCACAATACCGACACCAAAATTTTCAGTGTAATATTTTGATGAATATTGTCGAGGAACATTTGCGCTCTTTAACAATCTCAAACTCATGAAGCTATACTCTCGTCTCTAATGCTGCTATTGCTCCACGCAATTCGGCAAGCCCTTTAAGCCGACCAATAGACGGATATCCTGGTTGGGAATTACGCTTTATATCATCAAGAATATCTTGTCCGTGATCTGGTCTCATAGGGATTGACCAGTCTTCTCGGCCAATATCCCGTCTGCGTTTTTCTTCTTTCAAGGCAGCTTCAAGCACACAAAGCATATCAACATCTCCTATGAGATGGCCTGACTCGAAAAATGACCCCACTACATTTTGACTTTCACGTTTGACATTCCGTAGATGAAGAAAATGTATACGATCACCTAGGCGTTCTATCATCCCAGGAAGGTCGTTATCCGGTCTTGCACCCAAAGACCCTGTGCATAGGGTTATTCCATTTGAGGGAATATTTACTGCTTTGATAATCGTTTGGTAGTCGGCTTCTGTAGACATTACCCTTGGCAGCCCAAGCAATGGAAATGGAGGGTCATCTGGGTGACAACACAGACGTACCCCTAAATCTTGAGCAACAGGTGCGACCTTAGACAGAAATGTAATCAAGTTTTCCCGCAATTTGTACTCTGAAATTTCACGATAATCTGCAATATGCTGGCGTATTTTGTTAATTGAAAACTTTTCGGTAGCGCCAGGCAGGCCAGAACTTATGTTCTCAGCTAAAATGTCTATCTCTCTTTTTGACATCTGTGCAAATCTCTTGCTCGCTTCAGCCTGCACGCTTCCATTGAAGTCAGTAACCGCACCACTTCTTTTTAGGACGTGCAGGTCAAAAACTGCAAAATCTATAATATCAAACCGCAAACAGGTTGCGCCTGTGCCAGTACGCCATTTAAGTTCTGTACGAGTCCAGTCAAGAACAGGCATGAAATTATAGCAAATTACCTTAATCCCAGCATTTGAGATGTTTTCGAGGCTTGTACAGTAGTTTGCGATATGTTCCTCCCAGTTGCCCGACTTCTTCTTAATATCTTCGCTTACTGGTAAACTTTCGACAACACTCCAGACGAGCCCAGAAGGACTGCCATCAGTCATGGTGGATATTATCGATTGACGTTCTTTGATTTCATCTAGCTCCCATATTAAGCCGGCCGATTTATGATGTAGTGCCGATACAACGCCTGTCGCCCCTGCCTGTGCAACGTCACTGATGGTAACCAAATCTTGTGGTCCAAACCAACGCCATGTTTCTTGCATTTTATTCTCCTAAATTTCGCCCATAACATGCAAAAACAAAGCTAATAAAGCAAAGTTATTCACAACCGGTAAGCACGCTTGGCAAGATTAAAAGTTAAATCTTGCGCTAATTCGAAGGCTTCATCTTCACGCAATCGACCGGATGTGATAAGCGAAGCGAGAAATGAACAGTCCACTCTGCGTGCAATGTCATGACGAGCTGGTATTGAGCAAAAAGCCCGAGTGTCGTCGTTAAATCCCACCGTATTGTAAAACCCAGCTGTTTCAGTTGTCATTTTGCGGAACCTGTACATACCTTCTACACTGTCAAAGAACCACCAGGGTGGTCCAAGTTTTAAAGCAGGATAGACACCAGCTAGCGGAGCTAGCTCCCTACTGTAGGTTGTTTCATCTAGTGTGAACACTATTATAGTGAGCTTTGGTTCATGTCCCACAACTTCTAGCAACGGTCGCAGATAATTTACGTAATCAGCTTTGGTTGGAATATCAAAACCTTTATCAGATCCGAAGCGCTGGTAAACTCTGGATGAGTGATTTCGGACTGACCCAGCATGGATCTGCATGACCATACCATCATCAATGCTCATTTTTGCCATTTCGGTCAGCATCTGAGCCCGAAATAGCTCGCTTTGTTCAGCTGTACTATTTCCACTCACTACATCGTCAAACAAGGTTTCTGCCTCCTTTAAAGATAAATTTGCGGTGCGAGCAGTTGGATGACCGTGATCGGTAGCAGTTGCACCGTGCTCGCGGAAGAATTTTCGTCGAGATCGATGCGCGTCTAGATAACCCTGCCATGTTGTGGGGTCACAATTTGTAAGCTTACCGAACCTCTGTAAACTCTCGAAAAAATTAGGGTGGTCTGGGTCTGTTAAAATGTCGGGCCGATAAGTCGTGATCACTCGTCCATTCCAACTCGAATTTGCAATCTCACGATGGGCTTGAAGAGTCTCTAAAGCACCCTCAGTCGTCGCCATGACATCAATGTTGAAACGATCGAAAAGAGCACGTGGACTAAAATTAGGTAGTCTTAGAGAATTATTTATTTTATCGTAGATCTCATCAGCGGTTTTTTGTGATAGAACCTCTTCAATTCCAAAAACTTTTTCTAGCGAATAGTCGATCCATAAACGAGAGGGAGTTCCTCTGAATAAGTAGTAATGAGAGGCGAAGCACCGCCACACTTGTCTTGGGTCTATTTCGACTTCCTCGTTATCCGTTGGACTAATACCAAGCTCCTCCAAAGTTACACCTTGCGAATATAGCATGCGAAAAACGTAATGATCTGGTGTCACAAACAACGCTGTGGGGTTTTCGAATGGCTCATCCTTTGAGAACCACGTAGGATCCGTGTGCCCATGTGGACTTATGATTGGAAGGTCACAAATGCTAGTAAATAGTGCCCGGGCGAGACTCAACCCCCTTGAGTCAGAGGGGAATAGACGATCATTATCCAACAAGCTCATACTTCTTTCCTTCAAGTAGGCAATTTTTAATTCCCATCTTTTGAAAACACAGCCGCTTTTGCCCAGGTCAAAGTGCAAGGTCCATATCCACGCCTTGCTGCCTCGATTTGCATCACCTGAGAGTTATCTATTAATACATTTACTTTTGGTCCGTAGGCATTAACGTAATAGGACATTACGTCTTGATTGTCTGCCTCGAACATGAGATCACGAACTTCAAAATCCGCCGTAAAATCATCCACAAAATCCCAGCGTTCCTCGCCTGATTTCACATTTTCAAAAACGCCTTCTGCCTCAACTAGTATTTTCCATGCTCCATTCTCTAACGCACGCTTTGCCTGTACTTTTTTGCGCTTAGCAAAGGTTCGCCCATCAACAACAGGTTCGTGCGCAAAAGATAACCCACATTCGACAAGAGGTTTCATTCCTTTGTTCTTAATATATTCAAGCAGTTCTGCAAGATCTTCGTCATCAATGGCTCGGGCAATCAGGGAAATTTCCATTACATCTACCCCTAGACCTGCGGCGTAGTTAATAACTTCCATAGCTGCCTTTGAGCCTGCGCTCAGTGCTTGGTCCATTATTGGATTGCCCACTGCAATAAGCACTTCTTGATCATGGCTGCGCTGAATTGCCTTTTTGATTTCCTTCTCTGGGATAAAAGTCAACTGATTAGTGCCAAGTTTAACGATATCAGTGAGAGCACTATAGCAGTTTAAGAAGTCCGCAAAATTTTGTCCTAAAATTTTCGGAGCACGCACGTAGTTTATACCACTAGTGCGAGGTTTGGCTTCTCTTTCTATCATGCCACTCCTCTTTTCTACAAAATTCTTTTCATTTTTCATTCTATTTCCTTTTTGCAAATAGGAGGCTTTATTCTACTGTATGCCGCCTAGCCACCAAGGCAAGGGGATTATTTCAGAGATTAACCCAGCTGGATATTGAAGAGTTAGTACACCTGACATTGTCCAAAGTATCAAAAGAATAGCTATTGAAAGAGTGCTTGAAACAAATAAACTGCGGCGGTTGTGAAGTAATATAAAACCATTAATCAATGCAACGGCAGCTAGCGGAAACCCAAGTAAGAAAACTAATCCGAGGAAAATAGGGATAAATGAGAAAGCTCTCACTTGGTCTAAAAACCTACCTTCACTTTCAAAGATGTTACGAGATATGGCTCGAAGCGCGGTATTGTCGGAGACCACTCTTTCTGTGGCAGGAATTTGACGCAACGTCTGCAGTGTGGCTATAGTAAATAGTAAAACCAGAAGAAGTATGCTCAGTGCAATAGGGTAGAAACTTGCTCGTAAATCTAGCTCCATCACTTGGAAAATCATACTAATGGGGAATATCGCTACTAACCAAGAAAACAGTGTTTGCGTTCGCTTTTCTAAAACGTCAGAACCTTTTTGTTGAAACATTTTTTGCCTTAAGAGCAAAAAGATTGTCGCTAATGCCAAAACTATTAGGATTACAGATCCTGTGCGATAAAGGAAAGACATTCCATACGCTGCGCTTACTTGATAACTTAGTAGTTCAATTTTAGGTGAGAGAAAGAAACCGATCAAAAGTGCGGGGCGAGACCATCCGAAAGTTTTGAAGATCACACCCACAGCGCCAAATATCATCAGTGCAGCAAAATCAACCCAATCACGTCCGTTGTTAAATGTTGCGAAGAAGATTAAAACCACAAGGATAGGCGCTAAAATATAGAATGGAACTCGTGTAAGTTGAGCCATCGGACGGGCTAAAAATAAGCATAGTCCCGCCCCAAAGATATTTGCCACGGCAAGAGACCAAATGATTAGATAAGTAATGTCGAGCTGAGTGGTAACCATTTCGATTCCAGGCTCTATTCCAACTAAAATAAGGCCGCCAAGCAGAAGCACCTTATTACCGGATCCGGGTATTCCAAACAGGATTGTAGGTATTAATGCCCCACCTTCTTTTGCATTATTCGCGGCTTCTGGAGCTATAACTCCCCGAATATCTCCTGTACCTAGTGTTTCGGGATTTTTAAGAGTTTGTTTTGCATGGCTATAAGCAATCCAATCTACAACGGTACCTCCTAGTCCAGGTAAAGCACCCACAAGCACTCCCACAGTAGAGCACCGAATTATAAGGAACCAGTTTTTGATGGCATCTTTCATACCAAGCAGCCAACCAGTCTTCAGTTTTCCTCCACCTGCAACTGTGGTTTTAGACTGAAGTAAGCTAACAATCTCGGGAACCGCAAAAAGCCCTAAACCCATAACTACTAATGGAAAGCCGTCTGTCAAATATAATGTGCCGAACGTATATCGTGGATCTCCAGTAATTTGAGCCAATCCAATTGTACCAATAATTAATCCGAAAATACAACTCGCTATGCCTTTTAGAAAGTTTGCTCCTGTCAATGCTCCAATCATCAAAAGCGCAAGCATAATCAGCAAAAACTGCTCACCAAAGCCAAATGACATAATAAGGGGCTTTGCAAAGAAAATTGCAACACTCAGAATCATAGCGCCAAACAACCCACCGACGAGTGAAGATAAGAACGCTGCTGATAATGCTCGCGATGCCTGACCCTTTTTAGCGAGTGGGTGACCATCCATAACCGTGGCTTGCGACCCGGCTGTTCCAGGAATGCCAAGTAAAACCGCTGGGAATGTGTCGGATGTTGTGGTTGGAGCAAGGACCCCTATCATCATTGCGAGCGCAACACTAGGCTCAAATGTATAGACAAATGGCAGTAATATCGCCAAACCCGAAGTGCCGCCAAGGCCAGGTAATATGCCCAACGTTAAACCAAGGAGTACGCCTGCCATAAGGTAAGGAAAATGAGATATCTGGAATAATTGCGTAAGTGCTGAGATAAACATTTCAATTTCCACGTTGATCTCCTTTTTTTGTTTAAGTAACTTTCTGATGCAACGTTTCTGTTACACATCTTCATTGATTTTTATAATTAACAAAGGTTTCCAGATGTAACCATCACAAGGCTTTGGACAAGTTTTTATTTCGAAATTGGCCCAGGGGTTAAACCCTAGGCCAACGACTATCACACAAAATTGTCCTTTTTATTGGATGCGGTAGGTAAGCTTATAATGAGCAATAGCATCATTGAATTGCTGTTTGCTCGCATCTGACAAGTCAACTGCTTTACCTATGATGCCACGAACGTCTTCACCAATGACAACTGGGAACGGTCCGATGTTCTTAGGAGCAGCCTCGATAAAATCGGGATCCTCAGTCATTTTCTTAATTGCGCCGCGCCAAACATCAACTATTTCTGCTGGTGTGTCAGTTGGTAAAACCAAACCTTTTGAAGCAGGCCCCCAATTTGCTGCGATGACTTCATAGGCTGCGCGTTCATCACCCTCTAATGCCTTACCATGAACTTTCTCATACATCTCAGGAAAAGTCATTGCATCTGGTGAGTAAGATGGGCGTTGCACAGAACCGTCAGGTTGCAATACACCTAAGGTCATAAACTGATGAACTTTTCCATCAGCAATATCTTGGCTGACTGTTTTTAAGAAGTTTGACGTCCCGTGTGAAGCCATCTGTAATTCGCCACGCTGAAAAGATTGATAACCAGCCGAACTCGACAACCCTGGTATCGGACGAGCCCCTTTTACTCCTAATGCTTTATAAATCCACAGGTGAAATAGATCTGCGGAAGCTGCAGTTTTAAAAGGGAACAGAGCAACTGGGAGCTCGAGTAGTCCAGAAATATCATTTGGTCCATCCGCTAAATGCGAGTGTGTAACCCAATGAGTAGTCGTTGCAACAGATAAAACAGGTTCATATGATAGCAAGTCAAACTTCGCAAGTGGGTTGCCAGTCGCTTGTTGCATGTTCACTGAAGACGAGGTAGCAAGCAGAAAGGTGCCATCAGGATTTTGATTTTCATGGAAGAAATTTCCACCTTTGATTGTTCCACCGCCTGGCATGTGCTGCAGTTGGATTACTGGATTGCCTGGTAAGTGTTTCGAGAGATAAGGTTGAAAAAAACGAAACATCCTTGAGGTGCCACCCCCCTCTTTGAATGGGATAACGATTGTCACCGTTTCGCCCTCGAAATTAGTTTCTGCGTGTGCAGTGGTAAACGAAAGCCCCATCACCATTGCTGCAACAACGCTTGATAATATTTTTAGCGTTTCCTTTATCATTCTATTCTCCTCCGTTTTGAGCTGCTGCATTTTGGCAGCTTTGTTTGTATTTACGCTGTACCTATGGGTACAGCACATAATAAGGAAAGCGCTTTTGCGTATAGTCTAAAGCCTTTCCGTTTTAATGCTCGGACAATTTGTCCGTAAGCATCTTTTGGTAAGCCAGCAAACGATACTGCATCTATCGTTGTAGCAGCCTTTCTTACTATTTGATTACCTCCTCAATTCCGGGTAGCGATCATACAATAAAGCTGCAGGCCTCTCACCAGATCTAAGTTGATCCACTAACATCACTTGACTGGGCATGATATTGGTTACGTTGCAATCGGTTCCGAACATCTCAAAGTAATCAAGTAAATTTGAATACCATGTCATTGCAGCTTCTTTGGTTGAGGTTACCTCAAATGCAACAAGTTCTTTCCCAATAGTTTGTTGCACTTCACTTAGTACTTCTTTTGCACTCTGCTGCTGGATTTGAATTTCTTCGTGGTCAATAAGGAGCATAGAGGCTCCGTGTGCCAGGAAAGGTTCAGCACCTTGGATAATTTCCGCTGCAGTAGCTGGAATATCTGCTGCGTCCTTTTGCCAGCCCTTCTTGGGGTGATGTTCGTAAATCAAACTCATTCCACAATCTATGGCTCGTTGCCGCCAAGCTCTAAGTTGGTGTTCAGGAACATCACCAAATGTATTCATAAACTCCATAACAGAAAAGCCAAGCTCGGCCCCTGCTTCGATAGCTTCGTCAACCACACCATTTCTATAGGCTCTTAAGAAATAGCCGTGGTCAAGATAGGGTTGAATCGAGTGCTTTTTATAAAGTTCAATTTTACGATTAACCCAATTTGAGGGATGATTTAGGACTTGGGTAGTAGCTATTTTCGCATAGTCAATTCGTTCAGCAGCAACAATCAAAAAATCTTCCAGCTCGGTTAAGCCCATGCGTTCATGATACCAGGGTGCTTCGTCATACCCGACATCTTTAACCCATATTTGCTTCTTTGTTCTGGGTTTTGGCTCAATCTTTTGAAGACCAAATATTTTAGACATAGTCATCAAGTTTTCGTCAATCATTTCTTTTGCCTTACTAAATATCTAAAATTACACACAAATCCGCGACAGCATTTATCGTAAGCATTGCCAATACCGTGATTATTTATGACCAGTATTTGGATAAGCAAAAAATAAATTTTTTCACACAGCTCTTAATCACATTATTAAATGATAACGTTATCATTTAATAATGATAACGTTATCATTATACTGATTACAAGGTCAATAAAAAAAAATAGGTCTTCTTTCTCTTATTTAGGCGAATCCCCTAATTTCCAATACTTCACCTAAAGGCCTTAAATTTCTTACCTTTTTAATAAAATGGAGGTAGCAAAATTAATCAAAAACCAACATTCAATCTTAACTACGTTGGTAATTTTCAATATAATGGTTAAGCCCCTTGGCCTCCATATGACGCATTAAAAAACTTCGTGCAACATCTTCATCGACATATATCTCTGAGTGAAAATTTACATTCAGCTGATAGGTATTGGATTTAGAGCGACAAAGTCAGATTTTATTAGTTTTTGATGGTGGACCCATAGAGCCACGCTCTAATAAACTACAACTCAATAATTGCATCTTAGTTGCTTTATCTTTATTTGATTTCATTTTTTCAATAAGTGTGAGTGCGGCACAGCGGCCTGTTTTTCTGCGATTTTTTTGGACA
>Ga0181607_10001509_pt1 | contig 20809 bp, 22 predicted proteins | sample 041ome_9_FD_132420 | JGI IMG/M metagenome (GOLD analysis project Ga0181607, IMG submission 132420) | Coastal salt marsh microbial communities from the Groves Creek Marsh, Skidaway Island, Georgia - 041413US metaG (megahit assembly) | ecosystem: Environmental > Aquatic > Marine > Intertidal zone...
CCCACCGCAATTGCACGCGATTTAGATACCATTCGGGCGTTCAAGGAAAAGCATGGTGACGTCATCCTTAAGCCGCTTTACGGCAATGGGGGCGCAGGTGTCTTTCGCTTAACGAAGGATGATCGTAACCTATCCTCTTTATTTGAGTTGTTCACAGGATTTTCCCGCGAACCCTTGATCGTGCAAAAATATCTGCCTGCAGTAACTGCGGGCGACAAACGCGTTATTTTGATCGACGGGGAACCTGTTGGGGCCATCAATCGCGTCCCAGCAGCCGGCGAGACCCGATCAAACATGCACGTTGGCGGTCGCCCGGAAAAGGTCGAGTTGACCGCACGCGACCGCGAGATCTGTGCCGCGATCGGCCCAACTTTGCGTGACCATGGTCAGGTTTTTGTTGGAATTGACGTTATCGGCGATTACTTGACCGAAATCAATGTCACGTCCCCTACAGGAATCCAAGAACTTGAACGTTTCGATGGTATCAATGTGGCCGAAAAGATTTGGCAAGCGATCGAAGCAAAACGCGCCTAGCGTGGCATTGGTTTGGACGCCTGATTATAGGGCGTCCAATCGGTTATTTCAGGATAATACATTGCCCGCCATGTCCGCACCCGTCTGTTCATGCGTGACCGCCAAAGCCGCGGAAACAGCGCCACAATTGTCATCACTGGATAGCCATATGGCAGTTGCGGCGCATCCAACGTTCCATAGGTTTGTAATAGCGGAAACCGTCTGTTTGGTTTGTAGTGATGGTCGGAATGGCGCTGTAAATTGATCAAAAGCCAGTTAGAGACTTTATGTCCCGCATTCCATGAATGATGGGGTTTGACATGTTCGTATTTACCATGGCCCAAATGTTTGCGCGTCAATCCGTAATGTTCCACATAATTAACCAATTCAAGATGGAAGACTGCGACCAAGGCTTGGATCGCAAAAAGAAAAATTCCAAATATACCCGCAATGGCATAGGCCAATGCGATGCAAGATAATTGCAAACCGAGATAACGGTAATAGGGATTTTTTAGATCAAACCATTGTTTGTTTTTCCGGGCAAGCCTTTGGACCTCGGCGTGCCATGCTGAGCGGTAACATTGCCACAAAACGCGCGGAAAATATCGGTAGAAGCTTTCGTTGTAACGTGCGGTAACAGGATCACGCGGCGTACCGACATAGGTATGATGAACCAGCAGATGTTCAGATTTGAAATGTGAATACAGCACCATGGCCAGCAATGCGTCCGCTAAACTGCGCTCAAGCTTGTTTTCTGGTGCATCAGTTCGTGCGAATAGTTGATGCCCACGGTGCCAGAGACAAATCCAACCGCTGCAAAAGTAGCAATCTGTTCCCAAATCGCAAAATCGCCCCGTGTCACCAAGAATAATACGCCAAAAATCGTGACAATCTGTAATGGCGCCCAGATTATGGTGACCAAACGATACCAATATAGATCTTTTTCTTGGGCATCAGTGTCCAGGTTTGTTGTGTCGGTTCCTTGATACAGATCCCAAACAATCAAGAAATTCCATGTTAAAACGACAATAATTAAAAAGCTCCATCCACCCCAAAAGGATGCCGCCCAAACAAGAGGTAAAAGCGCAAGTGACATTCAAAACGGAAGTGCATTACGAAAGGATGAAAAATCTTGCTTTGCATACCGAACACCTGACATATTCTTATAAACAATATAAAGGTTTTATCTTTTTTTGCCTTCATGCACTAGATCAAAAACCTTTCGCATAACGGTGGGTAAACCTGAAGGTTGGAAATCTGCCCGTTCAACAAAAAGGCCACGCGTGGGTTGCCGGTCCATTGGCACATAAGCCTTGTGAACGTTCAAACGCAGGTGAAAGTGTGTGAACGTATGGCGAACTTCGGCATTAAGTAATTTCCATTCAGCCTGGATCGGTGGCGCGGGCAAAGGGGCATCGTTCCAGTCGGTTGTGGGCCAGCCCAGCATCCCGCCCAATAATCCTGTTTCAGGGCGCGTTTCCAATAGTAATGCGCCGTCCACGCGTTCGACAAAATAGGCGACACCGACACGTGTTGGTTTTGGTGTTTTCGGTAATTTTTTAGGTAGCTCAAGGGCCGTCCCGTTGTCCAAAGCGCGACAGCAGGTGCGCCACGGGCATAGGCCACATGCAGGCTTTTTGGGGGTGCAAATGGTTGCACCCAAATCCATGATCGCCTGAGCGTAATCGCCAGCCCGGATTTGTGGAGTAAGGTTTTTTGCCTTGTCAGTTAATTCGGGTTTTGCGATCGGCAATGGTGTATGAATATCAAAAAGACGGGCAATAACACGTTCGACATTTCCATCAACGACTGTTTCAGGGTGATCAAACGCAATCGATGCGATCGCGGCAGCAGTATAGGGGCCAATCCCAGGCAGTTTGATCAGCTGATCATAGGACGTGGGGAAAATTCCATCGTAATCATTTGCAACGACACGCGCGCATTTTAACAGGTTGCGGGCACGCGCGTAATAGCCCAAGCCTGCCCATTCTGCCATAACATCGGCATCATTCGCGTTTGCAAGGTCGACGACAGTTGGCCAACGCGTTGAAAAGCGATTAAAGTATTCTCGAACGGCGGCCACGGTGGTTTGCTGTAACATCACTTCGGAAAGCCAAATCCGATAGGGATCGGGTGCAATGCCCTTTGCACGATCCGCGGGGCCAATACGCCAAGGCATCTTGCGGGCGTTGTGGTCATACCAGTCTAGCAAGGTGTTGGGAGACGGGGTTTCACGCAAGTTTGATCTCTCTTTGATGTAAATAGGGCTGGTAGCTTTCGCACAAGTAATTAAGATAGCGCCAAACGCAAGGGCTCTTAGTATGCAAAACCGATCAAATCGGTCAAATGGATTCAAACGCGCTTATTCGCTGATGCAAACGCAAATTCGCGAAGCAGGCGAAGCGCGCGGATTTTCGCATGCACGGATCTTGACACATTGGGCAGAAATCGTGGGTGACGCGCTTGCGGCGCAATGCCGCCCCGTAAATGTGACCTATGCAAAAGGGGGGCTTGGCGCCACGCTGACCATTTTGACGACTGGCCCCAATGCGCCGCTGATAGACATGCAGAAAGAGGATATGTGCGGCAAGATTAATGGCGTCTACGGTTATAATGCAATTTCGCGCATTCGCGTTACCCAAACCGCCCCAATTGGTTTTGCCGAAGGGCAGGCGCAATTTGTCGGCAAGCAAAAAAGTGGTAAACAGCCGCCTGCACCAGAAATTATTGCCGCTGCAAAGCAAACGGCTGCGGGTGTTGGTGACGAAAATTTGCGCCGCGCTCTTGAAGATTTGGCGCAGAACGTTCTATCAAAAAACAAACCATAAATCATTCAGAGTCAGGTGGAAAAGCAAATGTTCAAAAAACTCAGTTCAATCTTTGCCCTTATTGCTTTGGTCCTTTTGCCCAGTGTTTCTGTGGCGCAAGATACCAATACCGAAGGTGCAGCCGGCGCTGTGGCCGAGATGGTCATGGGACAGGCAAATGCCCCTGTCACCATTATTGAATATGCGTCCTTTACATGCCCGCATTGTGCACGGTTCGAAACTGATGTTTTGCCAAAGCTAAAAGCCGATTACATTGATACGGGCAAAGTCAAATTCATCTTCCGCGAAGTGTATTTTGACAAATACGGCATGTGGGCATCCATGGTTGCGCGCTGTGCGGGGCCTGATCGGTTTTTCGGCGTCTCAAAAATGATTTTTGAAACGCAATCAACGTGGGCACGTGCAGGTGGCGATCTTGAGATCGTTAATGAACTATCCAAACTAGGAAAAATGGCAGGGCTTGATGCTGAAACTCTGCAAGCCTGTATGCAAGATGCAGACACGTTGCGTGCTTTGGTCGGTTGGTATCAAGAGAACGCGACACGTGATGAAATCACTTCTACGCCAACTTTGATCATCAATGGCGAAAAATTCTCGAACATGCCTTATGATGAATTAAAAGCCATTATCGACGAAAAGCTGGGGGCGTAATGTCTACGCCATTGGCTGGCCTCAAGGTTGTTGAACTTGCACGGATTCTAGCTGGCCCATGGACGGGCCAGACCCTGTCAGACCTTGGCGCAGATGTCATCAAAGTGGAAGCGCCACAGGGTGATGACACGCGCAAGTGGGGTCCACCTTTCGTGGAACGTGACGGCGATGTGACGGCATCCTATTTTCATTCATGTAACCGTGGAAAATCAAGTGTTACCGTTGATTTCAGAACACCTGAAGGTCAGGAACAGGTACGCGAATTGGTACGTGATGCTGATATTTTGATTGAAAATTTCAAAGTTGGCGGGCTTGCCAAGTACGGTTTGGATTACCATAGCCTTGCCGAAATCAACCCGCGTTTGATCTATTGTTCAATCACGGGCTTTGGCCAGACAGGCCCGTATTCTCCTCGTGCGGGATATGATTATATCATTCAGGGTATGTCGGGGTTGATGTCAATTACTGGGGATCCTGAGGGCATGCCGCAGCGCGTCGGCGTTGCAGTGACGGATCTTTTTACCGGAGTTTATGCGACAACAGCGATATTATCAGCCGTGCATATGCGCCATACGACAGGACGCGGTCAGCACATTGACATGTCATTGTTGGATTGCGCGGTGTCCGTCATGGCAAACCAAGCGTTAAATTATCTGACGACTGGGACACCTCCAGAGCGTACAGGGAATTATCACCCCAATTTGACGCCTTATCAGGTATTTCCGTGTTCTGATGGCCATATTATTATCGCAACCGGCAATGATGGGCAGTATCAACGCCTTTGTCGTGTACTCGATTGTGCCGAGATGGCGACTGATCCAAGGTTTCTTGTGAACTCAGATCGGATCAAAAACCGTTCCAGCATGACCGAAATGTTAAATGCGAAAACCCAAGCGATGACCAAAGATGCATTGCTATCGGCCTGCGAGGCCCAAGGCATCCCTGCGGGTCCGATTAACACAATGGATGAGGTCTTTGCCGATCCTCAGGTGATCGCACGCGGCATGCAGGTCGACTTTGACGGTATTCCGTCTGTCAGGTCGCCGTTCGTTTTTTCAGACGCAAAGTTAAAGCTGGATCGACCCTCGCCCAAGCTTGGCGAAGACAACACGCAATAGCCTGTCTATTATTGGGGGTCATGCGCACGGTTGTCGGCGATCGCTGTGATGACTTTTGACAACACCTGATCCAACTGATGGGTATCAGCAAAGCCAAGCCTTACGGGCAATGCCAAGACCTGACCCATGAAATCGGGCGGAAGGCGGACTGCGTCCTTTTCGGTGGTCACCAGCTGTGCGCTATTTAGTTTTGCGTCATTCATCAGGCGCTGCATTAAGCCGCGCGACAATGGTTGGTGATCGTCCAGCGCATGGGTTGCGATGACCTCTGCCCCGAGTGATTTGAGGGTGTCAAAGAACTTTTCTGGATGCCCAATTCCCGCGAATGCAATATATCGACCATCTGCCCAATCCATACCCATTTCCAATGGGCTTAGCTGTGCGCGCAAATGGGGGATGGCGAATTGGTGCTGTGCGGCGAAACTTTGATTGTCGATATCGGTGCCAATTGAAATAATTGCATCTGCGCGTGCAAGCCCTAATGGCACGGGTTCACGAAGTGGTCCTGCGGGCAGACAATATCCATTGCCAAATCCCCGTTTTGCATCAACTACAACAAGTGATAAATCCTTTTGCACGCTGGGATCTTGGTGGCCATCGTCCATTAAAATTACATCAGCACCCGAAACGATAGCCGCATTTACAGCAAAGACGCGCCTGTCGGCGATCCAGGTATCTGCGAATGCGGCCATCAACAACGGCTCATCCCCTGTTTGGCTCGCGTTATGCAACTTTGGATCAACCTTCGTAACTGCTTTGATCGTGCCGCCAAAGCCACGTGAAACGATATGTGGTGTAAATCCCTTGTTTTGTAGGTATTGGACCAAGGCAATCACGGTCGGGGTTTTGCCGGTCCCACCGGCATTTATGTTGCCAACACAGATAATAGGCACGCTACACGATTGTGGCCTGCCATTTCGAATGCGGCGTGCGGTTGCGGCGGCATAAATCATCCCGAGCGGGCGCAGCGCCTGTGCCAAAATCGAAAAAGACCTATTCCAATAATCTGGCGCCTGCATCAATCCTCCTCTCGCGCGATCCAATTCTGGATGCAACCAATAACGGCATCAGTGGCTTCTGCGCCAGATGAAACAAGGTCCCAAGCCGCAAGCCCCATTTGTGCCGCAAGTTGGGGGTTAGACACCTGCAGCACAGCCGTTGCGAGACTGTCTGCATACCTGACTATGCGCGCAGCGCCCGCATGTGCCAATTGTGAATAATCATCTAAATAAGATGCAATATGGGGTCCATATAAAACGGCCACCCCCAAAGAGGCGGCCGGCATCGGGTCAGTTCCACGCAGTTCTGGCAAAAGGGATTGCCCCAAAAATGCAACCGGCGCCATTGAAAGCCATCTGGCAAATTCGTCTGGGCCATCCGCTAAAAAAATTGCCGTGTTGTTATCGGGGATTTCATCGTCCAAACGACGCGCAACGCGAAACCCCATTTCGTCAATTGTCGATTTGAATATCTCTTCGTCTTTTGGATCAGCCGGCGCCAACAGCAAAAGCATGCGGTGGCTTTCGCGCAGGACGGCCTTGTGGGCCAATAGGACGGAAATTAATTCTGTTTTGGACACTTCTATGGCGGTCCACTGCGCGCGTCCCTTAAGTATGGCAAATTCTTCACCATCGCCCAAAATTGTTGGTGCGGCCCCTGCTTTTTGCAATGCCCCCCGCGTGATGATTTTTTCGGAATCAATATTTAGCTTGGCAAGTCGTTCTGCCGCTGCGGGATCTTTTGTGAAAAAGAAATCCGCTTGGCGCAATATTTTTTCGACATGCGTTGAAAAAAGGCCCAGCCGTTTTTGAGGTACATCAGATGCGGTCAAATTGCACAAGATAAAGAGGTTTTCGGATGCATTCGTAAAACGTGTGATGTGCTCGAAATGGGTGGGTCCAATCCAAATCAACGCAACATCATCCATTGACTGAACCTGCAATACAAGGTCCTGCGGCGTTGTTAATTCCGGATGTAGGTCAATAGTGGAAAGGTCATTACGTGACGGATATATTCCATCGCTTGTAACCAAGTGAACGCGTTTATTCACCGCCAGTTGCAGACGATTTGCCAGAAACACAGCGGCATTTTTGTTGGCAATATCGGCGGCATAAATCCAGATCTGATGATTGGGCGGCATTGGCGGTCTCGTGGCGTGTGTTGGTACTGTCCTAGCTGATCGTAGACATAAGAACCAGTCTTTGCAGCAGTATTACGCCGAAATGGAAACGCAGACACACATTTCTGTGGTCTGCGTCTCGGGTACCGTGAGTATGGTAGTGTGATCAATCTTCTTGATCATAAGGAAGCGACATATCATCGTCGTCCTTGGGTGGGCGACCAACGACATCGCGCAAACCGTCAAGTTCGATAAAGTTGTCTGCTTGACGCCGTAATTCGTCTGCAATCATAGGGGGCTGGGTACGAATGGTCGAAACGACAGAAACGCGCACGCCTTGTCTTTGCAGGCTTTCGATCAGCGGTTTGTAGTCACCATCGCCTGAGAATATGACGATGTGGTCGACATGGGGTGCCAGCTCCATCGCATTGACAGTCAATTCAATGTCCATGTTGCCTTTTACTTTACGGCGACCTTGGCTGTCGGTGTATTCTTTGGCTGCTTTGGTCACCATTGTGAAACCGTTATAGTTCAGCCAGTCAACCAATGGACGAATGGGCGAATATTCTTCATTGTCCAAGAGGGCTGTGTAATAAAATGCACGGAGCAGCTTTCCGCGGCGCATAAACTCTGTTCTGAGAAGTTTGTAATCTATATCGAAGCCTAGGGACTTTGCCGCTGCGTATAGATTTGAGCCATCGATGAACAGCGCGAGCCGTTCGTCCTTATAGAACATCTAATTTCCTTTCAACTATGACTTGACCGTAAAGTTTTTTGTGTGAGTAGTGGCCACGGCCAATCGTGACAAAAAATGATCAAAAAATCCCGTTCCCGCAAGTATAGCTTTGTGAAAATATGGAGTCGATTATGATGCAAAAGAGTATAAGTTGTCTAGTTTTGATCGGTAGCAACCAAGAGTGGTCGGAATTTAGCTCTAAAGATGTATTGGCACAGGCGCTGCGCTACTTTGGGGGTGTTGAGCTTAACGTAAGGTTAATTAGTAGATTTTATGAAACACCAGCGTTTCCAATTGGTTCTGGACCAAATTATGTGAATGCCGCTCTTGAATTGAACACTACGCTTGATCCCGATTCGGTGCTTCGGCAATTTCATATGATCGAAGCTGAAATGGGTCGGATCCGTGATATCCGTTGGGGTCAGCGCACAATTGACATTGATTTGATAGCATGCGGTGACTTGGTGAGACCAGATATGGCATCGCACGCGCACTGGGTCGGTTTGAGTCTGGAAAAACAGATGCAATATGCGCCCGACGAATTGATCCTGCCGCACCCTCGTATGCAAGACCGAGCGTTTGTGTTAGGGCCATTGATGGATATTGCACCCGATTGGCGTCATCCTGTATCAGGTTTAACCGTATCTGAGATGTTCAATGCCTTGCCACAAAGCGCAAAGGATGAGCTTCAAATCTTGTAATCGCCCCTTGCCATTCCGTTGTGATGGGCGTATACGCCAAATTTCCTATCGATCGATCACCTAGGAGAGTATCATGGCACGCGTGACAGTAGAAGATTGCGTAGATAAAGTTTCCAACCGTTTTGAGTTGGTCATGCTTGCGGCGCATCGTGCGCGTGAAATCTCGGCGGGTTCAACGTTGACCGTTGACCGTGACAATGACAAAAATCCTGTTGTTGCGCTGCGCGAGATTGCAGACGAAACGCAGTCAGCAGATGAATTGCGCGAACGTTTGATCGAATCGAACCAGACACAGATCGAAGTTGACGAGCCTGAAGATGATTCAATGGCTTTGTTGATGAGCGGTGAGGCAGACAAGCCCGACGACGACGACATGTCCGAAGAAAAACTGCTGCGCGCACTCATGGCGGCGCAAGGCCAGGAATAAAACAGAAAGGCCAAGGTTCCTAAATGCTAAGCGCGGAAGACCTGGCCGATCTCGTACATTCGTACAACCCAAAATCAAATCGCGCGATGATTATCGCGGCCTATAATTATGGCCAACAAAAACACGAGGGACAATTCCGCAAGTCGGGTGAACCTTATTTCACGCATCCTGTGGCCGTGGCGCAAATCCTTGCTGAACAAAAGCTTGATGATGCGACGATCATTACAGCGCTGTTGCACGATACAATCGAAGATACAGGATCAACCAAACAAGAGGTTGGTGAACTGTTCACGCCGGAAATCGCCGATCTTGTGGATGGCGTGACAAAGCTAACGAATATGCAACTTTCATCTGCTGAGACAAAAGAAGCAGAAAACATGCGTAAGCTATTTTTGGCCATTGCGCAGGATATTCGGGTAATCTTGGTCAAACTTGCGGACCGTCTGCATAATATGAAGACGATCAAATCGATGAAGCCCGAAAAGCAGGCGCAAAAAGCGCGGGAAACTATGGATATTTTTGCGCCCCTTGCAGGCCGTATGGGTATGCAGTCGATGCGCGAAGAGCTGGAAGACCTATCTTTTCGTGTCCTAAACCCTGAAGCGCGAAATTCGATTATTCGTCGTTTTGTGAACCTTCAGCGTGAAACGGGTGACGTGATCGAACGGATCACAGGGGACATGAACCTTGAACTTGAAAAAGCGGGGATAAAGGCCAAAGTCCTCGGACGTGCAAAAAAGCCTTATTCTGCGTGGCGCAAAATGCAGGAAAAAGAGCTGACATTTTCACGCTTATCCGATGTCTATGGTTTTCGCTTGATTTGCGAAACAGAAGCGGAATGTTACCGCATCTTGGGCGTAATCCACCAGCGTTGGCGTGCGGTTCCTGGTCGTTTCAAAGACTATATCAGTCAACCCAAAAGCAACGGATATCGGTCTATTCATACGACTGTGTCGGGCCGCGATGGCAAGCGCGTTGAAGTGCAAATTAGAACATATGAAATGCACGAAGTCGCCGAATCAGGTGTTGCTGCCCACTGGTCATACCGTGACGGCATTCGGTCAAAAAACCGCTTTACCGTGGATCCGGTGCAATGGATCACAAAGTTAATCAGCGAATTCGACTCAGAAGATGATCATGACGCTTTTCTAGAAGCGGTTAAGCTCGAGATGTATGCCGATCAGGTGTTTTGCTTTACACCGAAAGGCGATGTTCTGAAATTTCCCAAAGGGGCGACGCCAATTGATTTTGCCTATGCAATTCACACCCGTTTGGTCGGTGATGTCTGCGTCGGCGCAAAAGTGGATGGGTTGCGCGTGCCGCTATGGACACGTTTACGCAATGGGCAATCGGTTGAAATTATCACAGCAGTTGGTCAACAGCCGCAGGCGACATGGCTTGAAATGGCGGTGACGGGAAAAGCAAAAACCGCGATTCGTCGTGCCTTGCGTAAAGCTGACCGTAATCGCCATATTGTGATGGGTCAGGAACTTTTGCGGGCAGCATTCGATCATTATGATAAAAAGCTGACAGATAAATTGATTGAAAGCGCAGCGAAAAAACTGCGTATAAAATCCAGTAATGAATTGCTTGCACAACTGGGGAGCGCCGAGGTGGCCACGCGCGATGTGATTAAAATGCTTTTCCCAGAAATAGCAGCTGACCAACGGCCAGAGGTCGATCAAAAACGTGCCGTGATCGGTTTGGCGCCTGGACAGAACTTTGACCGTCAAAGTTGTTGTGAACCTTTACCCGGGGATCGGATTGCAGGGATCGCTCTGCCTGGAAAGGGTGTCGCCGTTCATGCCATCCATTGTCCAGAATTATTGCGCTATGAACACTTGAACGAGGCTTGGATCGACTTACATTGGCACTCGGGTAAACATGCGGCGATTTATCCCGTTACACTTGAAGTGACCATAAGCAATGATGCAGGTGTTTTAGGCCGTGTTTGTACTTTGATTGGCTCTCTTGGGGCAAACATATCAGATCTGAACTTTGTCGATAGAAAACCTGATTTTTATAAAATTGAGTTATCGATCGAGCTAAGTGATGTTGAACACTTGCTAAATGTGCACACGCGGTTAGAAGCAGAAAGTGAAGTAGCCATGGTCAAACGTCTTCGGCGACCTGGCGATTAACAGTTTTATGGATGAAAGAGGGCTGAGTGGTCTTTAAACGAAGAGATAAAAGACCAATCCTAGATATTATTCTACGGTTTTTTTGGCCCAAGGGTGGCTGGGGCCGTGCATTTTATTACATCAAACACCGTTTGCACCGTTTGCCCGACACGCCTCAACGCATAGCGCGTGGAATATGGGCAGGTGTCTATACAACGTTTACACCGTTTTATGGGCTTCATTTTATTCATGCCGCCGCTGTTGCGCGCCTGATGAATGGCAATATCCTTGCGGCACTTTTGGCAACGTTTTTCGGAAACCCGCTGACGTATTTGCCGATCGGTATCGTTTCCTTGAAAACGGGTCACTTTATTTTGGGAAATGAATATTCACATGATGATGCACATAGGGCGTCATTCATCAAAAATTTTGTAGATGCCGGGCACGATCTCAAGGCAAATTTCCTTAGTTTGTTTAACGGCGACACCCCGGATTGGGGTAATCTCATCCGATTTTATGATGATGTGTTTTTTCCATATCTGATTGGTGGGATTATTCCTGGTATAATTGTATCAACGATTTTTTATATTGTATCCGTGCCATTGATCCGTGCTTATCAAAACCGCCGACGAGGTGTATTAAAGGCGAAATTACGCGCGATAAAAACAAAAAAGGCTGGTCAGAGCGCTGATTAATTTTGTGCGATAAACAAAAGGTTTTGGAAATGCGGCAGCGTCTTGGTGTGAATATTGATCATGTGGCAACCGTCAGAAATGCAAGGGGTTCCCATTACCCTGACCCCACAGAAGCGGCCATCTTGGCAGAACGCGCGGGGGCTGATGGCATAACAGCGCATCTGCGCGAAGATCGCCGTCATATTCGCGACGAAGATATTGAACGTATCAGTGATGCTATTTCTATACCTCTCAACTTTGAAATGGCGGCAACCGCAGAGATGCAGGCAATCGCCTTGCGCCACAGACCACACGCTGTTTGCATCGTGCCAGAACGCAGAGAAGAACGTACCACAGAGGGTGGCCTAAACGTCGCGGGGGATGATAACCGATTGGCTCGATTTGTTGCACCGCTGATCGATGCCGGATGCCGCGTGTCGATGTTCATTGCGGCGGACAGTGATCAGATCGCTGCGTCACATCGCATTGGTGCGCAGGTTGTCGAACTGCATACGGGTGCGTATTGCGATTTTCACTATGAAGGCGATTTTGAAAAGCGCGACGCAGAACTACTACGCATTCGCGAAATGGCCGCATACTCACATTCGTTAGGGCTTGAAGTTCACGCAGGTCACGGATTGACCTATGACACGGTTGCGCCAATCGCTGCGATCCCAGAAATACGAGAACTGAATATTGGGCATTTCTTAATTTCTCAGGCGATATTCGTTGGATTGGAAAATGCCATCACTGAGATGCGACGAATGATGAATGAGGCCCGCTCTGAATGATATTAGGCGTCGGAACGGATTTAGCTAATATCGAACGCATCCAAGCTGTTCTAGACCGTCACGGTGATCGCTTTCGGAACCGTGTTTTCACCGAACGCGAGCAGGCGAAAGCAAACCGACGCAAAGACGAAGCGGGCACCTATGCAAAACGTTGGGCCGCCAAAGAGGCCTGTTCGAAAGCGCTGGGCACGGGGTTGCGCATGGGCATTTCTTGGAAAGATATGGCTGTGTTCAATCTAAGGACGGGGCAGCCCGTGATGACCTTGACAGGGTGGGCAAAGACGCGCCTGGACGACATGACGCCCCTCGGACATGAGGCGATCGTTCATGTTTCGCTGACCGATGATCACCCATGGGCACAAGCTTTTGTGGTCATCGAGGCACGCCCATTGCCTTGACTCTTGGCCAAGCACGCTTCAAGAAGCTTGGATATATTTTAGGAGCATATGATGGCTGATAACATCGCCAAAAAAGACGGCACAATTCTAGAAACGATAAAGACTGTCGTTTACGCGTTGCTGTTGGCTGGTCTTTTCAGAACTTTATTCTTTCAACCTTTTTGGATCCCGTCTGGATCGATGAAAGATACACTTTTAATTGGTGATTTCTTATTCGTTAACAAAATGGCCTATGGGTATTCATATGCATCTTGCCCAACTGTTTCGATCCCTGCAATTGGTATCAATATTGATGCGCAAGATGTGTGTGGTTGGCTTCAAAAAAGCGAAGGACGTTTGTTTGGCGGTGACCCCAAAGCCGGTGATGTTGTTGTGTTCCGTCATCCTGTGACGGGCCGTGATTATATTAAACGCTTGATCGGAACACCCGGGGACAAGGTACAGTTGAAAGACGGCGTTGTTTTTATCAACGGCGTCGAAGCGAAACAAACCAAGGTCGACGATTTTTCAGAAGTGATGGAACCGCAAGGCCCGTTCGGCCATCGTCCACGTTGTGAAAATGGGGCTGTCGGTGACGGCGGCGCATGTCTGAAATCCCGTTATGTCGAGACATTGCCCAATGGCCTTTCGCATTCGATTTTGAACATCGGTGATAGCTTTACGGACAACACCGCTGTGTTCACTGTTCCCAAGGGGCATTATTTTTTCATGGGCGACAATAGGGACAATTCTAGCGATAGTCGCGTTCCACAGGTACGTGGTGGTGTCGGTTTCGTGCCAGCCAAAGACATTATCGGACGCGCCGATCGAATTATGTTTTCATCCGCGGGACGATCAATGTTGTTTTTCTGGCAATGGCGGTCTGACCGTTACTTCAAGGCAATACAGTGAAGCGATCAGCAGATATAACTGCGTTTGAACAGCGGCTGGGACATCGGTTCCAGTCGCTTGACGTTTTAATCGAAGCTTTAACCCATCCATCAATCGCAAGCGCAACGCGTGCGGATAATCAACGTCTTGAGTTTCTTGGGGACCGTGTTTTGGGTTTGGTGATGGCCGAGGCGCTTTTGGCCCATGACCTGGACGCGAAAGAGGGGGCTCTTGCGCCACGCTATAATGCATTGGTGCGAAAAGAAACCTGTGCGGATGTTGCGCGGGAAATTGATTTGGGTGCGTTGCTTAAGCTGGGTCGTTCAGAAATGAAATCTGGCGGCAGGCGTAAAGATGCATTGTTGGGTGACGCGATGGAGGCTGTCATTGCTGCAATTTATCTGGACGCTGGCTTTAGCGTAGCCAAGACTGTTATCCTCGCTCTGTGGGGTCAGCGCATTCACCACGTCGATACCGATGCACGTGACGCAAAAACTATACTGCAGGAATGGGCCCAAGCCCGTGGGTTGCCGCCGCCTGATTACGATGTGTTATCGCGCTCGGGGCCGGATCACGCCCCTATTTTTGAAATCCGAGTTGTGCTAAAAACGGGCGAAAGCGCTGTTGCATCTGCAGGTTCAAAACGGGTGGCTCAGCAGGCGGCTGCACAAGATCTTTTAACAAAATTGGAACAATAAACCCTATGACCAAAGCAGGCTTTGTTGCCTTAATCGGCGAACCCAATGCGGGCAAATCAACACTATTGAACCGCATGGTGGGGGCCAAGGTTTCGATTGTTACGCATAAAGTACAAACAACTCGGGCCCGCATCCGTGGTGTCGCGATGGAAGGCGATAGCCAGATCGTTTTTGTTGATACGCCCGGTCTGTTCAAGCCACGACGTCGCCTAGATCGCGCGATGGTGGCTGCTGCGTGGGGTGGGGCGGCGGATGCGGATGTGATCGTGCTGTTAATCGAGGCGCATCGCGGTAAAACCGAAGGGGTCGAGCGCATCCTAGAAAATTTGGCTGAGGTCGCAAAAGGACATCGCGTCGCTCTTGCCATCAACAAGATTGATCGGGTGAAATCGGATGTTTTGTTGGCGCTGACACAGCGCATGAACGATGCATTTGCCTTTGAAAAAACCTTTATGATTTCGGCCGAGCGCGGCTTTGGGGTGGATGATTTACGCAAATGGCTTGCCGATGAATTGCCCGAAAGCCCATGGCTTTATCCCGAGGATCAAATCGCCGATTTGCCGATGCGAATGATCGCTGCCGAAATGACGCGGGAAAAGCTCACACTGCGCTTGCATCAGGAATTGCCGTATCAGTTAACCGTTGAAACGGAAAATTGGGAAGAACGCAAAGACGGCAGTGCCCGCATTGATCAAGTGATCTATGTCGCACGTGACGGTCACAAGGGCATCATCTTGGGTAATAAGGGCGAAACCATTAAAGCCATTTCCAAAGCGTCGCGCGAAGAATTAGAAGAATTCCTTGGCCGTAAAGTACATCTTTTTTGCCAAATCAAAGTTCGCGAAAAATGGTTGGATGAGGCCGAGCGATATTCTGAGATGGGACTTGATTTCAAAGACGGCAACGCATGACGCGATTGGCGGCCGAGTTCTGGGTTAAGGCGTATATCAAACGCCTTTCGCTTGAGAATATTGCCGCTTATGTTTTGCATCGCGGCGACGATACGGCCGGGTCTATTTTGATTAAGGTAAACTGTTTAGACGGTCACGTCGCCTTGTTTGAACAAGCATACGACATATTGGCCGATCGCCGTCTGTGGAATGCTGTGCTGACATCTTTAGAACCGCAGGCGGACGAATGGATTGCGCGCCAACGTAATCGAGACGCAGATCTATGGGTCATCGAAATAGAAAGCCCCAGCGGCGCGCATTTTTTGGATGACATGTAGTCACACTAAAAGTGGATATTAAACATATTTGACAGGCTGAGCAAAAAATTGGGATAACCCTGCACATGGAGGGGCGAATGGATAGACGCACGACAGAGTCAATGACACGCGCTGGTTTGAATCTAATCCAACAGGCGTTGACAATTTATGATCAAAGACTGTGCCTTGTGCTTTGCAATCGCCGTTTTCAAGAAATGTTTGACTTGCCCAACCATCTAACAACGGTGGGGGCATCCTTTGCCGATACAATTCGTCATTTGGCCTTATTGGGTGAGTATGGTGAGCTGGACGATATAGATGACTTTGTTCTTGAACGTGTCCAGATGGCCCGCGATTTTGAACCGCATTATATGGAGCGCACCCGTGCAAATGGTCAGGTCATTTCCGTCGAGGGCGCCCCGTTGCCCCAAGGTGGGTGGGTCACGGTATATACCGACATCACCCAGATTAAACGACAAGAAGACATGCTGCGCGAGCGATCTCAGGAATTAAGCGGTCAATTGAATGTCTATTCTCAGGAATTGGGCAGCACAAACCGAAAATTGGCGTCAACCATTGCGGCGCTTGAACAAGCAAAACAAGAATTGACCGAAATTGAGGCGCGCACCCGCCTTACCACGGAAATGATGCCGGCGCATATTGCGCACGTCGGGTTAGACCGGCGCTACACTTATTCAAATCGGCGCCTTAATGCGATTATGCCAGAGCGCCCGTCGGATATCCTAGGCAGACATATCGCAGAGGCACTTGGCGCTCAGGCTTATTCACAAATTGAACATAACCTGAATATGGCGCTTGAAGGGATCGAAAGCGTTTTTGAATTTAACGATGCATTAAGTTCGCGGCGTATTCGCGTCGCCTTTACGCCTGATCGCAGCGGAGAGTCTCAGGCCATCAACGGTGTCTATATTTTGTCCATGGACGTGACCGAAGAAACGCAGGCCCGTTCCACTTTACAACAGCAAAGCAAACGCGAGATGGCTGCACAATTGACCAGCGGCCTAGCGCATGATTTTTCTAATCTGTTGACGATCATTCTGGGCGCGCAAAGCCGGTTGTTGAAAATGGATTTGCCTCAAGATGCCAAAGATCTGATCCGTGCAACCCACGATGCCGCAAGCCGCGGCGGTGCAATGTTGAATACAATTGCCGATATGACCGGGACTCGCGTTCCAAAACCAATGGCAACACATATTGGTAATTGGCTGAATTCATTTGCGACACTGGGGCGATCTGCATTGCCAGCAGGGATTGAGTTGTCCATTCAAGACAAAACAGATGATCGCAAGTGGTTATTGGATCAAGGCAATATACAAGATGCGCTTTTGAACCTCGTGCTGAATGCGCGTGACGCTTGCGGGACAACGGGCAAAATCACGATTGCGGCCAGAGTTATAAAAAACACGTGGATAGAATTTACAGTGTCTGACACTGGCCCTGGATTTTCGCAAAAGTCGATCGAGCATGCATTGGATCCGTTTTTCACCACTAAAGGTGACAAAGGTACAGGGCTCGGCCTAACCATGGTGTATGACATAGCAAAAATGTCTGGTGGTGAATTGAGCTTGCGCAACGCATACGGTGGTGCGCGCGTTACACTTAGGTTTCCTGCGCGCATGGCTGTTGATCAACTAAAGCCAGGATTGGCCCTGCTGCTCGAGGACCGCTCTGAACTGAGAGATGCGATCCGCCCAATGCTGACGCATCTTGGATTTTCTGTTGTCGAAGCACAATCCGCGAACGAAGCGCGCGCATTGATTGATGGATTACCTGAAATTACCTTGGTTCTTAGCGATCTTCAGTTAGAGGGCGAAGAAACGGGTGTTGACTTTGTAGCGTCGCTTGGCACAAGCAAGCCCAAAGTAATCTTTATGTCATCGCTGCCTTCGCGCCATGCTTTGGTTGAGGCTGCAGCGCGCATTTCGCCTGTTCTATCAAAACCCTTTGATGTTCAGGATCTGCGCCAAGTTATGCAATATGGTGAATGAATTATGAACACACCTTTGGTCACGATTTTGGACGATGAACCAGCAATTCGCGCTATTCTTTCTGACGCACTCGAAGAGGCTGGATTTCGCACCAAAGCGTTTTCACGCGCCACTGAATTCGAAGCGTCCCTAAAGACGACCACACCGGATGTCTGTTTGGTGGACTTGGGTCTGCCGGATCGTGACGGTCTTACCTTGGTTCATCGCCTCGCATTGGAGCAGGGGGCGATTGTGATCATTATTTCGGGCCGCGCTCAGGTTCAGGATCGTGTTACAGGATTAGAGCTAGGCGCAGATGATTATATCATCAAACCCTTTGAACCCGCAGAGGTCGTCGCCCGAGTACGTGCACGCATGCGAAAAGAACGTACCCAGCCCGCACCAGGCAATATAGCGCGCTTTGAAGGATGGATCGCAGATTTCGATCGCTACGTTCTTTCGGATGAGGCGGGAGATGAAACCACGTTTTCGCATGCCGAAGGCGAAGTGCTTCGGCTATTTTTAGAAAGCCCAAAGCGTTTAATCAGCCGGTCCTTTATGCAAGAAAGCTTAGGCGGTGCCGCGGGCGAAAGCTTTGATCGCGCAATGGACGTTCGCATTTCACGCTTGCGCACCAAACTTAAAGAGGATCCCAAAAACCCGACGTTGATCAAAACCATTTACGGTGCGGGGTATATTTTTCTCGGCGACGTTCTTTGGGATCGCTAAGTATCTAAGATATGTTTTCGTAAAAGTGTGCTGCGACCTCAATGCAATGTTTTGCATGAGTGATTGGGACCATGTGGCCAGCGCCTGGAATTTCAATATCAAGGGCGTTAGGCATCATGTCACACAAAGCTTTGTGAATGTGCGGTATCATGAAATGCGTCTTTTGACCGCGCATAAAAAGGGTTGGAGCATTCACGCGAGACAGGCCATTCGGTTCTAGCAAACCGCCCAAATCTTGGTGTACTGATGTTGCGCCAGCACCGACCAATGGCATACGCTCGATTGCTGCGGCACGAAATGCCTCGGGTAAATCTTCCCATGGGGTTCCGTCGCCCCAATCAGACAAAAATAATCGCGCCGATGTAATATGGTCCTTGGCGGCCAATGCGTCGACGAACGGCGTATGCAGTGGGAAATATCTATCGCCCAAGTCCGGTTGTGCGTTCAACGCGGCTTGGAAAAATACAGGTTCAAACAGCACCATAGACTTGACCAGTTGCGGATGTTTATGCGCAAAGCGTAGGGCAACCGTCGCGCCAAAGGAATGGCCGATCAAATGGGTGGGTACGGTGATAAAGCTTTCTGTGATGGCCAAAATGCGGTTTTGATAGTCCTCTTCAAATGTCCAATCCTGGCTTTTGCCATGGCCCGGCAGGTCAAATCCAGTCATTGTCATTTTATCTGAAAAGCCGTTGCCAAAACGGGTCAATGAACCAGCATTGCCCAGCGTACAATGAAGCAGAAACCCATGTTCGGGACCATGCCCAACGCTGATTTCGTTTATGTCTAGTCCTGTGCGCTTTTGAATGGTCATGGGTCTAATTATCCTGCCGCTATCGTGCACCTTCTAGGGGCTCTGTCATGGGCATGCCATAGAAAAGTAAACACTGTGCCCTTAGGTCGCGTTGGAAATTAGACACGGAAAACGTGCATCTTTGTGGAATGTTAATCTCAGAGGCGCTTAACACTGCAAATATTTTGACGATTGCGACGACTTGGCCCATCGCAACGCTTTGCCAAGCATCCTTGTCATGCTAAGCGGGGTTATCTTGTCGATTCTGCTAATTTGAACTTAGGAACACCGAACAATGGCTGCCAACGAACCAAAGATGATATCGGGGAATGCGAACCGCACCCTAGCCAAAGCAATTTCACGCCGCATGTCGCTGCATCGTGGTTTGAATGTTGGTTTGGTTGACGCGCGTGTTGAACGCTTTAACGACCAAGAAATCTTTGTAGAAGTCTATGAAAACGTTCGTGGCGAGGATATGTTTATTATCCAGTCGACATCGAACCCAGCCAATGACAATTTGATGGAGCTGTTGATCATGACGGATGCGCTGCGTCGGTCGTCGGCAGGGCGCATCACCGCTGTCATCCCATATTTTGGCTATGCCCGCCAAGATCGCCGCGCCAAGGCGCGGACACCGATTTCGGCCAAGCTGGTGGCGAACATGCTGGTAGAAGCAGGCGTTGAACGTGTTCTGACGATGGATTTACACGCGGCACAGATCCAAGGCTTTTTTGACATTCCCGTTGATAACCTCTACGCGTCACCGATCTTTGCGTTAGATATCATCAGTCAGTTCAAGGATGGCCTTGCGGATGTCATGGTTGTATCGCCTGACGTTGGTGGCGTTGCCCGCGCACGTGAATTGGCAAAACGCATCAACGCACCGCTTGCAATCGTCGATAAACGCCGTGAAAAGCCTGGTGAAATTGCGGAAATGACAGTCATCGGTAACGTTAAAGGCAAAAAATGTATTATCGTTGACGACATTTGTGATACCGCCGGCACCCTGTGCAAAGCGGCAGAGGTCCTGATGGAGAATGGCGCCGCCGAAGTGCATTCCTATATCACCCATGGCGTAATGTCTGGTCCTGCGGTAGAGCGTGTCACAAATTCTGTGATGAAATCTCTGGTGCTGTCCGATTCAATCGAACCAACCCAAGCCGTCTTGGATGCCCCAAATATCCGCATCGTGCCGACTGCGCCGATGTTTGCCCAAGCGATATTAAATATCTGGAACGGCACATCAGTATCATCTTTGTTTGACACAGAAACTTTGGAACCGATTTACGACGGTTTGCTTTAATCGCTTAATATCCAGATATTATCTGGATCCGGAACCTCGCCGATCGCCCGCCACGACATCCGTACGCGGGCGATTTTTGTGTCGCTCCAAGTGCGAAAAATAACGCTGAAATCGGTTGTTGTAATTGCGTCGGTGCGATAGTCCA
>Ga0181607_10001512_pt1 | contig 20793 bp, 9 predicted proteins | sample 041ome_9_FD_132420 | JGI IMG/M metagenome (GOLD analysis project Ga0181607, IMG submission 132420) | Coastal salt marsh microbial communities from the Groves Creek Marsh, Skidaway Island, Georgia - 041413US metaG (megahit assembly) | ecosystem: Environmental > Aquatic > Marine > Intertidal zone...
ATCGGGCGAGCAACCGTGGGGCCTACGAAGCGTCGAAGTCGGATGCAGGGCAGTTTGAGTATGAGAATGAGTTTGAGTGCGTGCCTGCGGAGGCTGCGTGGCGGCCTGCCCGCATCACGCCTTGGCCATCGGGGACTGTGCAGACAGCCGTGGTGGTAGGGCCTTCTGGAGAGGAGATCTACACCGACGAATATGGTCGAGTGAAGGTGCAGTTCCACTGGGACCGTTACGGCAAAGAGGATGAGCAGAGCTCCTGCTGGATACGGGTGGCACAGTCGCTCGCCGGCCCACAGTTTGGTAGCCAGTTTTTGCCAAGAGTTGGTATGGAGGTTGTGGTCTCTCACCTGGACGATGATCCGAATCGGCCGCTGATTACGGGGGTCGTGTACAACGGGCAGAACAAGCCGCCCTTTACGTTACCGGCGAGTGCGGCAATGAGCGGCTGGCAGACTCGCAGCACAAAAGACGGTGAAACGGACAACGCTAACCAGCTGATTTTTGACGACACGAAGGACAAAGAGGTTGTCACCTTTCACGCCGAACGCGACTTCGTTCGGACGGTCGAAAATAACGACTCGGTTGAGGTGGGTTTTGATGTCAAAGACAAGGGCGACCGATCCGTCAAGGTTTACAACAACCTCACCGAAGAGGTGGGGGCTGATGGCTGTGATGAAGGCAGTCGGTCGTTAACCGTCTTCAAAGACAACACCACCGTCGTTTCCCAGGGAAACGAGTCGTATACGGTGAGCGAGGGGGATGCCACATATGAAGTCACCAAAGGAAAGGAAACGGTGACTGTTGGCGGCAGCCAATCGATCACGGTCGGCGACGGCCATACGCTGACGGTGAAATCGGGCGATCACGCGGTGGAGGTGAAGTCAGGAAGCGGCACGCTGAAGGCGAACGCCTGGACGATTGAGGGAATGCAGTCGGTGACGCTCAAGGTGGGAAGCAACTCGATCGCGATTTCGACATCGGGCGTGACGATCAATGGAATGACCGTGTCGGTGAAAGGCAAGACGTCCACATCCGTTGAAGGTCTTCAGACGTCGGTCAAGGCGAACGCAGTGCTGCAGCTTCAGGGGTCACTGACGCAGATCGGGTGAGCTACCGGCGTGCGAATCATAGGAAACGGGTTTTTGGGGAGCGGGACGTTCGGTGATGGAAGCAGCCATGCGTGAAACATATGCCGATGAGGCAGCGGCTCGGCAGCGGCTTGAGGCCGCCGGGCTGGCTACAGTCCTCGTGGGTGCTGGTGCGGGCGGCGATATGCTCGCCGATGGTCACCTGGAGGGGTGGGCGGCGAGTCTTCGTGACAGAGGCGTGGCGGTGGAAGTCGTAGCCGGAGTGTTGGCTCAAGCGCTGACACGGCAGGCGGCGGTCTGGTGGGCCTGCCGGGTGGCTCGTGGTGAACCGGGTGGCGGAATCGCCGAGGCAGAACTGCCGGCAGTTGAGGCAGCGGAAGCCTGGCTTCGCAGCCCAGAGCAGTGGCGGGCCTATGCGGCCAACAGTGCCGCTGAGTCGGTCGGCCTGGGAACCCCTGCTGGCTGTGCCGCCTTGGCAGCCTTTCTCGCTGGGGATTCGATCGCTCCCTCGCATCTCGATGCCCTCGCACCGCAGCCTCATCTGGCAGGAATGGTGGCTGCGGCAGCGGTTGAGCTTGCCGCCACGCGACGGCCGTTGGATGAAGGAACGGACGCGTGGGGGCCCCTGCTGGCGATCGGCTTTGCGGTCGCTGCAGGAGATGATTCCTGGCAGGAACTCCCTGCTGTCTGATTCACCTGGCGAGGCAAACAGCTCCGGCTGGTTGTGGCCAGGTACAGGTCAGCGAGACAGACGCCACCAGAGCACGGCGATCCAGGCTGCGAGCAACAGCGTGTTCAGAACAGCCAGGCCGCGGGCGATGCGTGCAGAGCGGCGGTTTCGCTTGAGTTGTTTGGGTGTCCATTCAAGGTCGCCCTGCACTTCGATGACGCGTGCAAACAAGTCTTTGGTGAAGTTGATTGCAGGAAGGTCTTTGGGAGTGGGCAGGAGATAGCAGCCTGCGAGTATTGGTGAACCCGCATGATGGGCGGCTGAGTCGAGTCCCCGTTGCATGATGCCTTGCAGGAGCGGGGCCACGTGGAGTCGAAGTCGACACATGAGACCGATCATGCTGCGGTTTCCATCTGAGTGCGCAAGTGAATGTGGATCGAGCATCAGCGAGCCAGCCTCATCGGCAAGGCGTCCTGTTGCTGCGATGGCCAGTGTGCTCAGCTCGGTCGCTGATGCTGTGCGGCCGATGGGAAAGATGTCGCCGCTGACGAGCGTTTGTGTCTCTGATGGTAGCCGCTTCAGTAAGGTGTCAAAACCAGCAAGCGTCTCAATGCCAGTACCCACCACAGTCAGCGGCATCCGCAGCCCGCAGGTGCTTGTGATCGTGATCAGGTCATCACCAAGAGCGGCACCGATCACGGGGGTGAGACGTGTCTGGTCGTCTGAGTGGGTCGACACGAGAGCGAGAATGCCGTTTGCCGGTGCGACGGGCTGGCGGGCGTTTCGGATTCGCTCGCAGAGACTTCGCAGGCGATCGGAGGCGTCAGCCCGCTCCACTGCGGTCAGGGCGGCATGCGGATGCTCCGGGCTACCGTCTTGAAGGTTCACCCGGCATGTCTGGCCGATGGTGGCCAGGCAGACAAAGATCCCTTCCACGCCACCGTAGACGTGCAGCGGAGCGCTGCCGGCGGGCGCAGCACGGACATCGAGAGGAAACGGTGGCTTGCCAAAAAGGTTGTGTTCCACGGTATCGCCGTCGCCGCCGAGCACGAAAAAGAGCGGTGTGGAGCGGACGTCGACTCCCTGCCGATCGAGCTCAATGAGCGCCTCTTTCCAGGCTTTGTCGATGTCTGGCCAGCGAGCGGTCTCATGGTGAAACCAGAGCCTCGCTGAGTAATACACGAGCATGGGGATCACGCCCATCAGCAGCAGCAGGGCGACGGCCTTGGTGGGGGTCCACCAGGCCTCAAACACGTCTGGGCCGCCTGTTGTGAGCAGAACGACGACCGTGAACAGCACCATGAAAAACTGGAGAAACGCTACCGCCCAGGCCGTGCGTGCAGCCAGCGACCAGGTCATGAAGTGCCGTGCGGCGTTGGAGCAGGTTCGCCAGGGGGCAAGCAAGAGATTCAGCATGGGAGGCAACGCGTGCGGGTGTTCTAGGGTCAACTCACGACAAAAGCCCACCAGGCAGTCACGATGAGGATGGCACTGGCCATCAAGGTGATGATCAGCTGCCAGGCCAGCGATGTTGCACTGCCCAGTGGTGCCGCACCGGGTAGGGCAGAGCCTTGCGTAGGCACATCAGGTCGCCCCTGGGCAACTCGGATGGCCTGACCGTTGGCTCGCATCCAGGCCTCAAGGGCTTCGGGCTTATCTCGTAGGATCCCGCGAAAGCCCATCACCACCGCACCAACATAGATGGAGAGGATGCTAGGGTCGGGATAGCTTGCCGCTGTTTTCACACGGTCGAAAAACTCTGTCGCTCTCCGGCGGGTGCCGAAGAGTTCCACCTCGACCGCGTGGTTTTCCCACCAATCTCGGCCTGGCCAGGAAATCTCAACGATCATCAGTTCGTCAATCAGGCAGGCGAAAGCGTAGCTTGCGAGCGTCCATTCTTCGCCACGAGGGCCCCGCATTTTGGCCGTGGCAGCCTCCATCGCCCGCAGGAAGCGGTGCCGGACTTCTTCTGGTTCCGCTGCCGGCCCGCCTCGTGCCGCCAGCTCCGACAGAGACACGATCTCGGCAAACAACGGCAGAGCAGCGGGTACAAAGTCGGGCGTCATGCGTGCGTTGGATTCATGAAAACGGTCGCAGCGATGGTGATCGGAAGGTCGTCGTCCGCCGCTCAGTTGGGCACCGCAAAGATGGCAAACTCCATGGCAGCGATGCGGCCATCAAACGACACCTCAAGCCGTCGCCTGCCCGCCATGTTGTCGGCATCGACGACGGAGGAATCCCGAACTCGGATCGCAAGACTCTCCGTGAGCTGGGCAGACTTGTAGGCAGGATTGTCGGTGCCGATCCGGTAATACAGCCAGCCGCTTCGCGCTGGGAGTGCCCGTGGGGGGCGATCAAGCGGAAAGAGTTCGAGTCCGGGCAGCCCGAGTCGGAACAACCGGTCAACGTCTTCCGTACTGCCAAGCTTCCAGTCGAGGTGGGCGTTGCCAGAAAGAAGCCGCTGGCATTCCGCCGCAGGAAGCTCACCATGCTGCACGCCGACGTAGCACGACCAGTCACTTCGTAGCCACTTGGGCTCCATCGTCACCGACAGCAGTGCCTTGCCAGAACCGGTGAAATATCGCTGCTCAAACTCCAGGGCAACCACGCGGCCGATCATCACCTCGATGCGGTCTTTCACAGTGCGGAAAATACCAGAGAGGTTGTCGTGGTCGTAGAGCGGGAGTTCTCCGAGTGATCGATCCGGCTCGAATACTGCAAGCTGCCCTGCAACTCGGCAGAGTTCGCGGTAGGCATCACGAGGGTGCACGCCCGGAGCAAATGCGACCACACGCAACGCCGCCTGGGCTTCGAGCAGTCGTGAGAGCATGATCAGCCGATCAAGATCACCAGGTTCGGAACTTGAGAAACCAACACGCCGGCTAACAGCCTGCTCGGAGAGAAGCTCCGCCTTTCGACTGATAAGGTCATAGGTGCCGCGAACGATATCGAGCCCTAGCGCCGGCCACGCATCGATCGCGAGCATCGGGGGGAAGTAGGTGTTGTCGATTTCAGGCGATGCCTCACGATTGCCAGCTCGGCGAATCTGGGCGATCGGAAGAACTTCAAACCCGGAAAGATCTTCAGTAGACAGTTTGAGTTGCACGTTGAGTTGTCGAAACTCAATCTCCTGATCGTTTCCCCCTGAGGTGTCGTCCTGGATCAGCTGACGAACGAGCATCTCACGCGTTCGGTCAGCCTGGCCCGGCGGAGAGACGTTGGCGGACGTGGGGTTAAAGCGAGGGACTGCCAGAAACAAGCGGATCGTATCATCGGCCTCGAGTGCTTCTCCAACTTCACTTGAGAGCGATGCCAGTTGCTCGCAGACGTCGCGGAGATCGAGTCGGTCGGGTTCTTCGCCCTGCTCAAGCCACACGAGCGTGCCGTCGCGAAGCCTCGCCTGGCACCGCCTGAGCACAACTTTTCGGTTGGCGAGTGCGGTGGCATCGATTTCCAGGTGAACCACTCCGTAACTGCAGGGATTAATAGCTTCGGCTGTTAACGCCAGCCGCTCTGCAGATGCTCTCTCCATGGCCTGAAAGTGGTGTGGCCGGAGAAACAGGCCTTCAGACCAGTGGACAGGCAGATGACGCATGCGCGGTATCACGATCGAGGTAACTGAACGCACCGATAAACATGCGTTTACACGCCCTTCTGTCCGAATGTACCATGGCTCCGTTTATGCGTAAATGTCGGATACGTAGCGTGTTGAGCGATCTTCTGTGGGTCTGCTGCCGCTGCAGAGCAAAGGATTGCAAGCGTGAGCGAGGCGGCCCCGGGCAACAACCGCGACCGCTGGAGGGCAAAAGCTGAAGCCAGCTCCGGCGGACGGCGTCAACGGAGGTTGATCGCAGCGGTGCTGTTGGCGACCGCCGTCGTTGCCGTCGCTGTCGTGGCAGGTCTGATCCTCGGGCCTGCCTTTACATGGCAGACAGCCTGCGTGACGCTGGTGATCGATGAGTACCCGCTAGGCGTTCTCGAGCCCGTTGCCTTCGCCGACGAAGACCAGGCCGCGCTTGCAGCGACGCTCGACGGGCGTTTGCACACGAGACTTGGGCCCAAGCCAGTCGCGCTGAACGAGTTGAACTCGGTGCAGGCTGTGCGCGATCTTCTGCTTCCACGGATGAGAGGACTCAACGTCCGCGGAAAGGATGTGCTCTTGGCCTATCTGCGGGGCCAGGCTTTCGTGGCGCCGCCGGTGTTTGATGACGCGGGGCTCGAGCGGCCCACGCCACTGACGGGGTTGCCATGCCTGCTGGCGAGTGACTGTCGCATTACGGGCGGAAGGCCTCAGGAGATCGTGCCTATCCGGAGCGTGATTGAGGCTGTTGCTGCGGCGCCTGCGAGGGTGACGCTCGTCGCACTGGATCTCGGGGATCTCGACTGGGATCCGAGGCTTGGGGTTCTGGGGCAGGTGGTGCCGGCGGCCCTTGATCGGGAGTTGGCAAAGCCTCAAATCGATGCTGTGTCTCAGAACTGGATCATCGGTTCGCATGACCTCTTTCAGGCGTCTGCCGTCAGCGTTCAGTCACGACGGACCTGTTTCGGCCGCGCTTTGGAACTGGCTCTGGCCGGTGATGCCGATGAAGAAGCCACAGGCAACGGCAATGGGCTGATCGAACTCGATGAGGTGGTCCGCTTCGTGTCCCTGTGGACCAATGAATGGACGCGGCGGCTCAGTGGTGGCCGTAGTCGCCAAACTCCCGTGGTCTGGAAACTTGGTGTCGGTAGAGTCGCACCCGACGAGATTCCACCAGGGATTGCATTGCTCCGCGTGCCTTCCCGCAGCAGCTTTTTCGCAACGTCCAAGCCTCAGGCTGAGGCAGCTCGTGGTGACGAGTCCTCGGCCGCGGAGGCAGCGAGTGGCCCGCAGGCTTCCGAGAAGCAGAAGGACGCGGCTTCAGGAGAGGAAACGCCGCAATCGCAGCAGGACGACGCGGTGGAGCGGCTCCCAGCGCCGTCCCCAGCTGCTGCAACGCCCGCCGGGGACAAGAACTCAGAAAGCGAGCAGACCGAAGGCAGCACGCCTGCGGATGCCTCCAGCGATGGTGCAACGGCCGGGCAGGCCGACGGTGCGGCCTCAGGCGTGCGACTCGTGGCTGCTGTCGATGAATCCGGAGATGCCGTGCTCGCGTTTCCCGGTGAACCGCTCCCCGTGGCATCTACGCAGGGCGACGCGACTGGCAAAAATAAGACTGGGGAGGAACAGCAAAAACCGCCACCTGACGCGGCAACTGACGGGACTGCCACCGGAGCTGGTGACGCCAAGACTGCGGGGGCTGCTGGTTCGGAGGGTGATCCACCTGAGAAAAAAACGCAGCCGTCAGCGGATGCTCAGGTAACGCCGCAGAACGGTCCTGGGCAGGCGGCAGCCAGACCCAAAGGTCCGAGTGCGCCGAAGGACGTCTGGGAATCCCTGAGTCGCCTCGGTGAGCGGCGGCTCGAGCCAGCAATGGTGAGCGGCTTGCCCGCGATTCTTCCTGTACCCAACGACTATGCTTCCGCCTGGTGGAGGAGTTGCTACGCCACCGCCGCGAGCGCGACACGAAGAGCGAACAGGAACGGCCCGGTTGGTGAACGAGGCGTTGCCGTTCTGAGGTCGTTGAGTCTTGCGTTGAGCGAGATGGCTTCCTCACCAGACTCGGCAAAGCCACCTTCCGGTGAGTCGCCTGTTGCGGAAAAGCTCTGGGATGCCCGCTCGGCAGCGCAGTCACTGGGATACTTTCAGCTCTGGTCTGCTGCCCCCGACGCGTTCTGCCGCGTTGTCGCCATCCGCAATGAAGCGGTTACGACGGTTGTCTCGGCAGTCGATATTGTCGGCCATGCCAGTGGAGGTGTTGGAACGCCACCGCTGGACCCCGCTGTCTTGCTTGGTCTGTGTGCAAAAATCGCAGAGTTGAATGACATGCTCGCCCAGGGCATCGAGGCGGTGGGCATCAATCGCTTGACCAGTGCCGCCCGCAGCATCAACTCTCAACGAGCAGCTATCGCCGACCAGATTGAGCGGCTTGTTGACGGACTTCATCGCGACGACGGGGCGGCATGGTCGCCAGCGCCGAGCCTCAGCATCGCGGCACTCCGGAGCCCACTGCTGACAGACACCAAACGTCGTCACGTGCTTTCGGTGTCGCTGCCCTCTTCCGCGTTAGGAAAGGGATCAACGCTCGAAACAATCGGTCGGCCGTTGGCTGTGGTGCCACTGTCACCGCAGCTTCCACTGTCTGCCTTGGAAAACCTTGGCAGCCTGGTGGAGTGCCTGCCAGCGTTCGTGGAAGCGGCAGCCAGGGGACAGGATGCCAACGAGGTTGAGGATGAGGTGGCCGCCGTGCGGCGGGATATCGCGGCACTCACCAATGCGTCTGCAGAAAATGTTTCCTCATTCGATCGCGTGTTACGACTTGGCGGCCGTGTATCGCATCTTCTTTCGGAGGTTGCGGCGGCAGCCGCTGACGTGAGCACGGAGCGTGCGGCCAATGGCATGCTGCGAGATAGGGCCACGGGACTGTTTCGGGTCATGGATGTGCGTGACACGCCGCAGTTGGAATCGGTGGCCATCTCAGCCCTTCCGGACTGGTCCGCAGAGGATGGATACGGCCTCTCACTTGAGTTGGGTGCCGCAGTCAAGACACTGACTCTTGGGAAGTCGACCGAGCTCCGCCTCGCTGTCGATTCAGGAGGTGTTCTCCCTGCAGGGTCGGAAATCCGCTTGATGTTTGATCCGGCAACGCTGGAAGTGCGGCTGCGTGATGGGTCGCCCGTGGTGGCCGATGCGACGATTCCAGTGGAGGCCCTTGGATTGCAAGGTGGTGAGGCCACCCTCAGCGTGGTCGCCCGTCGTTCGGCAACCCGCCCTCAAGAGGCTGTGGCCCTAGAAGTGGTCTGGCAATCACTGCGGCAGGCGACCAGCTCGCGACTGATGCTGCCCCTCCCGGCGAATCGATCGTTTGCGATTGCCGCTCGATCAACCGCAATGCCTCAATGGCAATGGAGTCGGGAGCAGCAGTCATCACTGCCAGACCTGTTCCAGGGAGAACTGACGCTGACCATGCTGCCCGGAGCAGTCAACGCGTGGGAGTTTGCTATCCAAAGTGAAGCCGAGATCACGCGTGAGGTTGCCGTTGCGGTGTACTCGATTGGAGAGCCGGTAGGTGCCAGGCAACAGCCAGCCGTAGGCCGCGACGTGCTCTGGCAGCGGTTTGCGGAGCAGTTTTCTCGTGGGGAGGATGTGGCTCCACCGCTGGCGGTGATCAAGAAGCTGCAGGTGAAGGCCAACGCCACGCCGACCACGGTGCAGTTTCCAGCGGAGCCAGCGCCACCATCGGAAGAAAAACCAGTGGAGCCTTCGGCGACAGCGGACTCGCCACCTGTGCTCGGCCCCGACCTCGCCATTGCGGTGCGTGAGCAGACAGAAGGAGAACCGCAGAGACAGTGGCTCTTTCGACTGAAATGCGAGCAGCTTCATCCGCGAGGCTTGCTCACAGCGTCTGCTGTGTGGAGTGAGCAAACGGGCAGCATGGAGTTTCAGTTTGCGCTGAGCGAAGCGTGGGATGAAACACTGCGTCTCCCTGAGGAGGGAGTGAAGGTAGAGATCGAGCCCCTTCAACTCTCAACGACTTCGTTCGTTCAGATTCGGCGGGGGCAGACGGTTTTGAGTCAGGATCGACGGAGTGACACACTCGTTGCGAGCTGGAACGGGCCGCGAGATGGTCAGCCAGCGCTGATCGCTGCTCATGTCAACGGCTACCCGAGAGCCTTTGTGTTTGCTGTTGAGTGCGCTGCGGCCGTTGATGGCCAGCAGCAACAGCCGCGGTTTGACTGGAGAATGCTGCGGTTCGTGGAACCCGCTGCGGGGTTGACGGTACTCAAAGCGCCCGCTTCGACGGTGCCCATGACGCTGCAGATCGACGCGCCGCCTGATGCCCCGGCACGCAACACCGGCCGCGAGGCGGCTCGTCCTGAGTCGGCAGTGTCGCTCACCACGCTTGGGCTGCGAGAAGTTCAGGCTGGCTCGCTCGTTCAACAGCCACAGCGAATGGTCTGGCTGAGTGATTCTGATCGCGCGTTGACCTACACACTCGAGAAAGCGGCTCCGCCAATGTCGCTTTCGATTCGGCCGGTTGCTTCAGACTGGCAGCTTGAGATCCCGGGTGATGGATTTGTCGATGTTGATGTGGAAGCGGAAGCCCGGCTCGTACTGCCTGGGAATCAGCCAGCGCTGACCACGGCTCGCCAGTTTGTCTTTGATGGTCGGCCTCCATCGCTTGAGCTGCCACCTGCAGTCAATGCAGACGTGGGGATTCCCCTGGTGATCCCGGTGCAGGTGGTTGATGACCCGCGGGAGGCGTTTGCGGGGAGCGGTGGTAGCCGGCTACCCGGCGTGTCGGGCGTCGACAAGGTGGAATGGGCTGTTGATTTAAAGGGCGATGGCAAGCCCGAGGCCTGGGCCTTGGCCGTGTCTACCGGTGGCTCGCTCTACGAGATTCAGCTCGACACAAAGAAACTCCCGCTCGGTGCGAGGCTACCGCTGCTCGTCAGGGCGACAGACCACGCAGGGCTCGCAGCGGAACCGCAGCGGGTGTGGGTCATGACTGCGACAGAACCTGCGAAGGGCCGGATTGAGGGCCGCGTCACCCTCGACGGCCGAGGCGAAGCTGGTGTGCCGGTTGTGGTGAGCGGGCCCACGGGAACGCCTGGTGTCACAACCGGAAAGGACGGTCAGTTTGTGATTTCGGATCTCGAGGCTGGTGAATATGAACTCAAGGCGAGCGGGGTCGTTCGCAACGTGACGCACAGTTCTGAGCCAAAAAAGGTGACCGTTGAACTGCCGCCTGCAGCTCCGGTCAAGGTGATGATCGAACTGCAATGATGAGTCAGATGGATTCTTTAGCCGACAAAACGACTGTACCGCCGCCTCCACACGACTCTTGGCAGCCCACTCCAGGAGAGCTGTCACCGAGCCGATCGCGGTGGCTGCTGGCTCGTCGGCTGGGCTCAATCGCGGTGGTCTTGGTGCTGTTTGGCATCATGCTGTCGGAGCTGCTCTCGCTGAAGCGATATGTGCCAGTGGTTGCCGTGTTTGGCAGCGGCTATGAGCTTCCGTGGGGACCGATCCCGATGACCCACGAGGATCGGGGATTGCTCGAGTCACTCTCACGATCGCCCGCAGGTATTTTCCAGCCGAAGGTTGTGACATGGCTCGATGCGAGTGAAGATCTCTTCGCTGAATCACCACAAGAGTTTGTTGCAACATTTGTGTCACGGGTGGCGGCGATACGGCCAGGCGGACCATCGAAAGATACGGTGGTGGCCTATCTGTCATGTGTTGGCACGCTTGATGCCGAGGGACGTGCCTGTTTGGTGCCGCCTCGGATCTCAGACGGTGAGTCAGTTGCCGGCGTAGATCGCCTGATCTCGGTCAGCAGCCTGCTACAGAGGCTGCGGGATGCGGTCGCACCGGGAGTCAAACTCGTGGTGGTTCTCGATGCCTGCCACGGAGGGCTGGCGTGGCCGCTTGGTCTGACGGAAGGCGGTTTTCCCGTTGCTGTGCAGGCCACGTTCAACACGCTCCAGCCGGCCAACACATGGGTTGTGCTGCCTGCGGCTGCAGGGGAAGTGTCGCAGGGAGACGAGGCTGTCGGAGCATCATGCTTTGCACGGTTCTTTACCCGCGGGATTGAGGGTGCTGCCGACCAGGCCGTCAGTGGAGATGGCGACGGAGTTGTTGATCTTGCCGAACTGATGCGATACCTCTCGAGGGAAGTGCAGCGGTTTTCAGCGAGCGTGTATGGCGTGCGTCAAACGCCCCAGATGCTCCCCGCAACGACGGATGGAGCGACTCCCCAGCTCGCCTGGGCACGGGAGCCTGTCACGGACCTGTCTCTTGGCGATGCCGTGGCAGAGGCTTCAGGTGAGTCTGCCGAACCGGAATCGGCTGCAGCCGCGGCTTCTGCAGGTTCTACCGCGGACTGGTGGCTCGAGGACCGCTGGATGACTGCGGAAGCGATCCGTGGTTCGGCCGTGCATCAGCGACCGAGGGTCTGGCAGCAGTACCAGCGGCTGCTCGTGCGTGCGGAATCGCTGCGGACGATGGGCGTGGCAGCGCAGCAAGAACTGGGAGAGGTTGAGGTCCTCACTGAGCGGCTTGAGCTTGAACTGATATCGCGGAACGTGGCCAACCCGCAGTATCTCGCCTCGCTTCGGCTTCAGCCTCAGGTCTCTGCTGACGATTTTTCCCGCGACCAGGGCGAGATTCCGAAGTGGGTTGAAGAACTCAAAGCAGCCGTCTTCAGAGCTGACGCCAAGCCCATTCCCGCGAAGAGCACAAGTTATGTGACTGTCGACCTGTGGAACCGTCGGGCTGACGCAGCTTGGCAGTGGCTGATGACGCGGGTTGAGGCAGGCGGTCGAGTGGATGCGAAGATGATGACTCGGTGGCTCGACAAACTGGGAACCACTGGCGGTGCGATTGAGGCCGAGCCAACACAGATCCATGCGGCGCGGATGCTGTTGCGAGAGCTTTCTCCGCATGTCTGGAATGCGGGAACGGATCTGCCCATGCAGCTCCTCCGCCAGGTTGGGCGGTCGCGTGAAGCCTGTTTTCCCATCGATGTGCGGGCTGACCGGCTGGTCACGCTGTTGTCACCACGCGACGAGGTGGACCGAGACCTGCGGCGGGCGATCGATCTTGCAGTCGTGGGCGATGAGGCGTCGCTCAGTGAATCCAAAAGCCTCGTAGCGACAGTCGACCAGGCACTGAACCGGATTTTGGATGTCGGGCAGCAGGTGTCATCGGCGTATCAGACCTCAGACGACTACTTCGATGAACTGCCCTGGTTGGTTGCCTGGTTGGCAAGGGAGCAACGGGTTGCCGTCGTGTCTGGCTCCGCGGCAGCGAGCGAGCAACTGCAGCTCTCTGCGAACGCCATCGATTGGCAAGCGACCATCGACACCGTCGCTCGCTTTCAGAGAGTGGTGGCTGAGTCACCGATGGTGGCGGTTGAGCGGCTGGCTGAAAAGGATCTGGAACGGGAACGGCTCGCCGAGGAGATCCTTGAGCGGGTTCGCCAGAGTGCTGACGCGGCCGAGAAGGCCGTGGCTCCGCTGCGTGATGTGTTTGACGCTGTGGTCGACGAACTGACCTCGTCTGCTCCCGAGAGTGGTGTGACGTTGGGACGGATCGAGAGAGTACTCGACACGCCGCTGGTGCGAGGTCAGCGTCGACTCCGGCTCTTGGAGCGGGCGGGCCGTCTGCGGCAGCAGCTTCGACAACAGGTGTTTACTGAGGCAGACACCAATGAAGCTGTCGAACCACCATCGAGTGAAGCAGCGATGGCGGCATGGACCACCTGGCATGACCAGGACATGCATCCAGTGGTGCCGGTGCTCGCCAGCAAGATTGACGGCGTGGGACAGAGGCCTATTCAGGTTGGGCAGATTGCGATGTCGCTTGGACGGCAGCTCGCGGCGGTACGAAATGAAGTTGGGCAGCTGCCGCAATCGATGGCGGATCTAGAGCGACAAGCCATGCGGATTGAAGCTGAAATCCCCACGATCACGAAGGGGCAGCTCAGGGCCACGAAGCGAGTGGAATCTCTGCTGGCGATTTCTGCGGGGGCTCCCAGCTGGCGGCGGCTGGCGTGCATCTTGGGTATGGACGACATGGCCGCTCCGTCACCGGTCCGAAAAAGCCTCTTGGCGGCCTGGCATGATCGCTTGCTGGCCGCGGCCAATGACGCACTCGACGACTACTGGGCAGCCGAGCAGCCACAGGCGCCGGTATGGTGTTTTGCCGCAGCTCGCGGCTTTCTTGAGAAGGCAGAGGAAGTCAACCGCGAAGCCCTGATCGAGCACGGCGCGGTCGCCCGCCGGGATCTACGGATTCGGCTCCGGCAGCTTGAGTCGGGGTCGCAGTTTTCCTCTGCCGAAGGCGACTTCGGGGTGCTCCAGCTCGATCCACGTGTGATTCGCGTGTCAGACAACTCACGGCTCCTCAATGTGTTGAGTGACAGTCCTCCCAACATAGCGATCCTCACGCCCGAAGTCGGTGTGCCGACGGGACTTGCCAGCCTGAGGTTTGCCGAGACGAACATGTCCAAGGCATTGCCGCTCGCAGCAGCAGCGGATGGATCTGCGACGGAGCGTCTTCCGCTGCCAGTAGGCACCCAGAAAAATCCCGGAATACTCGAGTGGCAGATCCACCCAGACGCCACCACACTCTTCCGAGATACGTACTCCCCGGCATCGGACACGCCCCTCGTGATCGACGCGATTGCGTCGTTCCGTGGCCATCGTCTGGTGACGGCTGCTCCGCTTGCGATGGGCTCGGCCATACGTCTCGTCGAGTGGCAGTCAGTGGCAACAGCGCCACCGCGGGTGATGGTGCGTGGCGACATACCGCGGAATCGCGCGGTGGCTCTTGTGTTTGATTGTTCCGGCAGCATGGGGCAGCGTTTGCCGGATGGGCGGACGCGACTTGAGGCCGGCCGCTCGGCACTCTACGAGGTTCTCGAGACAATCGCTCGTGACGGTGGATGGAGCGTTTCCGTTTGGCTCTATGGCCACCGCACCCGTTGGAAACGGAACGATCGAGGGGAGTTTCAGGCCGAGCTGACCGATGCTGGCAAAGCGGCAGAAAAACAGGTGCTCACGGAAGGCCGGAAGTTTTCCCTGCTTCCCGGTGACGACATTGAGCAGGTGATGCGGCTGCAGCCACTGGTCCCCCTGCAAGTGGCCCGTATCCGGTCGATCGTGGATGCGGTCAAGCCGGGAGGTGAGACACCTCTGTACCTGGCGATCAACGAAGCGTTGCAAACGGATTTTGGTGCTGGCAATCCAGGGCCCGCGCACGTGCTGGTGGTGACGGATGGCGCAAATGACCAGTCTGGCGGACGGATTACGACATCGTCGGATGTGCGAAGGACGCTGTCGCAGGTCAACTTCCGTCGCAGTGAGCAAGACCAGGTGCGAATCGATGTGGTGGGGTTCGATCTCGAGCCCGGAGTCTACGATCGCCAGATCCGACTCCAGGATGTACAGAGCGTTGCCGCAGATTCTCGTGGTCGTTTTTTTGACGCAGGTGATGCACAGGGGCTCACCGAGGCCCTCAAGTCGTCGCTCGATATCCAGAAGTGGCGGGTGCAGGCTACGACGGGTGAGCAGCTTATCTCGGTTGGCCTCAACCAGCAGGTGGAACTGCCGCAGCCCATCCCGGGCACTTCGCCGACCTATGACGTGGCGCTTGAGTCGGTCGGTGGAGGTTTGCCGAGGCGGGTGTCGGTGTCTGGAGGCGAGGGGCTTGAGTTGTTTGTGTCGGGAGGTGGAAGTGGGCTTGAGTTTCGGCGGTATGACGGTGGTCTGGAGCAGGGGCTTCGCGATGCCTCCACCAATCTCCCAGATCCGATTTCACCAGACCGCCGATGGTTCTTAGGAGCACACCTCGCACGTCGGCAGGGGTCGACGGTCGTGTTTCCAGTTTCGTTTCAAAACGGTGACGCCGATGGGTTTTCGCCGCGGCCTGCTGAAATGTGGATCGAGCTGCAGCCGATGGGAGCCGCGGGGCCATATGGGCAGCCGTACGTGTTTACCGATCCACTGTTTCAGCCGGGAAGGCCTGTGCCAGTGCTTGATCTGGTGGCGAAGGACTGGCCTCCGGAAGCCACTGCCGCGGAGATCCGATGCTGGCTGCGGCTGGAGCAGGCGGTACCAGAAGTCGCGATACCTGTGTCGTCGCTTGCGCCCGGTGTGGAACAAGTGCTTGAGCTGCCAGCGTTTCCTGGCTCACGGGTTCGTGTGCGGGCTGCTCCACTGACGTCGCCAACCTCACTGTTCGTGACCGTGATTGAGGAACACCCTCGTGAAGGTGCTGCCAGCCTCCCCACGCTGCGGGTTGGGATTTCGCGGACATGTACGCGTGCGGTGCATATTACGGTGCCGGATACCGGCCGCGTGCGGCATGAGTTCACCGTTGCCCTGGTTGATGAGCAGGTGGCATCGGATGTCATGCTGACTGTCACGGACCGTCGAGCGATTCAGCGAGATTCGATCGGCCCGCCTGCACCTGGTTCCGCGCCGCAGGCCCTGAAGGTGGGCGTGCCTCCGCGGTAACTGCCAGGGCGGTGTACAGGAACGTTGCGGGGAGTCACTGGGGCTAGGCAGGTCGTTCACGGCAGCCCATCGTCCCATGCTGTGAAGCCTCTCTAGCTTGCCCAGGCTCGCCAGGACTTGCGAAAGACGCATCCGATACGACTCTCACGGCCGGCAAGTTTCGCATGACCAGTCTCCGATGACACAGGGGCCTGGGTGATCTCTGCTCCGGTTGCGGGACACCTGTGGTTGCTGACTGAAACCAGCTGTGCGTGTTTCTTGAATCGCGAGGGCATTGGCCTTGTTGGCATGCTGGCAGCGAGTGGTGTGCTACGGCTTCGCGACAGCGTTGGTGATCGCGGTCTGCACAGAGGCCTGCGGGCAGTCGAGCGGCAGTTCTTCTGGCGGACTGCTGAGCAATCTTGGCATTGAGTCGCCTCTGAAATCCTCTGATCCAGCGATCAAAGCTGCCGCCAAAGCGAAGGCGGCTAAGCACAAGATTCACAAGAAAAAAGGCGCGCTGAAGTATCTCGCAGGACTCGGCTGCGTCCCAGATCGGCCTGAGGTTGCCGCCGCAATCCTCGCCGCCATGGGGGATCCAGATGAGCCGGTTCGCTACGAGGCGGTGAAGGCGGTCTTACAGACAGCCGGTAACTGCATGTCGGATGAGCAGAAGAAGGCTATGGGAAAGGCGCTTGGCTTCCATGAGGCATGCGCATTGGCGAAAGACAAATGTCATAAGGCCGTCTGCGACTGTATCGACGTGATCTTTGGTAAAGCACCACCGCCGCAGCATAAACACGAACTGCTGCAGAAACTGCACAGCATGATTCCTGGCCGGAAGGATGAATGTGAAGATCCCGCCACGCAAGAGCCGGAGGAATGCAGCAAGCGGTACGGCAACTGCTGCACTCCAGAGATTCGTGCCAAGCTGATGGAGTTGGCGTACGGTCGGGACGAGAACGGTTGCTTCCTCGAGAGGAGCGAACGGATTCGGACAGCGGCAGGCCAAGCGGTCAACGCATGTGATGCGTGTTCCGGAGGTGATTGCCAAGACTGCGACCCCTGCGAAGGCACGGTTGGCAATGTTCGTGAGATGCCGCCTGCGGAGACTCGGGAGATGACCATTGAGAGTCGTTCACCCGGTTTTGGACTTGGTCAGGGAGTGGTCAGTCTGCCGCCGTGCGGCTGCCAACCTCAGGCAGGTTCGGTACTCATGAGCCCTGCCGAAGCTGGCGGACTGCAGAGCGAGCAGGTCCCACTCCCGATTGAAGAACCACGGTTTCCGCAGCGTGCTCCAGAGGTCGAAGAACTACCACCGCTGCAGCCAGGCACGCCCGACTCAACGAGCCGGGCAGGTTCGGTGCGTCTGCTACCGACGGTTGACGCTCGTGCCGTGCGGTCCGTTTTGACAGAAAGACCAGCGGCTACTGATGACCGCACCGTGATCCCTCTTCCTCCATGAGCCTGACGGTCTCTTACGAGACGACGCTCTTTCTCAGGTGGTACGATGCCGCAGAGGGGTGAGCGGAGGCATGCTCCCCAGGGGCAGCGAAACCCGCGTGGTCAACGCTGCAGAGGAGCAAGACTGAGAGGGGAGAGCACCGTGAGAGGCTGGACGTACACAACGCTCGTGGTCTGGACAGGAGTCGTGGCGGGCCTTGTGGCAGGTTCTGCAGAGCAGCTGTGGGCTGCCGAACGCAACATCATCTTCTTTGTCACTGATGACGAGAGCCCCACGCTCGGCTGCTATGGAGACCCGGTTGCGGTGAGTCCGGCGATCGATGCGCTGGCGGCAGACGGCACGCTGTTCACCCACGCGTTTGCCACGACGGCGAGCTGCTCCGCTAGCCGCTCCGTGCTGTTGTCTGGCCTCCACAACCATGCCAACGGTCAGTATGGCCACCAGCATGACTTCCATAAGTTTGCTGCCTGGTACGACCTCGTCGGGCTGTCGCTGCCACGCGCCCTGGCGCGTTCGGGATACAGGACGGCGCGGATCGGGAAGTATCACGTTGCGCCGGAAGAGGTGTTTCACTTCGAGGAGGTGATCCCTGGCAACAGCCGCAACGCTGTAGCGATGGCTGAAGCGAGTGAGGCCTTTCTGACAGCAGACGACGACCGGCCTTTTTTCCTCTACTTCGCCACCAGCGATCCGCACCGCGGTGGCGGTGTTGATCAGACGAGTGATCTCGACCTCAAGCCCGATCTGTTTGGCAACAAGCCGGATGACGGCAGCTACCCTGGTGTGGAAGAGGTGTTTTTCGATCCGGCCGATGTGCCGGTGCCGCCATGGCTCCCCGACACCCCGGAAACCCGCAGCGAGCTCGCTCAGTACTACCAGTCGTGCGCCCGGATCGATCAGGGCGTCGCTCGGCTCGTGTCGATCCTCAAGAAAGCAGGGCTCTACGAGAAGACGCTGATCCTGTTTACCAGTGACCATGGCATGGCCTTCTCCGGCGGAAAAACCACTGTTTACGAGCCGGGCCTGCGGGTGCCGCTGGTTGTTCGCAATCCATACCAGTCCAGCCGTGGTGTGCGGCATGAGGCCCTGGTCAGTCACATTGACATCACGCCGTCGCTTGTTGACTTCGCGGGTGGCTTAGACCGCGCGGGGAACCGGCCTGTCCGCTGGGAAGAGCCGGCGGAGTATTGGAAAGACAAGCCATACGCACGTGGCGAGAACCGCGGACCGAAGAAGGTGCTCTCTGCGTACCAGGGGAAGTCATGGATTCCCATTCTCGGTGATAGTGCAGCCGAGCATCATGAGACCCTGCTCGCCAGCCACACCTTCCACGAGATCCAGATGTATTACCCGATGCGGGTGGTACGGGATCGGGAGTGGAAACTGATCTGGAACATCGCCCATCCCCTGCCCTACCCGTTTGCCTCTGACCTCTGGGCGGCGAGCAGCTGGCAGTCGCAGTTTCGCCATTCGCTGGAGGCCGACTACGGCCGCACGACTGTGGGCGGCTACATCCAGCGGCCACGGTTCGAGCTCTACCATGTCGCCAGCGACCCGTATGAGACGACGAACCTCGCCAGCGACCCAGCTCATGCAGACACGCTCGCCGGCTACAAGCAGCTCCTTCGCGAGATGCAGGAGGCTTCGGGCGACCGCTGGGTCAGCAAGTGGGATTACGAGTAGCATCCCGATCATGAACGCGTGAAACGAGTGCTCACGTGTTCAAGTTGTTCACTAAGAAAGGTTGAGTGCACCCATGACGGAACCAGTTTATTGGGCGACGGCAACGGTCCCTGCCCCGCGATTTTCAGAGAACTTCCCGTTTCAGTTGCCCGACCGCACCGACGCCCATTTCTTTCCCAGCGGAGGGATGGTCTATCGGGAAATCAAGCGATTTGTAGAAGCAAGTTCTCGTGCGACGAGTTACACTTCGTCTCGTGGTGAAGACGCCCGCATGAAGCAGATGCAAAACGTCGTTACTGCCGATTGGTCCAGTGAGTATCAAAAGGCAGTGGCAGCTCGTCGGCTTCGAGAACCAGAGAAGCGGTCGGGCGTCGCCCCTCCTTCAAGTACGCACGTCACGGTACGCGACGTGGTCTGTATTCAAACGCGTCATTTGTGGCGGCGTTATGCTGACGCGCGAGAAGCTCTGCGGCGGTTGTATCGTGACACAGGGGCGGGAACGAACAGCCTGCACTTTTCGGTACAGACACAGCCAGGTATCGAGGGGATGAGGACACTTCCTGTGCTCGATCCCACGATTGGTGAGACACTGTTATTTCATGTTACGAGCCCAGACTGCATCGAGAAAATTGTCAACACAGGCTTCAAGGCAAGTTTTGGCCGTAACTATGGGAGTCCTGAAGCCCCACGGTTTGCAATGCTGGGGCAAGGAAGTTATTTCTCCAATGAACTTTCCAAAAACCTCACGTATAGCACGTGTTTTCTCTGTGGCGATTATCAGTGTGGGTGTCGGTCAATTGAGACGCGACGAAAACTACCGAGAAGCACTCTTCTCGCTCGAGTTGTTCTAGGGAATCCCAAGTACTACGCGACGCTCGCGCGGAAACATCTGCGTCGTGCTGCCGTGGAGCGAGAGTTCCGTGGGGCTCGTTTTGATGATGCTCGATTTAGGGCACAGGCAGACGGCGGTTTAGGGTACGACTCGGTGATCAGTCACGGTCACAATGTGAGCGCCGGTAAAACTGTTTTTACCGAAGGCACTGGCAGTGGCATGAACGAAATAATGTCGCCCAAGGATCAGTTAATTTATCCAGAGTTTGTGGTGACTTTTGTGGTGGGCGACGATGACATTGCGCCGTCAGTTACGGAGGTGGTTCGCACAGTGCTTGCCCGATACGGGGGGCGGAGTTTTGGTATGTTCCGCAACAAGAGCTCAGCGTCGAAAAAAGCGGAGAAGGTGTTAGCAGAAGCGGTGCAAAAGCGGAAGCGAGATGATGAGATAGGCGATCTCATTCTCTACTACATTGGCGTCAAGGATCGCTTTGGTGGTTATTCATCTGCGCATAGCTGGACGATGCTCGGAGATCAACTTAAGAGGGATGGCACGTTGTATCGCTATCTCGTTCAAGAGATGCAGCGGCATGGGTATCTTGCGGTGGCTTAGAAAGTCTTGTTGTGACTTCTGAGGAGCGGCAGGTGGCTACTGCTGTGAGGACTGCTCCACGATGGTTCGGTAGGTGGCTCGAGCATGCTCGTAAGCAGTGCGGGCGGCGTCGAGTTCGGTGTCGCGATACTGCTTCTTCTTTTGCTCCCAGCAGACGTCGACGGCATCGAGGCACCACTGTGCCGAGTCGCGGCTGGCTCGCACGGGAGCGTCGCCCACGCTGACCCAGATCGGGTTGGTATGGCTGGAAGGCCAGACTCGCACGGCAACCCAGGAGGACTCGCGGATTGGCGTGGTCCAGGAGAGATCGTTGATCGAGCCATCGGCCTCGATCTCGGTGATCGCTCGTACCTCGCCATTGACG
>Ga0181607_10001521_pt1 | contig 20738 bp, 21 predicted proteins | sample 041ome_9_FD_132420 | JGI IMG/M metagenome (GOLD analysis project Ga0181607, IMG submission 132420) | Coastal salt marsh microbial communities from the Groves Creek Marsh, Skidaway Island, Georgia - 041413US metaG (megahit assembly) | ecosystem: Environmental > Aquatic > Marine > Intertidal zone...
AAGAAGGAGGAAGGCGAATGAGCGATATGCAGCTCGAGACCTCGCCGACCACCACCGGCGAAGAGATCACCAACTACACGATCAACTTCGGCCCGCAGCACCCTGCAGCGCACGGCGTGCTGCGCATGGTGATGGAACTGGACGGCGAGATCATCGAACGGATCGATCCGCACGTCGGCCTGCTTCATCGCGGCACCGAAAAGCTGATCGAGCACAAGACCTATCTGCAGGCGCTGCCTTACTTCGACCGCCTGGACTATTGCTCTCCGCTGGCGATGGAACACTCCTATGTGCTCGCCATCGAGAAGCTGATGAATGTCGAAGTGCCGATCCGCGCGCAGTATCTTCGTGTGCTGTTTGCCGAGCTGACGCGCATCTGCAACCACATGCTCAATATCGGTGCGCATGTGATGGACGTGGGCGCGATGACGCCCAACCTGTGGGTGTTCGAACTGCGCGAAGACTGCATGAACTTCTTCGAGCGCATGTCCGGCGCGCGCATGCACCATGCCTATCTGCGTCCCGGCGGCGTTCACCAGGACGTGCCGCTGAAGCTGCTCACCGATATCGGTGACTGGGTTGATGGCCGCCTGCCGGAACTGTTCGGCGATGCCATGAGCCTTGTGATGGACAACCGCATCTTCAAGCAGCGCAATGTCGATATCGCCGTTGTCAGCAAGGAAGACGCTGTGAAGTGGGGTTTCTCCGGCCCGATGATCCGCGCTGCAGGCATTCCGTGGGATATCCGCAAGAGCCAGCCTTACGAAGTCTATGACCGGATGGAATTCGACATCCCCGTGGGCACCAATTCGGACTGCTACGACCGTTTCATGGTTCGCGTGAAGGAAGTTTACGAGAGCGCGAAGATCATCAAGCAGTGCCTCGCGGAAATTCCCGAAGGCCCGATTGCCAGCAGCGACCGCAAGGTTTCACCGCCCAAGCGCGGCGAAATGAAGCAGTCGATGGAAGCGCTGATCCACCACTTCAAGCTCTACACCGAAGGCTTCCACGTTCCTGCCGGTGAAGTCTATGTGGCGACCGAAAGCCCCAAGGGTGAATTCGGTGTCTATCTGGTCAGCGATGGCTCCAACAAGCCGTATCGCTGCAAGATCCGCCCGACGGCCTTCAGCCACCTGCAGGCGATGGACTTCATGTGCAAAGGCCACATGCTGCCTGACGCAACCGCCATCCTCGGCGCAATCGACGTGGTGTTCGGGGAATGCGACCGGTGATACTCTTGGATATGAGTTATGCCTTCCTTGGCCTTGGCGGGACGATCTTCTTCTCGTTGCTTCAGGGCGCGCTCGTCTTTGCTTTGGCTTACTTTGTCGCGCGAACGCTGGGTTCAACGCACTGGCTTGCAAAGATGGCGCTGGTTCTTAGCTCGTGGCTCGTGTGGGTTGTCGGCGGCATGTTCGTCTGGGCCTTGCTCGGCGGAGGCTTCGGGTTCTTCGAGGGCGGTGTACCGCTCATGATCGTTCTCCCGACAGGCATCTATGGCGCGATCGTCGCTGCCGTTCTCTGGATTGCCAACGACAAGGCCAAATTGGAGGCAGACAATGTCCGCCGCTAACCTCGCCACTGCCGAAGCCATGATCGCTGCCTACAACGCGCAGGATGTGGACACATACGTGTCCTACATGACGGATGCCGCGTGCGAGGCGAATTATCGCGGCGACGTGGTGCGTGAAGGCAAGGAAGGCACGCGTACGGGCCTTGCTGCGGCGTTTGCCAAGTGGCCGCAGAACCATGCCGAGATCACCGAGAAGCAGGCCATCGGCAATTACGTGCTCTTCCGCGAGCATGTGACGCGCGGCCCTGCCAGTGACGGTTCGGAACAGGTCGAACCGTTTGACGTGATCGCCGTCTATTCCTTCGAGGGCGACAAGTGCTCTCGTGTGGAGTTCATCCGGTGATCGCGCGAGAGCTCTTCATCCTTGTCGCAGCCTTTGCGGCCTTTGCTTCTGCCGTCGCCGCATATCTTGCAGCGTTTCACGGTGAGGCGCCGTTGAAGGACATTCTTTCCACCGCCTTTGCGGCAGTCGTCGGCCTCTATGCGGGCCGCTATCTTGAACGGAGGCTCGGCCATGGCCGCGCGTAAGATCGCTCCCGATACGCCCGCTCTGCGGGAACGCTGGGGCAATTTCGCATTCGATGCGAAAACCAAGGCGAAGGCCGACGCGGCCATCAAGCGCTACCCTGAAGGGCGCCAGAAGAGTGCCGTTATGCCGCTGCTCGACCTGGCCCAGCGCCAGGTTGGCCGCGAGACGGATACGCAGGGCTGGCTGCCGTTGCCGGTGATTGAATATGTCGCTGAATATCTCGATGTGCCGGTGATCCGGGTGCTCGAGGTCGCCACCTTCTACACGATGTACAACCTCGAACCGGTGGGCAAATTCCACGTGCAGGTGTGCGGAACCACGCCCTGCATGTTGCGCGGTTCGGATGATATCATCGCTGCCTGCAAGAGCCGCGGCATGAAGCCCGGCCACATTTCGGACGATGGCCTGTGGTCCTTCACCGAAGTGGAATGCATGGGCAATTGCGCCACTGCGCCGATGGTGCAGATCAATGACGACAACTATGAAGACCTGACAGTCGAACGGCTCGACAAGGTGCTTGATGCGCTGGCCGCCGGCGAAACGCCCAAGGCGGGCACGCAGGAGCCGGGTCGGCATACGTCCGAGCCCGCCAATGCGCTGTCCTCGCTGAAGGAAATGGTCGAAGAGAACCACGATTACAGGGGAGAGTGGTGAGTGCTGCTCTACCGCATCGCCATCGCTGCCTTTCTCCTGCTGGCCCCCGTGCTGTTCTGGCAGGTAAACTGGTACACGGCGCTGGTGCCGCTGGGGATCGCGGCGGCGCTCTATTTCATCATGCTCTCCACGAATGCCGAGGATAACGACTGATGCTGGCTGACAAGGATCGCATCTTTACCAATGTCTACGGTTTCCAGCCGTGGACCCTCGATGCTGCCCGCAAGCGTGGTGACTGGGACAACACCAAAGAGCTGTTGTCCAAGGCACAGGACGATATCATCGAGGAGATCAAGGCATCCGGCCTGCGTGGCCGCGGCGGTGCGGGTTTCCCCACCGGCATGAAGTGGTCATTCATGCCCAAGGAAAGCAAGGATGGCCGTCCATCCTTCCTCGTCATCAATGCTGACGAATCCGAGCCGGGCTCCTGCAAGGACCGCGAGATCATCCGCCACGATCCGCACAAGCTGATCGAAGGCGCGCTGTGCGCCGGTTACGCCATGCGTGCGCGTGCGGCCTATATCTACATCCGCGGAGAATATATCCGCGAGGCTGAAACTTTGCAGGCCGCGATTGACGAGGCATATGAAGCAGGCCTGATCGGCAACAATGCCAGCGGAACCGGCTATGATTTCGACGTGTTCCTGCACCGTGGTGCCGGCGCCTACATCTGCGGCGAAGAAACCGCGATGATCGAAAGCCTCGAAGGCAAAAAGGGCCAGCCGCGCCTGAAGCCGCCGTTCCCGGCAGGTGCAGGCCTCTATGGTTGCCCGACCACGGTGAACAACGTGGAAAGCATCGCAGTGGTGCCGACCATCCTGCGTCGCGGTGCCAGCTGGTTCTCCAGCTTCGGCCGCGATGGCAACAAGGGCACCAAGCTGTTCCAGATCTCCGGCCACGTGGAAAAGCCCTGCGTTGTCGAAGAAGCGATGAGCATCACCTTCGAGGAGCTGATCGAGAAGCATTGCGGCGGCATTCGCGGCGGTTGGGACAACCTGCTTGCGGTGATCCCCGGCGGCTCCTCCGTTCCGCTGGTGCCTGCCGAGCAGATCCGCCACGCGCACATGGATTTTGACGGGCTGAAGGAACTGGGCTCGGGCCTTGGCACCGCCGGCGTTATCGTGATGGACAAGTCCACCGATATCGTGCGCGCGATCAGCCGCCTGTCCTACTTCTACAAGCACGAGAGCTGCGGCCAGTGCACGCCCTGCCGCGAAGGCACGGGCTGGATGTGGCGTGTGATGACGCGCCTCGAAACCGGTGATGCGGATGTCGAGGAGATCGACATGCTCTACAACGTCACCAAGCAGGTGGAAGGCCACACGATCTGCGCCCTGGGCGACGCTGCCGCTTGGCCGATCCAGGGCCTGCTCAAGCACTTCCGCCCCGAAATCGAACGCCGCATCGCCGAACGCCACGGTTCGATGCAGGAGGCTGCTGAATAATGCCCAAAGTCACAGTAGATGGACAGGAAATCGAGGTTCCCGCTGGCGCCACCGTGCTGCAGGCGTGTGAACTGGCGGGCAAGGAAATCCCGCGTTTCTGCTATCACGAACGCCTGAGCATTGCGGGCAACTGCCGCATGTGCCTGGTGGAAGTGAAGCCCGGACCGCCCAAGCCGCAGGCTTCCTGCGCGCTGCCGGCCACCGAGGGCCAGGAAATCCGCACTGACAGCGAAATGGTGAAGACCGCGCGCGAAGGCGTGATGGAATTCCTGCTGATCAACCACCCGCTCGATTGCCCCATCTGTGACCAGGGCGGCGAGTGCGACTTGCAGGACCAGTCCGTTGCCTATGGCCGTGGCGGATCGCGCTATCATGAGAACAAGCGTGCGGTGACGAGCAAGAACATGGGCCCGCTGATCAAGACGATCATGACCCGCTGCATCCACTGCACCCGCTGCGTGCGCTTCTCGGAAGAGATCGCCGGCGTGGACGAGATCGGCGCGCTCTATCGCGGCGAGGACATGCAGATCACCACATACCTTGAGCAGGCTGCCAAGCATGAGCTGTCTGCCAATGTGATTGACCTGTGCCCGGTTGGCGCGCTCACCAGCGGACCTTACGCCTACGAAGCGCGTCCGTGGGAACTGAAGAAGACCTGGGGCATCGACGTGTCTGACGCGGTCGGCTCCAACATCCGGATCGACAGCCGGGGCAGGGAGGTGCTCCGCGTCCTCCCACGCATCAATGACGATGTGAACGAGGAGTGGATCTCGGACAAGGCGCGCTACCAGGTGGATGGCCTCACCCGTCGCCGCCTCGACAAGGTGTGGATCCGCAAGCGCGGCAAGCTCACCGAAGCGACGTGGGAAGAGGCCTTCAAGAAGATCGCAGCGGCCAAGCCCGGCAAGTCGATTGCTGCCGTGGCTGGCGACATGCTCGATTGCGAGACGATGTTCGCTGCCAAGGCGCTGCTCAAGGCTTCGGGTTCGGACCTGGTCGAGAGCCGCCAGACCGGCATGGATTATGACGTGTCCAACCTCGCGGCCGTCAACTTCAATTCCGGCTTCTCCGGCATCGAGGAAGCAGACGCGATCCTGATCGTGGGCAGCAATGTCCGCTGGGAAGCGCCGCTGGTGAACGTGCGCCTGCGCAAGGCAGCCAGCAAGGGTGCCAAGGTCTTCATCGTCGGCCCTGAATGGGACCCGACCTACAAGGCCACTTTCCTGGGTGAAGACGCTGCGGTTCTGTCCAACCTGCCTGCAGAAGTTGCCGATGCGCTGAAGGCTGCGGAAAAGCCCGCCGTCATCATCGGTGCGGGTGGTTTCGCCGCTGGCGCGCATGCTGCGGCAGTCAAGATTGCGAATGATTTCAACATGGTGCGTGACGGGTGGAACGGCTTTAATGCGCTCCATATCTCGGCTGCTCGCATGGGTTCGCTCATGCTCGGCTATGCGCAGGATGGCGGCATTGCCGACATCGCGAAGGCCAAGCCCAAGGTGCTGCTGGCCCTCGGCGCGGACGAAGTGGATTTCACCAAGTTCGAAGACAGCCTGAAGGTCTATATCGGCCATCACGGTGACAAGGGCGCGCATGCGGCGGACATCATCCTGCCCGCCAGCGCCTATACCGAAAAGCCCGGTACCTATGTGAACACCGAAGGCCGCGTGCAGCGCGGTGACAAGGCCGTGTTTGCTCCGGGCGACGCGCGTGAAGACTGGACGATCCTGCGTGCTCTGGCAGAGGCGCTGGGAGTGACAGTCGGCTTCGACAGTTTCCACGAACTGCGCAATGCGATGTTCGCTCAAGTCCCGGCGCTCGCCCATGATGGCGAAGTGGCGGATTACGGCGCGATGGCTTCGAGCGTTAAGGGCAATGCCAGCCCGACTGGCGCGATCCCTTCACCGATCAAGGATTTCTATCTCACCAACCCCATCGCGCGCGCCAGTGCCGTGATGCAGCAATGCTCGAACGAACTGCTGCTGGGTGAAACGCTGGCGGAGGCCGCGGAATGACCGAATTCTTCATCTCGCTAGGCATGAATGCTGACTGGGCGTGGTTCATCGCGACCATCGCCGGCATCCTGCTGATCGCCCTGCCGCTGATGCTGGGCGTGGCCATGATCATCTACATGGATCGCAAGGTCTGGGCGGCGATCAACCTGCGCCGGGGCCCCAATGTGGTCGGCCCCTTCGGCTTGCTGCAAAGCTTCGCGGACGGTCTGAAGGTGTTCCTGCAGGAAACCATCATTCCCAGTGCGGCGAACAAGGGTCTGTTTCTGATAGCACCGATCCTCACCTTCACGGTGGCGCTGCTTTCCTGGGCGGTGATCCCGTTCGGGCCGGAAGCGGTGCTGGCGGATATCAATGTCGGCCTGCTGTATATCTTCGCGGTCAGCTCTCTGGGCGTATACGGCGTGGTGATCTCGGGCTGGGCCTCGAACTCGAAGTATCCGTTCTTCTCCGCCATGCGCGCCTCTGCGCAGATGATCTCTTACGAGGTGTCCATCGGCTTCATCATCGTTTGCGTGGTGATGTGGGCGGAAAGCTTCAATTTGAACGAGATCGTGATGGCGCAGGAAGGCCACGGCTTCGGCATCGTGAACGGCTATTTCTTCAACCCGCTGCTTTTCCCGATCATGGTGATGTTCTTCATCTCCGCCCTGGCTGAAACGCAGCGCGTACCGTTCGACCTGACCGAAGCGGAATCCGAACTCGTCGCTGGGTACCAGACCGAATATTCGAGCATGAGCTTCGCGCTCTTCTGGCTGGGTGAATATGCCAACATCCTGCTGATGTGTGCGCTGACCAGCATCCTGTTCTTCGGTGGCTGGCTGCCGCCGCTCAATATCGACCTGATCCCGTGGTTCGACATTCCCGGCATCGTGTGGCTGCTGCTGAAGATCCTGTTCTTCTTCTTCTGCTTCAGCTGGGTGATGGCGACCGTACCGCGCTATCGCTATGACCAGCTGATGCGCCTGGGCTGGAAGGTGTTCCTTCCGCTCAGCCTGTTCTTCGTTGTCGTGATCAGCGGCTTCCTGATGTTCTACAAGGGGTGGGGGGCATGACCGCCGCACAACTCATCAAATCGTTCACCCTGTGGGAATTCCTGAAGGCCCACTGGCTGACGTTGAAATACCTGTTCAAGCCGAAGGTGACGATCAACTATCCCTTCGAGAAGAACCCGCTTTCCCCGCGTTTTCGCGGCGAGCATGCTTTGCGCCGTTATCCCAATGGCGAGGAACGCTGCATCGCCTGCAAGCTGTGCGAGGCTGTGTGCCCGGCGCAGGCGATCACCATTGAAAGCGAACCGCGTGATGACGGCAGCCGCCGCACCACGCGTTACGACATCGACATGACCAAGTGCATCTATTGCGGTTTCTGCCAGGAGGCGTGCCCGGTGGATGCGATCGTCGAGGGGCCGAACTTCGAATATGCGACCGAAACGCGCGAGGAACTGCTCTATGACAAGGCAAAACTGCTGACGAACGGGGACAAGTGGGAGCGGGCAATCGCCGCGAACCTTGAAGCCGATGCGCCGTATCGTTAAGCGCGCGGGCATCTGAACGGGGCACCATGATCCACACTCTCGCCTTTTACCTGTTTGCCGTGCTGGTCATCGCTTCCGGAGCGATGGTCGTGATGGCACGCAACCCGGTACATTCCGTCCTCTGGCTGATCCTCGCCTTCTTCAACGCGGCGGGCCTGATGGTCCTCGTGGGGGCGGAGTTCATCGCCATGCTGCTGGTCATCGTCTATGTCGGTGCGGTCGCGGTGCTGTTCCTTTTCGTCGTGATGATGCTGAACATCGATTTCGCCGAATTGCGCGCGGGCTTCGTGAAGAACGCGCCGCTTGGCGCAGTGGTCGCGCTGATCCTGCTGGCAGAGCTGGTGCTGGGCATCGGCGCATATCGTGTGGGCGTGATCGAACTTGGTTCGCCTGATGGCAGCGCCGCACCGCTGCTGGGTGAGAGCAATGTCGAGAACATCGGCGCGCTGCTTTATGGCCGCTACCTGTTCCTGTTCGAAATGGCCGGCATCGTGCTGCTGGTCGCCATGATAGGTGCCATCGTGCTGACGCATCGTGAAAGCCGTGCGGCGCGCGGGCATCAGGATATCGGCAAGCAGGTCGCCCGCCGTCCGGAGGACGCTACCGAAATGAAGCAGCCCACCGTGGGCCAGGGGGTCGAGCTGTGATTGGCATCGAACATTACCTCGTCGTCAGCTCGATCCTGTTCGTGCTGGGCGTGCTGGGGATCTTCCTCAACCGCAAGAACGTGATCGTGATCCTGATGGCGATCGAACTGATCCTGCTGTCGGTGAACATCAACCTGGTCGCCTTCAGCGCCTTCCTGGGTGACCTGACGGGACAGGTCTTCGCCATGTTCGTGCTGACCGTTGCTGCGGCGGAAGCTGCCATCGGCCTCGCGATCCTGGTCATCTATTTCCGCCGCCGCGGCACCATCGCGGTGGATGATATCAACCGGATGAAGGGGTAAGCCACGTGAACTTCATCTCGGTAATCGTATTCGCGCCTTTGCTGGCGGCGATCATCGCAGGGCTGGGCAACCGCGCCATCGGCAATGTGCCTGCAAAGGTCATCACCACCGGCGCACTGTTCCTGTCCTGCGCCTTGAGCTGGCCCATCTTCATCGGCTTCCTGACGGGGGCTGAAACTGAGTCTGTGGTGCCTGTCCTCAAGTGGGTGGAATCCGGCGCGCTCACCTTCGACTGGGCGCTGCGCGTCGACACGCTGACGGCCATCATGCTGGTGGTGATCACCACCGTTTCCGCGCTCGTCCACCTCTACAGTTGGGGCTATATGGACGAAGATCCGGACCAGCCGCGCTTCTTCGCCTACCTCTCGCTGTTCACCTTCGCCATGCTGATGCTGGTGACCGCCGATAACCTCGTGCAGATGTTCTTCGGTTGGGAAGGCGTGGGCCTCGCGTCCTACCTGCTGATCGGTTTCTGGTTCAAGAAGCCCAGCGCAGGTGCTGCTGCAATCAAGGCCTTCGTGGTCAACCGCGTGGGTGACCTTGGCTTCATGCTCGGCATCTTCGGGACGTTCCTCGTCTTCCAGACCACCAGCATCCCGGCGATCCTCGAGGCAGCTCCTGCGATGCAGGGCGTTTCGCACATCACCTTCATGGGGATGCGTCTCGATACGATGACGATCCTGTGCCTGCTGCTGTTCATCGGCGCGATGGGCAAGTCCGCACAGCTGGGCCTGCACACCTGGCTGCCGGATGCGATGGAAGGCCCGACGCCGGTTTCCGCGCTGATCCATGCGGCTACCATGGTGACCGCAGGCGTGTTCATGGTCTGCCGCCTGTCGCCGATGTTCGAGGCTGCTCCCGTGGCCTTGGGTGTTGTCACCTTCATCGGCGCTGCGACCTGTCTGTTTGCCGCAACCATCGGCACCACGCAGTGGGACATCAAGCGCGTAATCGCCTATTCCACCTGTTCGCAGCTGGGCTACATGTTCTTCGCTGCAGGCGTTGGCGCCTATGGCGCGGCGATGTTCCACCTGTTCACGCACGCCTTCTTCAAGGCGCTGCTGTTCCTTGGTGCCGGTTCGGTTATCCATGCCATGCACCACGAGCAGGACATGCGCTTCTACGGCGGCCTGCGTAAGGAAATCCCGATCACCTTCTGGGCGATGATGGCGGGCACGCTGGCGATTACCGGTGTGGGTGTCTACCACCTCGGCGCGGGCTTTGCCGGTTTCTGGTCAAAGGATGCGATCCTGGAAGCAGCTTACGCGAGCGGCGGGGACATGGGCCACATGGCCTTCTGGTTCGGCACGATCGCTGCGCTGCTCACAAGCTTCTACAGCTGGCGCCTGATGTTCCTCACCTTCTGGGGCAAGCCGCGCTGGATCGAGAGCGAGCATATCCAGCATTCGGTCCACAAGACGCCCGAACAGGCTGGCGAGGACACCACCGGTGGCTATCACCCGCACGAAAGCCCGTGGGTCATGCTTACGCCGCTGGTCGTGCTCAGCGTTGGCGCTGTGCTGGCTGGCCAGGTGTTCCACGGTGCCTTCCTCGACAGCGAGGCATTCTGGGCCGGCTCCATCGCCTATAACGAGCACCTGATGCACGCGATGCACGAAGTGCCGACGCTGGTGAAATACGCTGCCTTCATCGTGATGGTGCTGGGCCTGCTGGGTGCGATCTACGCCTACCTGATCCGCACGGACGTTCCGGCAAAGGTCGCCGAGCAACTCGGCCCGATCTACCGCTTCGTCTATCGCAAGTGGATGTTCGACGAGCTTTACAACGTCGTTTTCGTGAAGCCTGCTTTCTGGCTTGGCCGGGTGTTCTGGCAGCGCGGCGACATTGGCGTTGTCGATCGCTTCGGCCCCGATGGCGCGGCCTGGGTGGTCGAAAAGGGCGCGGTCCTCGCCAAGAAGGTCCAGTCCGGATATCTCTATTCCTATGCGCTGATCATGCTGCTTGGACTTGTCGCAGCGATTAGCTGGGTGATTTTCTCATGACCGGCTTCCCGATTCTTTCGCTGATGCTGCTCGTGCCTTTCGTGGCAGCCATCGCCTGTTTCGTTGTCGCAGCGAAGATGGCGCGTTCCATCGCGCTGGCGGCAACGCTGATCAATCTCGCGCTTGGCGTTCTGCTGTGGGCCAATTTCGATATCGGTGGCGCGCAGTGGCAGTTTACCGAGCGGGCAGACCTGTTCGCAGGCTTCCAGTGGGCGCTGGGTATCGATGGCATCGCGCTTATGCTGATCATGCTCTCGGTGTTCCTGATGCCGATCTGCATCGGTGCCAGCTGGACATCGATCAACAAGCGCGTGGGTGAATACATGGCGGCCTTCCTGTTCATGGAAGTCCTCATGATCGGCACCTTCGCCGCGCAGGACCTTTTCCTGTTCTACATCTTCTTTGAAGCCGGCCTGATCCCGATGTACCTGATCATCGGCATCTGGGGCGGGGATGACCGTATCTACGCCAGCTACAAGTTCTTCCTCTACACGCTGCTCGGCTCGGTGCTGATGTTCATCGCCATGCTGTGGATGGCGAATGAGGCAGGGACGACCGACATCCCGACACTGATGGCTTATGACTTCCCGGCCGGTGCGCAAACCTGGCTGTGGCTAGCCTTCTTCGCCAGTTTCGCGGTGAAGATGCCGATGTGGCCGGTCCACACCTGGCTTCCCGCTGCCCACGTGCAGGCACCGACTGCCGGCTCCGTGATCCTGGCAGGCGTGCTGCTGAAGCTGGGCGGCTATGGTTTCATCCGTTTCAGCCTGCCGATGTTTCCCGAAGCGTCGGTGCAGTTCATGTGGCTGGTCTTCTCGCTCAGCATGGTTGCGGTTGTCGTCACCAGCCTGATCGCGCTGGTCCAGCACGACATGAAGAAGCTGATCGCCTATTCCTCGGTCGCTCACATGGCGATCGTGACGGCGGGCCTGTTCGCCTTCAACGTGCAGGGCATCGAAGGCGCGATGATGGTGATGCTGGGCCACGGCCTCGTGTCGGGCGCGCTGTTCCTGTGCGTAGGCGTGATCTATGACCGCCTGCACACGCGCGAGATTGACCGTTACGGCGGCCTGTCGATCAACATGCCGAAATACGCGCTGTTCTTCATGCTGTTCACCATGGCCAGCGTGGGCCTTCCCGGCACCAGCAACTTTGTTGGCGAATTCCTCAGCCTTGCGGGCATCTACAAGATGTCGAGCACGGTGGCATTCGTCTGCACCACCGGCATCATCCTTGGTGCTGCCTACATGCTCTACCTCTATCGCCGCGTGGCATTTGGTGAGCAGAAGAACGCCGATGCCGCCGCCATGCCGGATCTCGACATGCGCGAATGGCTGATGCTTGGGCCCATTGCCGCAGCGGTGCTGTGGATGGGCGTTTATCCGGAAAGTTTCCTTGCTCCCATGCGTAGCGATATCGCTGCCCTTGAAGCGCGCATTTCGCGCGCCGTGCCAGAGGGCGATGCTCACCTGGTAATCGGTGAACCGGCGCCTGCCGAAGAAGAAGCAGAACACGGGGAGGCGCACTGATGGACCTGACAACTTCCCTTGGCCTGATCATTCCCGAACTCATCCTGAGCTTCTCGGGCCTGATCCTGCTGCTGGTCGCTGCCTGGGGCGGTAACGAGGCTTCGAAGCCGGTTTCCATCGCGGCCTGCACCGCGCTGGGCGGGGCGTTCTTTCTTGTCGCACCCACCGTGTGCGCAGGCGCTTCCGGCCCCGATACGCTGGCCTTCTTCGGCCAGTTCCGCGCGGATGCCTTCGCCGGTATCGCCAAGCTGATGATCTATGCCGCAGCCGGTGCTGTGCTCGTCGTCGCTCCTGCCTATTTTGACCGCCTCAATGCGATGCGGCCCGAATTCGCTATCCTGGTGTTGTTCGCGGCGCTGGGGATGAGCATCATGGTCTCCGCGGCAGACTTGCTGACGCTGTATATCGGCCTGGAACTGAACTCGCTCGCCGCTTACGTCCTTGCCGCATACCTGCGTGATGATGACAAGTCGGCAGAAGCTGGCCTCAAGTATTTCGTGTTGGGCGCGCTGGCCTCGGGCATCCTGCTGTTCGGCATGAGCCTGACTTACGGCTTCACCGGCACCACCAGCTTCACCGGCATCAACGCCGCGATTGCTGGCGGCCTGTCGGGCGGGCAGCTGTTCGGCCTCATCTTCGTGCTGGCCGGCATGGCCTTCAAGATCAGCGCCGTGCCGCTCCACATGTGGACCCCGGACGTATACGAAGGTGCTCCCACTCCAGTCACCGCTTTCTTTGCCAGCGCTCCGAAGGTTGCGGCGATTGCGCTTCTGGCGCGTTTGTCGCTCGAAGCTTTTGGCTCGCAGGCAGAAGCCTGGCAGCAGGTCGTCACCTTCGCCGCCATCGCGTCCATCGTGGTGGGTGCATTGGGCGCTATCGGGCAGGACAATATCAAGCGCCTGCTGGCCTTCTCCTCGATCAACAACGTCGGCTTCATCCTGATCGGCCTCGCCACAGCCACCATGGCCGGGGCAAGCGCGATGCTGGTCTATCTCGTCTTCTACGTGGCGATGACAGTGGGCAGCTTTGTCGCTGTGCTGATGTTGAAGGATGCGGAAGGCAATTCGCTGGAGACATTCGGCGATATCAAGGGCCTTTCCAGTACCAAGCCGGCACTCGCATGGTGCCTGCTGCTGATCATGTTCAGCCTTGCCGGTATCCCGCCGCTGATGGGCTTCTATGGCAAGCTGGTGGTGTTCCAGGCAGCCGTGCAGGCAGACCTGCTGGCACTGGCCGTGATCGGCATCGCATCCAGCGTGATCGGCGCGTTCTACTACTTGAAGTTCATCAAGGTGATGTTCTTCGATGAGCCGGTGGACCGCGTGCAGGGCACTTCCGACTGGGCGCACTGGGCACTGCTGATCATCAGCACGCTGGTGATCTCGCCCATCGCGTTCCTGGGCACCGAGTGGCTTGGCAATCTGACAGATATGGCGGCTGCCGCACTCGCCGTTGCAGGCTGATTTGGCCCCGCGCCTCGAGATCATTGCCGAAACTGCATCGACCAACGCCGATCTGCTGGCGCGTGTTGCTGCGGGTGATCCGCCGGAGGAGGGCTATTGGCTGATCGCTGATCGCCAGACGCAAGGTCGTGGGCGACAGGGTCGAAGATGGCTTGATGGTGCGGGCAATTTCATGGGTTCCACGCTGGTGGAACTGCGTGAGGGTGATCCGCAAGCTCACAGCCTGTCCTTTGCCGCTTCCCTGGCGGTTTATGCGGCTACCTCAGGCAATATCGCCCGCCCATCTGCGCTGCAGCTGAAGTGGCCCAATGACGTGCTGTTGGGCGGCGTGAAGTTCTGCGGCATCCTGCTGGAGCGCGGATCGACCCATGCGGTTATCGGCATCGGGGTGAACCTTTCCGGTGCGCCCAGGCTGGCTGAGCGCGAAACCATTGCGCTGTCGCAGATGGGGCAGGCTCCGGACCGGGATCTGTTTGCGGCATATCTGGCCCATGCATTCGCGCGGGAAGTGGAGCTCTGGCGCAGGCAAGGGCTGGGCGCTCTGCTCGCCCGCTGGCAAACTGCGGCGCATCAGCCGGGCACACGGCTTTCCGTGCACACCGGAAGCGACAAACGCGTTACCGGGACCTATGACGGTCTTGAGCCTGAGGGCGCGCTGCGCTTGTCATTGGATGATGGCAGCAGAATTGTCATCCATGCGGGCGATGTGATGCTGGAGGGTGAGTGATGCTTCTCGCGGTTGATGTAGGCAATACCAATGTCGTCTTTGCGCTGTTTGACGGTGACGACATGCGCGCGCGCTGGCGCATTGCGACCGATCCGCGCCGCACGGGCGATGAATATGCGGTATGGCTGATGCAGCTGCTGCAGATCGAAGGGCTGGGCAAGGACGACATCAGCGCGATGATCGTCTCCAGCGTCGTGCCGCGCACGCGCCACAACCTCACCGTGCTGGCGCAGAAGTATTTCGGCGTGGAGCCGCTGTTCGCGGGCGAGGGCGCTGCCGCCTATGACATCGTGATCGACGTGGATGAACCCCGCTCCCTCGGGGCAGACCGGGCGGTGAACGCCATTGCCGCTCACGCCAAGCATGAGGGCGACCTGATCGTGATTGATTTCGGGACCGCGACCACATTTGACGTTGTCGACTTCAACGGCGCCTACAAGGGCGGCATCATCTGCCCGGGCATCAACCTGTCGCTTGATGCGCTGGTCAACAACACCGCCAAGCTGCCGCGCATCGCCATTGAGGAACCGGCCAGCAGCCGGGTTATCGGCCGCAATACCGAGGACCAGATGCTGATTGGCGTGTTCTGGGGCTATGTGGCGATGATGGAAGGGCTGATCGTGCGCCTGCGGGCAGAGATCGGCCGTCCGGCCAAGGTGATCGCCACCGGCGGCCTCGCCGTTCTTTTTGATAAGCATACTGAAATTTTTGACGCGGTTGACGGTGACCTGACCCTCCAGGGCCTCGCCATGATCGCCGGCCGCGCGGGAGCAGCATGAAGAAGGATTACACACCCGAAGACGAATTGCTGTTCCTGGCGCTGGGTGGTTCCGGCGAGATTGGCATGAACGTCAATCTCTATGGCTGCCAGGGCAAGTGGCTGATGGTCGATCTCGGCATGAGCTTCGGCCAGGCCGAGTATCCAGGCACCGAACTGATGTTTGCCGATCCCGCCTTCATCGAAGAGCGGGCCGACGATTTGCTGGGCATCGTGCTCACCCACGCGCATGAGGACCATATCGGGGCGATCCCCTATTTCGCGGGCGAACTGGGCGTACCGCTCTACGCCACGCCGTTCACGGCAGACCTGATCACGCGCAAGCTGCAGGAAGCCGGAATTGCCGACAGCATCGAACTGAACGTGATCGACGATGATCACGGCAGCTTCGATATCGGGCCGTTCGAGATCACCTACATCCCGCTCGCCCACTCGATTGCTGAGGGCAATGCCCTGCTGATCGAAACGCCGTTCGGCCGCATCTTCCATACCGGCGACTGGAAGCTGGATGAGGAGCCGATCATCGGCGACCCCACCACCGAGGAAGAGCTGCGCCAGATCGGTGACGAAGGCGTGCTGGCGATGGTGTGCGATTCCACCAATGTCTTCAATCCCAAGCCATCGGGTTCCGAAGGTGCTGTTTTCCGCGGGCTGCTGGAAGAAGTGGGCAAGCATCGCGGCAAGCGCGTGCTGGTGACCACCTTCGCCTCCAACGTTGCGCGCTTGCAGACGCTGGGCGAGGTGGCGCAGGAAATCGGCCGCACCCTGTGCGTGGCGGGCCGGTCGCTGGACCGCATAATCGAAGTGGCGCGGGCCAATGGCTATCTGCAGAACTTCCCCCGCACCGTGGACTTCGAGACCGCGATGGGCATGCGCCGCGGCGAGGTGATGTTCATCGCCACTGGCGGGCAGGGGGAGCCCCGCGCTGCGCTTTCCCGCATCGCAGAGGACAGCCACCCTATTGCGCTGGATGAAGGCGATGTGGTGCTCTTTTCCAGCCGTGTCATCCCTGGCAACGAACTTGCCATCGGGCGGATCCAGAACATGCTGTCACTGCGCGGCGTGGTGATGGTGACAGACCGGCAGAGCAAGATACACGTTTCAGGCCATCCCGGAAGGCCGGAACTGGAAGCGCTTTATAGCTGGATCCGGCCGGAAGTCCTTGTGCCCGTGCATGGCGAAATCCGCCACATGAAGGAACAGGCGCGCCTCGGCGAAGCCAATGGTATCCCGCGCAATGTCTTCCAGAAGAACGGCGATATCGTGCGGCTTGCGCCCGGAACACCCGGCAAGATCGGCGAGATCGAGACCGGCAGGCTGGTTCTGGATGGTGACATTATCGTGCCTGCCGATGGCGAGGCCGTGACCATGCGTCGCCGTTTGTCCCGCGATGGCTATCTGGTCGTGGTGCTGGGCAAGGGCGGTTCGATCCAGATCGAAGGCGTGGGCCTGCCACTGGACGAGGATTACGACGCCTTTATCGATGAAGCGGTGGAAGACGTGAAGCGCTCGCTTTCCAAGCTGCGCGGAGCCGCTGCGCGCGACCGGGAGGCGATTTACGAAGCGGCGCGACTTGCCGCCCGCCGTGCGGCGCAGCGCTGGTCCGGCAAGAAGCCGCAGACCCGCGTGATCCTGCCAGAGGAATAATACCCGTGAAAATTACGTCGATCCTCGCCATCTATGCCTTGTTCTGGGTAATGTCCGCCCTCGTGCTGCTGCCCTTTGGCGTGCGCACGCATGAGGAGGCGGGCCTGGAGAAGGTCCCCGGACAGGCAGACAGCGCGCCTGCCAATTTCCGTCCGGGCAAGCTGGCTATCAGGGCCACGGTGATTGCGGCGATCCTGTCAGCCGCCTACATCGCCAACTATCTCAATGGCTGGATCACTGTGGACGACATCAACATTTTCGGCACGCCGCCGGGATATGATGCAATCCAGGCGCAGCACGAGGGCTGATCTGTCCTGACAGGTGTCAGTTGCGCAGGCGCTCGATTGCTTGTGCCAGCGCGACGTAGAGCTTGCCGATATCCGATGACAGCAGCGTAACCGCGATGGCGTTGCCGTCCCGCGTGGAAAGCACGCCGCGCAACATGGCCTCGAAGTCATGAATATAGTGGTTTACTGCGTCGCGCAGTTCCTCGTCATGCTCGTACAGTTTGGCGATGGAGCGGGTCTCGGCATTGTCGAGCAAGCGCACTGCACGGCGGGTGAAAATGCCGCGGTCGCCGCGCAAGTAGCTGGCCCATGATGTGTCGGCCACCTCTGCATCGAATACCTTGGCAATGTCGATCGAAGCGGAATTCAGGCTTTCCGTGATCAGCGCCATACGACGGCTGAAATCATTGTTCACCTGTTCCTCGGCCTCTTCGCGCGCCCGCGTGACGCGCTGTTCGAGGTTGCTGGCCAGTTCGCTGACGCGCGCCATTTCGCGGCGCAGTTCCTCGGTGGTTTCCTTGCCGCGTTCGCTGGCGAGGGCGGATGACTTCTCCAGTTCCGCGATGGTTTCGCGGGCAGCATCCCGAATGGCTGCCTCGATCGCTTGTGCGCCTTCGCTTCCCACGCTTGTGGCGATGCCGCGCACGGCTTCGGCCTGACCGGATTGCATGTCGGCGATGGTCTTGGTTGCAGCTTCTTCCAGCGCCGCAATCGCCTGCTGCAATTCGTCGCGCGCCTGGGCGGTGACTTGCGAGGACTGCTCTGCCAGTAGGGCGAGCTGGTTCTGCAGGCTTTCGAGCAACAGCACCTGTTCGGCTGACTGCTCCCCGGCCTTGGTCACATAGGCGGAGAGCGAGCTGCCCTTTGCTTCGGCATCGGCCATCGTGTCGGTCAAGGCTGCAGCCTTCACCTCGAATTGGGCAAGGCGGCTCTCGGCATTGCCAATGGCATTGGACAGGGCGCCTTCGGAATGGCTTGCGCTGGACCGGATCAGTTCCAGCAAGCGCACGCAATCGTCTGTCAAATGGCTGACGAAGCTGCTGTTCTCTTCCAGAATCGCACGGCTTTGCGAGAGCTTTTCGGTAATCAGTTCACTGTTCTGGGCCAGCCGCTCTCCATGTTCCAGATTGTGTTCGGCAAGGCGAGACAACTCGCTGTCGAATTCCCGCAGGCGCTGGCCAAGCGCTTCCCCGCGTTCGGCAAGGCTGGCCATGTGTTCGAGATGCTTTTCCTGCGTTTCCGAACTGCGTGCAGCAAAGGATGCAATCCGTTCTTCCAGCGCATCCAGTGCGGCCTTTTCGGCAGCTTCCGCTTCGGCGCGCCGACGGACGATTTCTTCGTCGAATGCACGGGTGCTGGCTGTCATGGATTCGTCCACCCGTCTGCCAGCATCGCGCAGTGCATCCATGCGCTTGCGGGCATTGCCCATCGCAGCCTCGTCCAGCTCGCTGATTTGCCGGATCGCTTCGGCCATCCGTTCTTTCAGGCTTTCGATAGAGGCGTTCCACTGGCTCTCGGTCTCGCTCTGCCCTTCGCGCAGATTGCGGGTCAGCTGTAAACCCTCGTCACGCAAGGCATGGAGGCGCGACTGGATTTCGCTGATCGCTTCCTCTTCGCGCGCACGGGACTGGGCGGAAAGGTCTTCCAGCTCGCTGCCCAGCTCCTGCGAGCGGCGACGGATCGCGGCCAGCGTGTCCGTTTCGCGAGCTTCGAGCTCGAGGCGGAATTCCTCGTCCTTTTCGCGCAAGTGGTTGAAGCGCTGGTCAGACTGGCGCTCCATCTCGTCCAGCCGGACGTTGAAGTTCTCAAGCAGGTCGGCAATGCGTGCGCCCAGCGTGTTCACCTGGGTGGTGCTTGCCTCACCGAATTCATTGAGGCGGGCAAAGCCTGCCACCAGCTTATCCAGCTGGCCTTGCGCGGTATTCCCGGCGTTGCCGATCTGGTTCGCCACGTCCCGCGCAGCATTGGAGATGACTGGCAACTGGTCGCGCAAGCGGTCCATGTTGGAAAGCGCGCTATCGCTCACGTGACCGATGGCGTTCACTTGGTCGCCATTATCGCGGATCAGTTCCTGCAACCGGTCGGCATTGGTCGAAAGCCGCTCTGTGGCGACGCGACCGAGCGATTCGAGATCGCGAGACTGGGAGGCAATGAACTCGCGGGCAAGGCTCAACTCGCGGTTCACGGTGGTCAGCCGCGCTTCCAGCGCTTGCGATTCCTGCGAGAGAAGTCGTGCGGTCTCGCCAAAACGGTTGGCCTCGCGGGTGCTGTTGCGCATGGCCAGCAGCCACAGGCCGATCACCAGCAAAACGGGAACTGCCCAATCGGTGATCCAGCCAGCCCATGTGGCAGGCGCGGCACCGCCGAGCATTTCGGCCTGATGCGCCCACCCGAAAAAGCCCGTCCAGCCGAGGATCGCAGCGACTGCGACAAGCGGCAACAGCACGTTTCGGCGGTGCAGAGCGGGCTCTTCGTCCCAGTCCTGCTCGAACACATCCTGCGGCTCTTCAGCCGGCTCTTCCACTGATGTCTCGGTCATGGTGTCAGCGGCATCGTCAGTCATGTCGGCGTGCTCGTCACCATTATGGTCGTCGAGGGCGATCAGGTTTTTGCGTCGGTTCATCTGCTGGTTATACCATCGCTGGTTGCGGGTTTAAACCCTAGCTTAACCGGCACGGCGCTATTTCCGCGCGGATGATGGCACTGGAAAACAGCGATTTCGATGCAAACCTGGCCGCCGCCGCCGGGGAGGACGCGCAATTGCGCGCCGAATTGCTCGCCTGTTTCCGTCAGAGCGCGACCACCCATATCGATCTTTTGCGCCGTGCGCGGTGTGACGGGAACTGGGAAGTGGCAGCCATGCGGTTGAAGGGTCTTGGCACCAGTTTCCATTCGCAGCGCCTTTCTTTTCTGGCGCAAGAGGCGCTTGATGCCGCGCCGGGTGATAAGGTTGTTCTGCGCCAGCTGGGCCAGTTTGCCGAAAGCCTCGAACAGCGAGACTGAAGCTGCGCGCAAGACCGCTTGGCAGCGCCCGCTTGCATCCCTAGTTTCGCGGCGTGGACCAGTTCAGCACCGCCATCACCAGCGTCTTTATCCAGACAGGGCCGCCCGGCACTGCGCAACGGCGCGTACTCGGTCGCTTCCTTGCCGAACGACAGGTCGAATTCGCATCGGCACTTGGCGCGCGTGAAGTCATATTGCTGGGCGGTGGAACAGCCGAAGCGGTGGCAACGCGCCACCGGGCGGAAGAACTGGGCCTGAAGCTGCGCGAGATTTCCGGGCCTCATGCCCTCGCGGCAGTGGTCAATCATGCTGACAGGCTGTTGGTATTGCAGCAAAACCTGCTTCCCACCCGATCTGCGTTCGCACTGGGAGGCGAGGGCGAGGAAGGCGTGCAGATCCTCTCTGCAGGCGTAGGGGCAGAAGCGGGTTTCGAGCGGATAGACCTTGCCCGGGCATGGTCAGGCGCACTGGTGATCGAAGGGCGGCGCCTTGGCGCCTTGCTGGAGCTGCCCGAGGATGCGGAAACAGCGCCTGCCATCCTGCGCATTGCGCTGCAGGCTCGGCTGCCTGAAAAGTGGATGTCGGAAGAAGCGCTGGCGGACGGT
>Ga0181607_10001522_pt1 | contig 20734 bp, 21 predicted proteins | sample 041ome_9_FD_132420 | JGI IMG/M metagenome (GOLD analysis project Ga0181607, IMG submission 132420) | Coastal salt marsh microbial communities from the Groves Creek Marsh, Skidaway Island, Georgia - 041413US metaG (megahit assembly) | ecosystem: Environmental > Aquatic > Marine > Intertidal zone...
TGCCCGTGTAAGCGCTCGCGCTCGGTCTCTGAAAAGATCGTGAAGTGAGCCGCAGAGAACTTGTGCGCTTGCTTGTCGATGTGGAGAGTAGCGAGCTGGGCCATGGGCAACGTCTGAAATGCCGAACTTACATGGTCGGTGATGAAGCAGCGATCGGCAAGCACTTTGATCGCTATTCTCCAGGGCGTCTGTATCGCAATGCCGTGACCCCGGTGCGCGGCTGGAGTACCCTGTCGGCCCTCGATACAGGCTTGGACCACATTATGGACGCCATCGCGATCCTCACTGGTGCCAGTTCCGGCATTGGCGCGGCCGCTGCAGAACAATTTATGGGCAAAGGCTGCGCCGTCATCAACATCTCAAGGCGGGATTGCCCGGTCGCCGGAGTAGAAACCCTGTCGACCGACTTATCTGACAGCGCCTCACTGACTCAGACCTGCGCAACACTTGTGGCGCGACTCACTGAGCATTCAGGCACCCCCGTCTGTCTCGTTCACAATGCCTCGCTGATGCTGAAAGACCGTTGCGACACCACTGAAGACGACACTCTGGCGCAAGTCCTCGCCGTCAACGTGTCAGGCATCAACGCGCTCAACCGCACTCTGCTACCAATCATGCCCAGAGGCTCGAGCGTGCTGTACGTCGGTTCGACCTTGTCTGAAAAGGCGGTCGCCGGCGCATACAGCTACATTGTCAGTAAGCATGCCCAGCTGGGCATGATGAGAGCAACCTGTCAGGACCTCATGGGCCGCGGTATTCATACCGCGCTGATCTGTCCGGGATTCACCGATACGACCATGCTACGGCAGCACGTCGGTCAGGATGAATCAGTACTGGCAAGCCTTGGCGCCATGAACAGCTTTGGTCGACTGGTCTCTCCGGACGAGATCGCCGACATGATTGTGTGGGCACACGAACACCCCGTCATCAACGGCTCGGTGCTGCATGGCAATCTTGGTCAAGTAGAGCATTGAGGTGATGCAAACCAGCACACTGCTTACAGAGCGTCGCGAACGGACGTTTCTCGTCCTCGCAGGTATTTTTCTGTCTGCGATGACCCTGCTCAATGTTGTCGGGATCACGCGATTTATTCAGCTTGGCCCGCTGGCGCTGGCGGTCGGGGTATTGCCCTATCCCCTGACATTTCTATGCACCGACTTGATCAGTGAACTATACGGCCGCGGGCGGGCCAACTTTTTGGTCAGCGTGGGTCTGGGCATCAACTTTTTAATTCTGGGTGTGTTGACCTTGGGCGCCAGCGCACCTGCTGTGCCCGAGGCGGTGATGCCCCCTTGGCAGATACTTCAGCTGGCAGCACCCGTTACGCTACCCAATGGCACAGTGGTGGAATCAGAGGTCGGGCTGTTTCAGCTCATTTACGCCACCACCTCGGGCGCTGTCTTTGCCTCCATGATGGCCTACATTGCAGCACAGTACTGCGACGTCCAGCTCTATCATTTTTGGAAGCGCGTCACCAAAGGCAAACATCTCTGGCTGCGCAACAATTTCAGCACCCTGCTGAGTCAATTGGTGGATTCCGTGATGGTGGTGACAGTGACATTTGGCGCCGCGTTCCTAGCCGGCGATATTGCGGTACCCGCTCTTCTGACATTGGTAGGCAGTAACTACGCTTTCAAGGCGCTCTGTGCGTTGGCCGACACCATGCCGCTTTACCTCTTGGTCCATTGGTTGCGCCGCTACTTGCAAATCGCACCCGGAGAGTACGCAACCGATCACGCCGCTAGCGAAGCAGAGCAGACTGTCTGACAAACGGGATGGTAATGGCACGGCCCTCTGCCAAGCTCAACTTGTCCAGCGCATTGATAAATTCCACTACCCGGCGTGGGTTACGCGGCAACCTCAGTGCGCAGTAGCGCACCACCTCCTCACCCAGTTGCAGGCCCGCCGCCTCACCTCGCAGACGCAACAAATCCACAATCTGCTCGTCGCTGAAACGCGGCATTTGGAACACCGGCAAGCTGCCTAACCTCGAGCGCAGGTCAGGGAGCATGCCCTCTAAGTGCTGGGGCGCTTTGCTTGAGGTAACGAGTAATCTCCCGCCAGACTCCTGACAGAGGTTGAACAGACCAAACAACGCCTCCTGCCATGACGGATTCGTCTCCACACATTCGATATCGTCCAGCGCGATCAAGTGGGCACGCTCTGCTCCCGCCAACACCTGCTCAGGGGGAAATGCGAGGAATTCATTGAGCGGCAAATAGCGCGCACTCTGCGCCTGTACTTCGCAACTCGCTTGCAAGATGTGGCTCTTACCACTGCCTTTGCTACCCCATAAAAAAGTGCTGTGATGTGTGCTTGAACCTGACGCCAGTAGTGCCTCCAATGCGGCGGTTTCAGGCCGGCTCAGCCAATTCTCCCAGCTGGCGAGATCTTCACGTCGCATGGCCAAGGGGAGTTGTACGGCGTCTGTTGTCATCGGGAGCGATACATTGCTGGTTCTGAGCGCTTCAGTTGCCCTGCCACGCAAGCAAAAGTCCTTCATCAGTATCAGGATCGGCGTTAACCCACACCAGATCGGTTCGGGCTACCATCAGCCGCGACAGCGTTTCAGGATCGCTGATGCCTCTTAACTCGAGCGTCAAGGTATCACCCTCCACCGCTACCGGCCTGACGTGGTCGAGCGTCTGAATACCGGCCATCAACCGCGTCACCGCTTGGTAATCCCGAAGGCTAACGACGTTTCGGACTCTGACCCGCAGGGTGCCTTGATCGTTGTTTTCGCTGAGCGCTACCGCATATTGTCGCCGCACTTCACCCATCGCCAGTGCCAATCCGGGCTCGACCAGAGCGAGCGTGGAAGCCGCCTGCACCGAAATCGATTGCTCAACTGTCTCATCCCGATAAATCCATTCGCCGATGTAGCGACCCGCACTGAGCGCAATCAACCGACCCATCATTATCTGGCTCGCACCGTATCGCGCCGAAGCCTCTACAATCGGCCCATAATCCCGTCGCCAAAGCGTTTCCGGTGACACTAGCACCGCGTCAGGCAAGTCATACAGGGGTTGGCGCAGCGATACACCCAACTCCGTAAAAGCCACGTCGAGCGCCTCCCAGAGCGGCTGCTCGGCCGGCGTGTTACCAAATCGCCTGCCATCCACATCATCAATTACTAGCCATAACAACAGAGGCGGCGGCGGCTCAGCCCAAAGGGTGCCATTAGCCTCTTTAATTAAAGATTCGATGATTGCCGGATCGATATGGGCCACGAATCGCATCTGACCATCGATCAGTTCAAACTGGTAAAGGGAAAGGCTCGAGCGGGCTGTCTCCAGTGCACCCGCAACCGCTGGATGCGTCAGCAAGTCGCGATCGCCCGAGCGCTCTAGCAACACGCTTTCCAGCGCTTCACGAGCACCCAGGTCAACGGTCGCGTCGCTTCGATCCTCTACATCAATGCGGACGATGATCTCCGCGCCCTGCGAAAGCACCGACGCTGGATAGAGCGCGCAGAGCAGCAACAGGAGACTCATCAACCAAGGCGTGCGCCTCCACCTCCGGCACAGCAGGAACCTCGAACTTCTCTCGATCGTGGACGCTGCCGAGTCGCCTGCTAAAACAACCGGCGACACGCATGTTGGCCCGCTAAGGACGTCATCAAGCCATAGGCAGCCGGTGTGGTTCATTAATTCAGTAGGTCTCTTTGGTTACGGGTGTCGACGCTTGGTCGAGCGTCAATATTACGTGTTTTCAGTCCGCCCGGGCCCTGCACAAGTCGCGACTGCAGTGGGCGATTCTCCATAACACAGCATATTATCAGCCAAAGCCCTCGGCTTTGCTTCCCTGCTCTGCGCGAGCGCTTTACTATCACGCTTTCCACGAAGAGAGCTTGGCATGTCTGACCCCTCCGCCCCAACGCCTTCAATGACGTATCGAGACGCGGGCGTCGATATTGATGCGGGCAACGCACTGGTCGAACGGATCAAATCGGTCAGCCGGGCCACCACGAGACCGGAGGTCCTGAGTGGTTTGGGGGGATTTGGCGCCATGTGTGCGATCCCTGCCGGCTACTCCGAGCCGATTTTGGTATCGGGTACAGATGGCGTCGGGACCAAGTTACGACTGGCAATGGATCTGGGCGTCCACGACACCATCGGTATCGACCTGGTCGCCATGTGCAGTAACGACATCGCTGTCGTCGGCGCGGAACCGCTGTTTTTTCTCGACTATTACGCGACCGGCAAGCTCAACGTCGAGGTGGCCGCGGCCGTCGTGTCCGGTATTGGCAAAGGCTGCGAGCTGGCCGGCGCCGCACTGGTTGGCGGTGAGACGGCCGAGATGCCCGGCATGTATGAGGGCGAAGATTACGATCTCGCAGGATTCTGCGTGGGTGTCGTCGAACGCGCGAACATCATTGACGGCACCTCAGTAACATCCGGCGACACGCTCATTGCACTTGCCTCGAGCGGCCCTCACTCCAACGGTTACTCATTAATCCGTAAGGTCCTTGAAGTCACGAATGCCGACGCTCAGCAAAGCTGTGGTGACGTCAGCCTGAGCGAGGCATTACTGGCGCCGACCACGATTTACAATCGACCGCTGCTAGACCTACAACAGTCAGTCGGTATCAAGGCCATGGCGCACATCACGGGCGGAGGCATCCTCGAAAATTTACCAAGAGTCCTTCCCGATGGCGTTGGTGCCATCGTGCAGCGCGACACCTGGGCCCTGCCGCCCGTATTCCAGTGGCTACAATCCGGCGGCAACATTGAAGATACCGAGATGCTACGCACCTTTAATTGCGGCGTCGGAATGATCCTCGTCATCTCTCCTGCCGAAGCACCGATGGCGCTGGAGAAGCTTCAGGCATGGCACATCAACGCCTGGCAAATTGGCGAGATTGCCGAGGGCGCCCGCGGAGTTCAATTCTGCTAGGGGCCTCCACGTGAACAAGCAGATTGCCGTGTTACTGTCGGGCCGCGGCTCGAACTTTGAGTCGCTGCTGCGGAGCAGTCGCACCGGCTCGCTGGGCGGCGATATTGGCCTCGTCATTAGCAACCGACCGGCGGCCGGCGGTCTGCGAATCGCTCAGGACGCCGGTATTGAAACCGCCCTCATCGATCACCAGCAGTACCCGAGCCGGGAAGCCTTTGATCGCGATTTAGCAGGCGCCATCGACAGCATTTCCCCCGACCTGGTTGTGCTCGCAGGCTTTATGCGCATCCTGACCCCCGAATTCGTGGCTCGCTTTACCGGACGGCTGATGAATATCCACCCCTCACTACTGCCGCTGTACCCGGGCCTGCATACCCACCAGCGCGCGCTGGACAACGGCGACAGTTATGCGGGCGCGACGGTGCATTACGTCACCGGGGAACTTGATGGTGGCCCGCCGGTCTTACAGGCTAGGGTTCCAGTCAATTCAGGGGACGATTCCGATACGCTGGCAGGCCGCGTATTAGAGATAGAGCATCGGATTTACCCCGTGGCTGTAAACTGGCACCTGACCGATCGGCTGACATGGCAAGCTGGCAACCTGCTGAAAGATGGCTTGCCGGTGCCGCTATCGGGAGAATTATGGGAGGACGCGTCATGAAGCTTTGGCCAGTCACGGGCCTGTTAATCGGGGCACTGTTAGTCGCTGAGGCCGCATTCGCTGAGCGTGCGCTGTCGCTGTATACGGCAGAGTACAAGACCACAATGTCTGGGCTGGGCGTGACGCTGACGCGCACCCTTACCGAAGAAGACGGTCGCTATCACCTCACTCAAGGCGGCAAAAAGGCGTTTATGATCAAGCTGAGTGAGGACTCCCAATTCTCGGTGAAGGGCGACCAGATCGTCGGTGAGCGCTTCGTGTATCAGCTGAGCGGTGTGAGTAACCGCCGGCGCGAGGTGCTGTTTGATGAAGAGGCGGGGACGATCCGCAGCTTGAGAAAAAAAGAGTGGACCGAGCACCCCTGGTCACCTGACGTGCTCGACCGACTCAGCCAACAGGAGCAGATGCGGCTCAAGCTCTTACTTGCTGAGGCGCCGCCGGAGCGCATCTCACTCTCCATCGTCGATGGGCCAAAAATCAAGCTAAAGCATTTTGATTTGATCGAAACCGCGGTCCTTGAGACACCGGTCGGCGCGCTCAATACCGTTCATTATCGGCTGATTTACGACGAGCCCGATGAGCGCAGTTCGGACACCTGGCTCGCGGTCGACCACGATTTCCTGATGGTCCGCACTCAACACGTCGAAAAAGGCTCAGAGACGCTGATTCAGTTGCAGAGTGCTGCTGTTGGAGGGCAGGCCGTCTCCGGGTGGGCGCCCTGACCTCTCAGGCCTGAGCCCAACCTGAAACCCAGGCGACCAGCGCTGCTTTTTCGTGCTTTATGCTTACTGCTCACCTCTCACTGAGCGCAGGCTCTGATCACTGCTCGCTGAACCTACGCTCTGGGTAGGGTCACCCCACGTTGCCCCTGATACTTGCCTCCCCGGTCGGCATAGCTGGTCTCACAGACCTCATCGGATTCAAAGAACAGCATTTGCGCGACACCCTCGTTGGCATAGATCTTCGCGGGTAGGGTTGTGGTGTTGGAAAACTCCAATGTGACGTGGCCCTCCCATTCGGGTTCAAGCGGTGTCACGTTAACGATGATGCCGCAGCGGGCGTAGGTCGATTTGCCCAAGCAAATAGTGAGCACATTGCGCGGAATGCGGAAGTACTCCACCGTGCAGGCCAACGCAAAGGAGTTGGGCGGAATTACGCAGACGTCACCTTCGACGTGAACAAAGCTGTCTTCATCAAAGTGCTTCGGATCGACGGTTGCAGAGTGAATATTGGTAAACACTTTGAACTCGCGCGAACACCGCACATCGTAGCCGTAGCTTGAGGTGCCGTAGGAGATCAAGCGGCGTTCACCGTCCATCCGAATCTGGTCGGGTGCGAAGGGTTCGATCATGCCCTCATGCTCTGCCATGCGGCGAATCCATCGATCTGATTTGATACTCAAGGGTGTTCTCCTACTGTGATGTGGGGCGACCCAGCGGCGCTCAGTCACCCATACTGATGACCGGCGCTTGAGCCGGTTGACGTTGCCCGAGCGAAGCCATGATCGCTGTCGCAGCCTGCTGATACACGCCCGCAATCGCCCCGTCGGGTTCGACCACAACGATCGGCTGCCCTGCGTCGGCGCACTCTCGGATCGCTCTATCGAGCGGTATTTGTCCCAGCAATGGCACACCATATTGTCCAGCGAGCGCTTCGCCGCCCTGCTCGCCAAACAGTGGCTCAACGTGGCCACAGGCTGTACACACGTAGGCCGCCATATTCTCGATTAATCCGAGCACGGGCACATCGACTTTCTGGAACATCTCGATCCCTTTGCGCGCATCGAGTAGCGCTATGTCTTGTGGGGTCGTCACGATCACGGCACCAGACAACGTGGCGCGTTGGGCGAGTGTGAGCTGAATATCACCGGTACCCGGCGGCATATCGACAAGCAGAATGTCCAAATCGCCCCAGAGCGTTTTTTCCAGCAGCTGACTCATCGCCGAGCTGGCCATGGGTCCGCGCCACACCATGGGTGTTTTAGCGGAGCTTAGATAGCCCATCGACATGGTCTTGAGACCATGGGCTTCAACGGGCAACAAAAACTCGCCGTCTTGCTGGTCAGGCGTGGTGTTGGCGGGCACACCCAGCATATGCTGCTGGCTAGGGCCGTAAATATCGGCATCGAGCAAGCCCACAGACAGCCCCTGCCGCGCAAGCGCTGCGGCCAGATTCGTCGTGACTGTGGACTTGCCAACACCGCCCTTTCCAGAGGCAATAGCAACCACATGGCGGGGAGATGGCACCGCGGTTTTCCTTATGAGACGTTACCAGCACAGTATACCGCTTGGCCGCTCTGTTCCGATCACCCCAGACAGCGAAAACAACCAAAATCCGGTAGACTGCGCGCCGTCTCTCCCCGGATCACAGTGCGCATGCGTGCCGCCCCAAGAAAAATATTGGTGACCTCGGCATTACCCTATGCCAACGCGCCGCTCCATCTGGGGCACATGCTGGAACAGGTTCAGACTGATATCTGGGTAAGATTCCAACGCTCTCGAGGGCACACGTGCCGTTATGTATGCGCCGATGACGCCCACGGGACGGCCATTATGCTGTCTGCAGAGGCCGCTAATCGCACTCCCGAAGCGCACATCGCCGCCATTCAGGCTCGGCATGAGCAGGACTCGGCGGGCTTTCTGATTGATTTTGACCACTACCACTCGACGCACTCGCCTGAAAATCAGCGGTGGTCCGAGAAAATTTTTGAACGATTACAGGCTGGCGGACATATTGCCGTGCGTGAAATCACACAGGCCTATGACCCGGAAAAAGGACTGTTCCTTGCCGACCGCTTTATCAAAGGCACCTGCCCCAAGTGCAAGGCTCCGGACCAATATGGCGACAATTGTGAAGCCTGCGGCGCCACCTATTCGCCTTCAGATCTGATCGATCCGGTATCAGCGTTGTCGGGTAGCACACCTGTCGACAAGGCCTCTGATCACCTGTTTTTTCAACTTGGGCATTTTGAGCACTTGTTGACCAACTGGATTCAGAGCGGCCAGCTACAGCCCCCGATCGCGAATAAACTTAAAGAGTGGCTTGAGGCTGGGCTCCAGGACTGGGATATCAGTCGCGACGCACCCTATTTTGGCTTCGAAATTCGCGGTTATCCCGGCAAGTATTTTTACGTCTGGCTGGACGCACCCATCGGCTATATCGCCAGCCACGAGGTGCTCTGTCAAAGTAGCGGCGATCACTTCGAGGAATACTGGATGCCCGGCGGTGATACCGAGCTGTATCACTTTATTGGTAAAGACATCGTGAACTTTCACGGCTTGTTCTGGCCCGCCATGCTCGACAGCGCAGGCCTCCGGCAGCCAACGGCGGTCTACGCTCACGGCTTTCTCACCGTCAATGGCGTCAAAATGTCGAAAAGCCGCGGCACGTTTATCCTTGCCGATCGGTACCTCGAGCATCTCGATCCCGAATACCTGCGTTATTACTTCGCGGCCAAGCTCGCCAGTGGTGTTGACGATATTGACCTCAACCTAGACGACTTTGTTCAGCGCGTTAACGCAGACCTCATCGGCAAAGTCGTCAACATCGCCAGTCGCTGCGCGGGTTTCCTGCGTAAGAAATTCGACAACCAAATGAGTGCGGAATGTTCAGAACCTGCGCTGGTGCAATCCTTCATCGATGCGGGAGACAGCATCGCGGCGCTTTATGAAGCGCGGGAATTCAACCGCGCCATGCGGGAGATCATCGCTCTTGCCGACCGCGCCAACCAATATATTGACGAACAGAAGCCGTGGGTGATGGCCAAAGATGAAGCGCTGGCCGATCAGGTACAGGCCGTATGCTCGGTGGGCATCAACTTGTTCCGCGTATTGGCCACTTACCTCAAGCCGGTGCTGCCGGCGATGGCCGCAAAATCGGAAGCGTTTCTAAACTGCTCGCTCGACTGGACCGCACTCGATACGGCCTTAGTGAGCCATGAACTCGCCACCTTTGAGCCGCTGCTACAACGTGTGGATGCCGACGCCGTCAAGGCGATGGTTGAAGCGGGTAAAGACGGCATCTGAAGCCCCACATACTTCCTGCCAGACACCTGATATATTCCCTACTATTGCGGTTTTGAGTCGATTTACGTTCGCCGCAGGGGGATGACATGCTGGGTGATATCGCGCTGCTCTTGGTGGGCGCGGTCTTGGTCAACAACTTCGTGTTGGTGCAGTTTTTGGGACTGTGCCCCTTCATGGGCGTGTCCAACAAACTCGAGACTGCCATGGGCATGTCAGTGGCCACCACCTTTGTGCTCACGCTGGCGTCTGTCTGTAGCTATCTGACCTACAACTATCTTTTGATCCCCCTGGATCTGGCGTACCTGAGGACCATCAGTTTCATTTTGGTCATCGCCGTGGTGGTGCAGTTCACCGAGATGGTAGTGCGGAAGACCAGCCCACTATTACATCGCGTACTGGGCGTATTTTTGCCACTAATTACAACCAACTGCGCCGTTTTAGGTGTAGCGCTGCTCAACATTAATCAGGCTCATAACTTTATCGAATCTCTGTTCTACGGCCTCGGCGCAGCGCTCGGGTTTTCGCTGGTGCTGGTGCTATTTGCCGCCATGCGCGAGCGGCTTGCCGTCGCCGACGTCCCCGAGCCTTTTCAAGGTGCGGCGATTGGCATGATCACCGCCGGCCTGGCGTCGTTGGCCTTCATGGGTTTTGCAGGTCTGATTTGATGATGGCGACGCTCATCGACCAACCGCTATTGGCAGCGCTGACAGCTCTGCTGGGTCTGGGTGCCTTATTCGGTGCGTTGCTAGGCTTTGCCGCCATCCGCTTTCGGGTTGAAGGAAACCCCATCAGTGAGCAAATCAACGCGCTGCTGCCTCAAACCCAGTGCGGTCAGTGTGGTTACCCAGGATGCCGACCTTATTCAGAAGCCATCGCCGAGGGCGACGCCATCAACAAATGTCCACCCGGCGGCGAGGAAACCATTCAGGCGCTGGCCGACCTACTTGATGTTGAAGCACAGCCCCTCGATGCCGAGCACGGCGTGGAAAAAGAACCGGTCGTCGCGCTGATTAGAGAGGACGAATGCATCGGTTGCACAAAATGTATTCAGGCCTGCCCGGTAGATGCGATTCTGGGTGCCGCCAAGGTCATGCATACGGTCATCGCGGATGAATGCACTGGCTGTGACCTGTGCATTGAGCCCTGCCCGGTCGACTGTATCGATCTGGTGCCGCGCAAGTCGGGCGTCGGGTTCTGGCATTGGCCCCTGCCGGCAGACCGCGCTCCGCGCTTCGACGTGATCGCCACCGACGCAGCGGCACGAGACGCCGCATGAGGACCGTTCATGACATTCACGGGGGTATTCATCCACCCGAACGCAAAGCATTATCGCGGCCGGGTGAGCTCACAGACGCTCCCATCCCCGCGCAGCTGGTGATGCCTCTGCGCCAGCATCTGGGTGTGCCGGCGCAACCCACTGTCGAGGTTGGCGATACCGTACTGGGCGACCAGCAGATTGCAGCGGCTCAGGGTGTGATGAGTGTTCCGGTACATGCGCCTACCTCGGGTACGGTCGTTGCTATTGAGTCGCGCCCGATTGCGCATGCCTCAGGGTTAGAAGACCAGTGCATTGTAATCGAGACCGATGGCCACCATCGCTGCCTTGACGCCGTCGGCACCGACGACTGGCGAGCACTGGATGCCATCACATTGGTCGAGCGGATTCGAGAAGCCGGTGTTGCCGGCATGGGCGGTGCGGGCTTTCCCACTGCAGTGAAATTGAACCCGGGCCCAGAACGCCCCATCGAAACGCTGCTTATTAATGGCACAGAGTGCGAACCCTATATCACCGCCGACGATACGCTCATGCAGTGCCAGGCCGACGAGTTGATTGAAGGCGCACAGATCCTTGCCCATGTCGTCTCAGCAGACGCCATATTGATTGGTATCGAGGACAACAAACCCGACGCAATCGCCGCGGTCGAGGCAGCTATTGCACGTGCCGACGCGGACATTGAGCTCGCGACCTTCCCCACTAAGTATCCCTCGGGGGGGGAGAAACAAATCATCGAAATCCTGACAGGCCAGCAGGTGCCGTCGGGCGGTATCCCCGCGGATATCGGTCTGGTCTGCGTCAACCCGGGGACCGCGGTCGCTGCCAAGCGCGCCATCGTCGATGGCAAACCTTTAACCCATCGCATTGTGACGCTGACCGGCGAGGCGCTGACAAGCCCGCAGAACGTGAGCGCCTGTCTTGGCACCCCGATCACAGCTCTCATGGCACACGCGGGGCTGAACGCTATCGCTCCGCAGCGGGTTATCCATGGTGGTCCCATGATGGGTTTCGCTGTCTCCAACTTGCAGGCACCGATCACTAAAATCACTAATTGCCTGCTTGCACCGACAGCTACAGAACTGCCCGTTCCTGAACCCGCCCAACCCTGTATTCGCTGCGGCCACTGTGCCGAGGCCTGCCCGGCTTCGCTATTGCCTCAGCAGTTGTATTGGTATGCCAGAGCCAAGGACCAAGAGCAGCTTGCCGAACATCGATTGTTCGACTGTATCGAATGCGGGGCCTGCGCTTATGTCTGCCCCAGCCAGATACCACTTGTTCAGTACTACCGCGCAGCCAAGGGCCAAATTCGCGACAGTGAACAGGAAAAAAGGCGATCGGATAACTCCCGTGGGCGTTTCGAAGCGCGTCAGGCAAGACTGGAGGCGGAGGCTGCGGCAAGAGAGGCTAAGCGTGCGGCGCGTAAAGCCGCCGCGCAGAGCAAGGCCGACGCCGACGGCGCGGATCCCATTCAGGCGGCAATAGAACGCGCCAAAGCCCGCAAAGCAGACCAAGACAAAGAGCCGGAGCAGACCTCGTGAGCCTGCTCAAAGTGACCTCGCCCCACGCATCGGGGCAGAGCCGTGTGTCGGCGGTGATGCGCGACGTTTTAGTCGCAACCGTGCCGGGCGTATTGGTGCTAACGGGTTACTTTGGGCCTGGCACATTGATCAATATCATCCTGGGCGGGTTAGTCGCCATTGCAGTTGAATACGCGGTGGTGGCGATGCGAGGCAGGGACCCGCGGGTTGCAGTGAGTGATTTGAGTGTCTTGGTCACATCGACCCTGCTGTGTATTGCACTGCCGCCATATGCGCCGTGGTGGCTCATTGTCATCGGCGTGCTGACCTCGGTGCTACTGGGCAAGCAGGTATTCGGTGGCTTGGGCTACAACCCTTTCAACCCCGCCATGGTCGGCTATGTCGTACTGCTCATTTCGTTCCCCGTTCAAATGAGCGCTTGGGCGCCCCCACGGGGATTGGCGGAGGTACCGGGGCTGGGCGACACCCTGCGCCACGTCTTTGCGCCAACGACCATCGACGCCGTGACCGCAGCAACGCCATTGGATCTGCTGAGACAGAACACGGGGCTTCTATTTGATGATTTACTGCGCACTAGCGCCGAGCTCACCAGCTGGGGTGGTATCGGCTGGTTCGAAGCGAATCTGGCTTTTCTCGTCGGTGGCATCTGGCTCTTATACCGACGGGTTTTTACCTGGCACGCGCCGATTGCAATGCTGGTCGCTCTGGCTGTCTGCGCGCTGATGGGCTATGACGGCGGCAGTTCGGAAAGTGGCGGCAGCGCCCTGTTCCACCTATTTAGTGGCGCAACGATGTTTGCCGCTTTTTTCATTATCACCGACCCGGTGAGTTCAGCGGTCTCAAACCGGGGAAGGCTGATCTTTGGCGCCTTGATCGGAGCATTGATTTATCTGATTCGCACACTCGGCAATTACCCCGATGCCGTTGCCTTTGCCGTGCTTATTTTGAATTTCTGTGCGCCTTTTATAGATCATTACACGCAGCCCAAGGTGTATGGCACTGGGAACGCGGGGAGTAAAGAGACGTGAATTGGCTCCGTTCAATTGGTCTGAGCGGCACCGTGTTGGCCCTCTTCGCCGCGATCACGTCAGTCGCCATCGGGTGGACCTTTCTGGGCACCAAGGACCAGATCGAACTCGAAGTCCGACGGGCGGAGGCGAGGCAGTTACTGGAAATCTTCCCGGTCGGTACCCATGACAACGAGATCGTCGACGATACCTTCGACGTTCAAGCTGAGACCCCTTTACTGGGCCTGCGTGAGGTTCGCCAAGGCTATCGGGTGCGTCAGGGGGATAGCGTTGTCGGCGTCATCCTGCCGGCCACGGCGCGCGACGGGTACAGCGGTGACATCCGCGCTCTGGTCGGTATCCGCAAGGACGGCTCGATTGCGGGCGTCCGCGTGGTTTCACACCGCGAGACCCCGGGGCTGGGTGACAAAGTGGATCTCCGAAAATCCAATTGGATACTGGGATTTAATCATCGGAGCTTGGAGAACCCTGCGATGGATCGCTGGAACGTTGTCAAAGACGGGGGCGTATTCGATCAATTTACGGGAGCCACCGTGACGCCTCGGGCGGTCATCCTGGCTACGCGTAGGGCGCTTGAGTACGCTACCCTGCATTCAGCAACATTATTTGAGCAAGAAGCAGACTCCGCATGAGCAGCACTTCCTACCGACAACTCACGCTGAACGGCCTCTGGAAAAATAATCCAGCGCTGGTACAGCTGTTAGGGTTGTGCCCGCTTTTGGCGGTAACCGCCTCCACTGTGAATGCACTGGGCCTGGCGGCGGCAACGCTATTTGTATTGGTCGTGTCGAATACATCGGTGTCGCTGATTCGCTTGGTGGTCTCCGACACGATTCGACTGCCTGTCTTTGTGATGATTATCGCAGCCGCCGTGACGGTGACCGAACTGCTGATGCAAGCCTACAGCTATGAGCTCTACCAGATACTTGGCATCTTCCTACCGCTCATCACCACCAACTGCATTATTCTCGGCCGGGCCGATGCGTTTGCGCGAAAAAATGCGCTACCGGCCGCGCTCTATGATGGCTTCATCATGGGAATCGGTTTTGGTGCCGTATTGGTGCTACTTGGCGCAATAAGGGAACTGCTGGGGACGGGAGCGTTGTTAGCTGATATGCAATTGCTGTTTGGACCGGGTGCGGAGGCGTGGCGCTGGCAGGTGTTTAGCGTGGACTACCCGTTCCTCGTCGCCATTTTGCCGCCAGGGGCTTTTCTGGTCACCGGCTGTCTGATCGCGCTCAAGAACCAGATTGACACCAGCCTCGAGCAACGCGCCAAAGCCAAGGCGGACGCCCCCGTTGCGGGTAGCAAACGGGTGCGCGTTACAGGTACGGTTTCTTAACGGGCAGCTGGCCTGCTTGAGAAGTGCGACAGCCGCCAGGGGGCAATCATTACGCCTCCGCCAGCGCATCACCGGGCACCAGCGTCGTTAATATCTCCTCCACCGCAGCGGCGTCTAAACCGTCATCCTCCTCGTTACAGGCATAAGTGCAATAAAGCAGTGCATTGCGGTGGGCCACATACCACTCGGTGATCACCGCTGCATCTTCTCTCAACTGACCCGCCACGCCGGTAAAGTGTCCAAAGGTCACTGGCTCCCAGTCAGTCACCTCAGGAGATTCATCACGGGCGATTTCGCCAGAAGCAACGCTTGAGGATGCGCTCTCAAAAATCAATGTACTGATCGCCAGTTCGCCAATGCCATCTTGATCCGTAATCACCACAACATCGTCCTGCCGCTCCGCAGACCACTCGGGCGGCAGCATCAGGCACCAGTAGTCGGTTTCAACAATATTCATGGCAACTGTCCTTTCTTTGCGGCGCTCTCTACGAAGCGCTCTGGGTCTCGGCGCTCTAGATGACGGATTCTTCGTCCATGGAGCGCTGGTTCAAAGGTGAGATTCAAGACGCGTTCATCAACGGCAGACTAGCCAGTTGCGCCAGGTGTCGCAGCAACCGGCTGGCTGCGGATAGAGCGTAAACGTGTCAAATTCAGATATATTCGCTCGCAGCGACTCATACCTGTTCGGGTGCCCAAGTCATCAGGATCGCATCTTCGCGCCCTTCCAAAGTGACATAATAGTCCGAGCGACGTCCTGTTGCGCGAAATCCGAGCCCGCTATAGAGCCCTAGCGCTGCCTCATTTGACGCGCGGACTTCCAGATCTACACGCTCTACAGGCGCCAAGGCTTGCAGCGATGCCTCGAGCAACTGTTTGCCATATCCCTGGCGCCTGCAGGACGCCAGCACACGCAGATCCAGGACTTCCGCGACACCTTCGACGCACTGGAACCACACAGCGCCCACGACCAGATCCCCCCGCCAACAACTCCAGGCGTGGCAGCTGGGCTGCGCTAGAAGATTCATTAAAAACGGCAGCGGGGGTCCAGTCGACTTTTTGAACAACGGCTCGAGCGCCGAGGCACAGGATGCGTCGTTGAGAGTGCGCAGTATGAGTGTCGGTTCTGTCACCGACGCAAGGGTTTAAGTGCTTCCCACGCTCGGGGCTTTTGTGTCGCATCCCTCAATAAATCGAGGGTGGACGGTATCTGTATGAAAGGCACTACTGATTCAGGGAGCACAGCACAGAGGCCTAAATGGATGGTGTGGCCAATCGCGTGGTCAGAAGTGAGCCGATGTAGGTAACCCGAGAGCATCTCCCTGAGATCGTGACGAGCGCTCCCCGTCGACCCCTGACCAGTGGGCGGCCAGTCAAACTGCTGATGAGTGCAGCGCACCTCGGCACCACGAATCGCCCGCGCCATCGCAGCGATCAATTTCAGCTGCTCTTGCCGCAACAACCGGTCCTCGAGCTGCTCTATCCAAAGCAAGTCATCACTCACCACCATTAACAACGACAGCGGCATCGTCGTCTCTGAGATGCTATTCGTTGTAGGTTCCCGTGTTGCCTCTGAAATCACTTGGTCAGATGTGGGTGCCTGCTCGGACGAAGTGAAGCTCGCCCCGTCTCCTCGGAGTAGCTCGCGAAGCGCCGCACCTTTCATTTCGCCCGTCGGCGCAATGCTGGTCGTTACCGCATTAAGAGTCGCCGGTGGAATCGCGAGCCTTACTGCCGGTGCTGCCGCAACGCCATCGACACGACTCACCAGAGGCTGGATGCCGAGTTGCATCAGCAACGTGCGGCGCGCGCATTCCCTCTCCCAGATATCTGGCGGCGCGTCCTCGGGCGAATAGTCAGACTGTTTCATGGTGTCAGTATCTCACGCTCTCCCTGCCAACGGACGGATCAGGCTCGACCCTTTCTATTTAAGACACAGTCAACTGCTCTGCCGCATCGACGGACTATCCAAACCACTTCCACCCCCAGCGATTAAAAAAGCGCGTGGCACCAACACTGAACCACTGCACGTGACGCCATCCTTTTCTAGCCGCATTGCCGCCATGGTGGACCACTCGTATTTCGCGGTGCTCCATCACAGCGCCACGCTGTGCCATTTTCAACGACAGATCAAAGTCCTCGAAGTACAGAAAAAAACCCTCGTCGAACCCACCCACTTTGTCAAAGACTTCGCGCCGGACCCACATGCAGCACCCAGATGCCAGAGTGATTGCCCGCAGTGAGCCGGCGCCCTGGGGATCGCGCATCTCATATCGCGACAGCGAGCCCCGGCACAAAACTTTCATCCAGCGAGGAGCGAGCGAGCGCAAACCCAGCACCCACACCGACGGATAAGCCTTGGATAAAAATTGTGGCTCACCAGTCGGGCTGAACCCTGTGGGCGCGAGTAGCACGAGGTCGTCATGGCCGCGCAACGCGTCTAATGCTTGGTTCATTGCCTCTGAGGAGATTTCTACATCAGGGTTGAGAATCAAATGGAAGCGGCTTTTGACATCGGACATGGCACGATTATGGCCGGCGCCATAGCCACCATTGGTTTCTGTCGTCACAAAGCGGACACAAAGCTCTTCACTCTGATCATAGTTGGCCAATAGTGCTTGGCACTCGGCGGCGTAGCCAGGGCTCTCACTGTGATCAATGCAGACGACCCCGACCTCCCTTAATTGCGCGTTTGCTAGCGAGGCAATCAACGAATCAACTAACGCCTGCAGTTGGTCAATTGGGCTGTGAAATAGCACCACACTAATGGCCAACTCGGAGTTCAATTCGGTGATGGAAGAGGCATGCATGGCCGGCAGAATACCAGCGTGGCCGGGCCCTGAATATGTGGGCATTTAAGACTCAGGCCAACCACAGTGGCAGAAAGTCACAGGCATTACTGAAGCATCATGATATCTTCTGCGAGTCGGGTCGCTGTAACAGCGATCACTGGGGTGTTGGGTTCAATATCACACCCCGGTAAGCAAAATGGATTTTGGAGTAAGACGATGATCAAAGGGTCGATCAGGAAGATTAGCCATTTGGTAACTCTTCTATTTATTGCAATACTGGCGTCAAGTTGCGGCGGCGGTGGCGATGACGGCGGCAACGGCAGCGGGTTTGTCCCACCACCTGAGCCTGAAGGCGCCGATATTAGCGTGTCTATTACCGATAGAGATGGCTCGGCGATCACCGAGATTACTCCGTTGAGAGAGGGCCTCTTCCGCGTCAAAGTGTTGAGCCCTAGCGGCCAACCGCTCCCTCAGGAAGTGGTCTCGGCTGAGGCATCTATAGGCAGAGTATCTCCTGATAGCGGCACAGCGCTGACAGACGAAAAGGGTGAGGCCGTATTCGTAGTACAAGCAGATGATGTTGAGGGAGCGGGGACTTTTGCTGCTTCGGCAACCTACGACGGAGTCGAGTCATCAGGCTCGGTCAATTTTGCGATCTCCACCCAACTCCCCTTCTCGCTGGTATCCAAGGTTTACGACAGCTCCGGCATGCTCACGACGACCGCGTCAACCGGCGATACCTTGACACTCAGCATTACCCTTACTGACGAACGCTTTGACGCCCCCATTCCCAACCAAGTTGTCTCTGCAGAGATTGGTGACATGGGAGTGCTGAGTCCCCCCTCGGGTAACACTGTCACCAATTCCAGTGGCGAGGCGATGTTTGTGATTCAGGTAGGCGAGGTCGCGGGGGCCTACCCCATTACGGTGAGCGTGACCGTCCCAGGAGGGGGTATTACTGACTCCATCACTTTGAGTATCGAAAAGGCAGAACGATTGATTGGACACATCGATACAGAGGGTAATTTTGTTGAAGGTGTCATCAAAGTCACACCCGAAGGATCGCTGTCGCCGGGGGGAACTGCTCTGCTTTCGATTGCCATCGTCGATGGAGACTTCCAAGCTATACAAAGTGCAGAGCAGGTAACACTTACTAGCTCATGCCTGATTGGAAATCTAGCAACGCTGGAGCCCCCCAGCCCCATCACAATGGGAGCGAGCATCTCAATCGATTACGTACTGCAAGGCTGCGAGGGTGAGGATTTAGTCACCGCAAAACTTTTATCGTCGGGCGCGGAGGCTTCCGCAGTCATAGACGTTGCCAAACCCACGGCTGGGAAGATTATTTTCGTAGAGGCTGAGCCGGAGCTCATTGCCCTAAGAGGATCGGGTTCGGCTTCAGATATCGCGGAGTCGTCAACTGTTACTTTTTTGGTAACGGATGGTGCGAACAATCCCGTGCCAAATGTTCGAGTCAATTTCTCCATCGCGCAACCCGTCGGCGGTTTGGCGCTCGAGTGCACTGGATCTTCCTACTGCCTGTACGCGACTGCTGAAGATCGAGCACTGGGACGCTCAAGCCGAGACACGGCGAATACCTCGCCAGCGGGAGAGACCACAACCCGGGTGCTCTCAGGTACGGTTGCCTCGCCGGTGCAGGTATTGGCTTATGCGGATCTGAATGGGAATGGTGCTCAAGACATTGACGAGCCTGCGACCACCTCTAAAACGCTTGTCGTCTCGACAGGCATTCCGGATCAAAACTCCATTAGCCTCTCTTCCACGTTCTTAAATGTGGAGGGCGCTTACGAGATAGATGGGAAGAGCGCATCCCTGACCGTAAGGATGGCAGACTCTTTCAATAACCCTGTTCCACAAGGCACGGCGGCAGTATTTTCGACTGAACTAGGGTCTATCGTCTCTAGTTGCACTACCGTAGACGGTCTCTGTTCGGTGAATTGGAGCAGTCAATCGCCGCGCTCATCGGATACCGTCGATCAGTATTCTCTGCCCATTACGATATTTGAGAATCTTGACTCATCGACGCCAAACCGATACCGATGTCCGTCCCATAGAGAAAATCATGGGCCATGTCCTGACGATATCGCTGATCCCAACGTCAATCCTCCCGGCGCACCGCGTGGCGGACGAAGCACGATCCTCGTAACCGCAACCGGCGAGGAGAGCTTCGTCGATCGAAATGGCAACGGTCGATATGATAAAGGCGAATTCTGGACCAACCTAACCGAGGCATTCATTGATCATAACGAGGATGGCATTTATACCCCGACTCAGCGAGCAAACTGTCTTGATCCCACCACTGCAGACGATGTCTGCCTTGCGGGCTTTGAAGAACAATTCGTTGACAGGAACACCAATGGCGCATTTGACCTGAACAACAGCCCTCCTGCTGCGCCCGGCTCTTCATTGCCGGACGGCTTATTTAATGGGGTACTGTGCTCATTAGCAGATGAAGCCGAGGGTATCTGCAGCAGAGAGCTCGTTGATGTGCGAGATTCATTAGTGATCGTTAATGCGTTTGAGAATGCGGCCAACTATGATCTTTTGCTGATCAACCGTTACAGCCGCTTCGAACCGATCAGTCTGGAAGAGAACTTATTCTACGATCTATACGTCTCGGACCCTTTCAACAACCCACCGCCCCCCGGAACTACCATTGATTTTGATGGCAGCGGGGATTGCGCACCGGTAACAGAAACACCACCTGTTCCCGACACAAACCAGGCAGGAGCATTTTCGTCATCTCTTGTTGTGGCGACGATGGACTACGCTCAATCCTTGGAAGAGGCGCAGGGATCGGAGCCAGATCTGGTTACCATCAAACTTACGCTACCGAATGGCTCGTTTACCACAAAGACTTATATCTGCCGAGTATATCGATGCGCTGACGACCCCTCCCAGTTCCCGCAGTTCTCTCCCGCACCTCCGAGCTGTGGAACCAGCGATATTTGACCTAGCCTTTGTTAGCGGAAAACTCCGACCCTAGGCCTGCAGACAAAAAAAACCCCGATGGCGTGAGCGATCGGGGTTTTATGTTTGAAGCCTGGCGATGACCTACTCTCACATGGGGAAACCCCACACTACCATCGGCGATGCACCGTTTCACTGCTGAGTTCGGAATGGATCAGGTGGTTCCAGTACTCTATTGTCGCCAGGCA